>Ga0134126_10004400_pt1 | contig 17613 bp, 16 predicted proteins | sample KB31752_FD_96881 | JGI IMG/M metagenome (GOLD analysis project Ga0134126, IMG submission 96881) | Terrestrial soil microbial communities with excess Nitrogen fertilizer from Kellogg Biological Station, Michigan, USA - KB3-175-2 | ecosystem: Environmental > Terrestrial > Soil > Unclassified ...
AGCCTCGGCCAACCGACCGTAGACCGCGACGGCCTCCTCGGCGACCGCCAGCGCGGCTCGCTTATCCCCAACCCCCGACAACACGATCCCGAGGTTGCCCAACGCCACAGCCAGACAGGGGAGGTAGGCAGCCGGTTCAGCCTCGGCCAACCGACGGTAGACCGCGACGGCCTCCTCGGCGACCGCCAGCGCGGCTCGCTTGTCCCCAACCTGCGACGACATGATCCCGAGGTTGCTCAACGCCACAGCCAGGTTGGGGAGGTAGGCAGCCGGTTCAGCCTCGGCCAACCGATAGAAGGCCGCAACGGCCACCTCGGTGGGCGCCAGCGCACCGCACTTATCCGCCACCTCCGACGACCGAACCCCGAGGTTGCCCAATGCCACAGCCAGATGGAAGTAGGCGGCCGGTTCGGCCTCGGCCAACCGACGGTAGACCGCGACAGCCTCCTCGGTGACCGCCAGCGCGCCGCGCTTGTCCCCAACCTCCGACAACCGGACCCCGAGGGTGATGAGCCAGTAAGCGCGTTGCGCGGGGTCTGCGTCCGGGGCTAACCCATCGAGTAGCCGGCGGGCCAGCGCGGCGGCCGGTCGCAGCAGTTCGCTGCTGTAGCGCGGCAAGGTCCCGTTGACCGACGCGGCGACGGTCTCGGGAGCGCGCTCGACCACCAGCCGGATGGCCTCGGCTGGTGCGCGCGCCACCAAGCCCGGGTGATTTTGCAGCAGCCCAAACAGCGCCGTGGCGGCGGCGTCGTGGCGAGTGGCGGTCGCGGCGAGCACGATCAGGCATCGGCGCAGCGCCAGCGAATCCACCCTAATGCTCGGGTCCGGGTCGGTGAGCAGCTCGCTCAGCAGCGCCACGGTATGCGGGTTTGCGGCCAGGTGTAGCCCGACCAGGTCTTCGCCCAACCGGTCCGGACGCAGCGGGGACAGCGTCAGCATCCCTGCCTGATCATCGGTTAAGGCGGGGCCTTGCGCTGGCGGGTAGAGCCGATCGAACACCTCCAGCAGCGCCACCGCGGCGGCGTCACCATCGACCAGCCGCGCCCGCCGCAGCAACCCAACCGCGGCCGGATGCCCACCAACTGGGCCCAGCAGGGTGCCCAGCACGGCCAACCGCTCCAACACCTGGGTCGACGGACCACCCACCCGCGCCTGGGCGGCAATCCAGTAGCGGCGTTCGTGCCACAGCAAAAACCGGGACAACTCCTCAGGGCGCCGCGGCAGCGGCTGGTCCCCGCGCGCGGCACACACCTCCGCCAACGCGGCCATGTGCACCGCCAACGGCGAACCAAACCCAGGGTCAGCCAACCGCTCGCCTGGGGGTGCCGGCGGCGCGGGTACCCCCAGGCGCTCGGCAAACGCGGTGGCGGCCTCGACGAACACTGCCACCCGATCCGACCCCAGCTCGCCCAACGCGACCGGATCGGCACACTCGATCCCCACCCGGTCCAACTCAGCGGCGATGTCCTCCCACAACCCGGCGGCGGGACGAGCCAACAACAACACCCGCACCACCCGGCCCGAACAGTTCAACGGCACCGACTCCAGCATTCGTACCAGCACCGGCAGCCGCCACCGCTCGGCATAGTCGACCACCACCAGCAGCGGCCGCCCCTCGCCTGCGCCGACGGGGTTACCGGCGGGCAGCCGGGGGCTACGCTCCACCGCCTGGCACACCACCCACCCCGCGTGGTAACAAGCGGTGGCGATGTGGCTGGCCAGCCGAGTCTTTCCCTGCCCACCAGGCCCGGTCACCGGCAGCACCGACACCGGCCAGGCCTCCTCGTCCAGCCACTCCTGGACGTGTCGCTGCTCGACCGGCCGAGGCCGATACGACACCACCTCATGCCGCGGGTCCAGCAAATAGCTCGGCTGCTTGCGCGCCCGCGCCGCCCACCCATCCTCACCGGCCGAGCTGGGTGTCAGCAGCTCCAACCGGTAGTCCGGGCGATCCAACAGGATCCGCAGGTCACCGGTGACCGAGCCGCCGATCTGGATATTGATCCCGATCGTCGCACCGACCACTGACTGCCCGGCCCCACCTGCCTGGGGCTGGCCCTTACCCTTGCCGATCACGGTTGATGGTTATATCGCCGCCAACCTGGACATTCGAACCGATCACGGAGTTGCTGACCACCTGCCCACCCACCGGACGAACCGGCTCAGGCTCACCCCGACGGTGATCCAGCCACAACGACGCGGCCGCCACCAGCGCCGTCGTCACCACCACCGCCAACCACGCCCACAGATTCACCTCCCACGCCGTGGCCAGGTTCACCACCACCGCCAACACGGAGGTCGACACCGCCCACGCCACCGTCGGAGCCACCACCCAACGCACAGCCCTACCCGCCACCCATCAACCCACCTTTCCGTCCAGCACCACCACCCACCGGGCCCCGTAACCATCAGTCATCACATCAACCGACACCACAACCACGCGACCGCCAACACCGGACACGGCCCGAATACCAACATCGTCCCGCACCCAACCTGACCAGCCACCATCCACCCTCCGCGCGGAGCCCACTACCCGGGAAACCCCGAACAGCCCACCCCGGGCGCAGAGCGCCGGGTAGCAGGCGGGGGTTTCACCCGCCGGCCCCCACAGATCCGTACGTGAGCCTCGCGGCTCATACGGCTCGTGTCGTCCATTCTCAGAGAGTGCTGGAGACCGCCCAGTGCGCGAACATGCTGGGCGCTCTGTCTAACCGCGCTCGTGCTGTCGAAGTTCGCGGCCAGCTCGCTTAGCAGTGCGCCCAAGTGCACCGCCAGGAGCCGCCGACCCAGCCTGTCCTGGACGCGGGTGGAGTCCACCTGCGCTGGCGCGGACATGCGCGGCTCTGAGCCCCACAGCACCGGAGCGACGGTCACGCTTCCATCGGTGCGGCCGTATGCCAGCCGGACCCGGCCATCAACCTCTGGCACGGTGGCCAGCGAGACCACACCGCGGTCGGAAACCGACTCGGGGCGGCCAACCTGCTCACCGGTATGGGCGTTCCAGCAACACAACCGTCCGTCCGTGCCACCGGAGATCAGCGCCACATGACCGTTCGGCAGGGTGACGGCGACGACGGCGGTCAGCGCGCCGGGGCCGACGACGATCGCGCCAGAGGTGCGCCAGTGTCGTCCCATCGAGACAAGACGCCGTCGTTGCCGCAGCTCACCACGATCGACGGGCCGGACGGCAACCTAGTGACAGTGATCCCCACACCGCTCCGCTCCCACTGCGCAGCGGCGGCCCGAGCCGCTGGCCGGCCTCGGCGTCCCAGCGGCGCACGGTCCCGTCATCGCCACCAGTCACCAGCGTGGGCATGCCGTCAATCGGCGGGCCGGCCGCCATAGCCCGTACGGCACCCGCGTGGTCACCGAACGGTTCGCCAACGGGCTCACCCGTCTCAACGTCCCAACGGTGAATCCGCCCGTCGTCCTCCCCCGTGAACAGCACTGTCATCGGCTCGGGGATCGTCAGGGCTGTCATGGACCACACCGGGCCGGCCTCCGACGAGATCGCTTTTCCGGTCGTCATCCCCTGGGCGCCGTCCCACAGCTGCACCGTGCCACTGCTGTCCGCGGTAGCGAACCAGACCCGCCCATCGGGCAGCGTCACGGCAGTCATCGCCCGCATCACGGCCGGGTCCGCGGACCTCGTCGCTAAGTAGCTCGCCGCTCGCGCCGTTCCACCAGGCCACGCCGCCATCCGAGTCGCCAGCCACAACCACGACCGTGCCATCGGGCAGCATGGCCGCGGCAACGGCCCAAACCGATCCCTGCAGACGACCGGTCAACCGCAGAAGGCCAGCGTCCTGCCGGCCGTCGGCAGTCACGGACCGCCCATCGCGCCGACGCTTACCACGTGGACCCCTACTCCTCGGCGCTCCTTGGCGTCGAGACAACTGCGACAGGTGACCGGACCCGAACCACCGCTCGCGACGCGACGGTGACTCCGTCGAACCGCCGCGTGGCCCAGCATAACCCTACGAGTGGCACCCGCCGGCCACATGGACACCTCTTCCCGGCGCCGGAGCGTCGGTGTCATCGGGTGCTGGACAGTGTCGCGAAGGCGTGTTCAGGATTTTTCGGCTTCGCGCCGGACACTCCTCGGGTAACACTCGTGTCCGACCCGCGGCAGCGGATTCCAGCACCCAAGGGCGACTCGGCGACACCCGCAGCTCTTCACGCTCGAATCGATCGCCCTACCGGTCACCTAACCTCGATTGCGGCCGAGCCGGTCTAATCGGCATAAGCGCGCACTCGGCCACTCATGCCGCGCAAGCTGGATGCGGACCGCAACTCTTCCATAGCGACAAAGACGGGACTCGCATACCCGAGAAACATGAATATCCAGGTCAGAGCCCCTGGCGCGTGCTCGGTGAAGATACTTGCCACTTACTCGCACACCGTACAAGCCCGCTGACCTGGGGCTTTGTCACCGTGGCACTCACTAGTCCTGTACGTGCCGCGAGACCGCGCACGAATCACCCGTGGAGCCTGCGCGAGCGCCTCGATGAGCGCGAGATCGCCGAGCCGATCACCGCCTACCGCGACGGCGCCACCGCCGCCTCCCTCGCCACGATCCACGGTGTGAGCATCAGGAGCGTCAAACGCCTCCTGCACTCCGCTGATGTCCGCCACGCATCCTTAGCCCCGCTCATGCCCAGGGCTTAGTACTGCCTCCTGTAGCTGTGATACGGACATCGGCGATTATTCGGTACGTGTCGAGCGAGCTGGAGTTTGAGGCGCCCGTCCCACGGTGGGTGCGTGTCCGCAACGGGTCGGATGGCGATGATCCGCCGTTTGACCTCGATGAGGACGGTTTTCTGCCCGATCCCGCAGCCACTACATCGGTATCAGCTGGCGTGACCTTGATCCGCCCTGATGAGGCGCTCGATGCCGGGGCGTTGGTGTTGCTTGGAGAACCGGGCGCGGGGAAGACCGCGACTTTTCGTTCGCTGAGCGGCGCTGGCATCGACACTCCGGAACCCGAGCCGGGCGAGTCAGGCACATTGTGGGTGGACGGTTCGGAGTTGAGTGACACGGCGGCGTTTAACGAGATTCTCGGTCGCCACTTGGCCGCGCTACCCAACGCGGAGAACACCCCGCAGTCCGCAGGCAGGCTGACGATCGTGCTCGATCAACTCGATGAGAGTACGGAGTTGCGGCGGCTGCCTCGCCGGTTAGAGCGCGCCTTGTCCAATAAGGACACACGATCCCTGCGGGTGCTGGTGGCGTGCCGCACCGCCGACTACCCCGAACGGCTGACGAGCATCCTTGAACGGGCGCTCGGGCGGTGTGTGGTCGCCGACCTCGCCCCGTTGACCCGCGACGACGTCCTCACTTTGGCCACCGGCATCGGAGTCGATGCGTTAGCGTTCGTGGAGGCGGTCACCGACGCCGGTCTGGGCACCCTCGCGAGCGTGCCGTTAACTCTGAAGATCTTGCTTGCGGCGTTCCGTCACGACGTACGCTTCCTCGACCGGGGACCACGGGAGCTGTTCGAACTCGGCATGACCCGGTTGGCCGACGAACACGACCGCGGCCGAGCGCAAGATCAGTTCAGCGTCACCAGCGTGGAGCAGCGGGTGGTGATCGCCTCACGGATCGCCACCCGGATGGTGCTGTCTGGCCAGCGCACGATCTGGATCGGCGAACACGCGCTGGCAGGCCCCAACGACATCACCGAAGCAAAGCTCTCAGGAGGCACGGAGGGCAATGCCGGTGCCTTCGAGGTGACTCCGGCCGCGGTCGGGGAGGCCCTCAAGACAGCGTTGTTCTATCGAAGCGGCAGGAACCGGGTGGCGTTCGCGCACTCGTCGTTCGCCGCGTTCCTCACCGCCCGCTACCTGGCCACTTCGCTACGCGGTCCAGGCGATGCCGCGCGCCGCCGGTTATCCGGGGTGTTCTTGGTCGCCGCACCCGACGAGGACACCGCCAGCATCCCGGTTCACCTGCGGGAGACGGCGGCCTGGCTACTCGCCCACGCACCCGGGGAGTACCGCTGGCTGGCCTCAGCGGACCCCGACGGCCTGATCGCGCACACCCCGTACATCACCGACTCCATCACCCGGGCGGTGATGGTGGACGAGTTGTTGCGACGCGCTGCGGAAGTCGAGCTCGCGGAGCGGTCGTGGCAACGCACTCGGTGGCGGCTGGCCCATCCGGGATTAGCCGACCAGCTGCGTCCTGTGCTCAACCACGCGGTATCCAGCCCTTCACCGGAATGGAAGGACTTCGCCCGGGCACGCTTGGCTATCCACCTAGCCAGGGACGGGGCGGTTGCCGAGGTGACCGGCTCTCTGCTGTGTTTGGCTGAGGTCGACGGATGGCCGTCGGCTCTACGGCAGAATGCGGCGAAGGCCGCCATGGCAACCGGTCCGACTGAGGCGATACCGAGACTGCGTGCCTTGCTCGCGACGCTGGCAACCGGCGGTGCCGACCGGGACGATGATCACGATGAGCTGGTCGGGACATTGCTGTTGCTGCTGTGGCCCGACCACCTCCGGCTAACCGAGGTCCTGCCGCACATACGGCCGATACGTGACAGCGCGATGTATGGCATGTACCGCTGGCAGCTATCGAAACTTCCTTACGATATTGACGAATCGGATCTACCGATACTGTTGGATTTCGTCAAAGACCTCGTTGACGAAATCGCGGGACTGCCCGACGTGAACGACCCGTTCGAGCACGACTCGCCGCCAGCGGTCCAGCGCGTACCTGACCTGTCACGCGAGTTGACGCTGCGTGAATTTCTCGCCCCGATCATCGATCGCGTGACGCTTTCGGCGAACATCGGCGAGTATTTGCCCAGACTGGCCGAGCAGATGGCACGGCTTCTTCTCGCCTCGACGGACTTGATCGTGCCAGTGGCTACCGATCTATGTGACGACGACGGCCACGAAGTCGATACGAGCCGAGAGCTCCGGCGCGCACTGGCGGAAGCCCTTAGCCTGTGCTTTCTCGACCAAACCGGCACGTTCGATCGCTATCACGCCTACCTCATCATCTCACCTTGGAAGACCGAAGGTGGCGATGACGGCGTGCCTCCAGGGTTGCGGCGCGGGGGACGTACGCGTCTGCTCGACGACGGCGACTTCGCATGGGCACTGCAACGAGCCGACCACTACCGCGCCGAAGACGCGAAAGATCGGGCAGATGCCCTGGGTCTCCTCGCAGCTAGCGTCGCCAACCTGTACAACCCCACCACGTTGGAGCTCGCGTACAGCCGACGTGACACCCCGGAAGGCGAACACTTCCGGTGGGTGTTTGACGGAGTCGCCCTGGACAGTGATCTCGCGACAGCGATGAAAGCTAACACTCCACGTCCGTATGTCTGGGAACACGCGGCCGCGTTCGCCGACCAGCAGAGGCAACGGCTCCAGGCCGCCGCAGGAGGCGACGCCACAGCATTCTGGCAACTCGTGCACGCCCTCCGCATCAATCCCCTCACCGGACGCTCCGACAAAGCGATCGACACCTACGACGTCCGCATATACCCCGGAGCTAGCCTCTGGTCCCAGGATGAGTTCCTTGCGGCCTTCCGCACCGCCGCCCGCCACTACCTGTGCACCGAAGATGACCATCGCGACGAATGGCTGGGCACCCTGACCTTCGACTGCCGGGCCAACGCCGGATATGCCGCCTTCGTGGTTCTCCATGACACCGGCGACCTCGATGGCATACAGGACCGGTGGACGGCATGGGTCGGCTCCATCCTTGACAAAGCCCACCGCGCCGAGGTGCCCGCCGAAACCACCCTCTACCGGGATCTGGCATCAAAGATCATCCGCCATGCGCCAGCCGAGTTGGCTGATGCCATCCGCCAACTCGTGCGTGCGACGCTGACCCGGGGAGAGAGACCCTGGAAACTACCCGTGATCGTCTCTTTTCTGCCTTCCCACCTACACCCGGTGCTCATCGACCTAGCCGATGAGGTCCACGCAGCGTTGAACGAACGAACCATCATCGACACCACAGATATCTCTCCGCCCACAGCATCAGACGAACCGCTTGATCCTTCGGCGCCGCTCGCCCTGCCCGCGACCATCGCGGCCCGTGACGCTACCGTCGAAACTTGGGCCGATCTGCTGCGCCAACCACTCATCGCCGGAAACACCACCGCAACGCAGCGCGCTGAGCGAGCCCTCACCATTGACGAGACCAACGACACCGCCATGCGCCTATCCGTAGTCGCAGCCCGCCTACTTCTGACCACCGATGCGGCCACAGCCTGGCCCCAGATCCAACAGACACTAAGCGTATCCCGGCGATTCGCCCGTGACCTGGCTATGGCGTGCGCCACTACACGTGGCATCGATACCGTCGCTGACGCTCTCTCAGACACTGATTTGATCGAGGCCTACCGCTGGCTTGCCGAAGTCGCCCCGCCCAACACCGAGGTCTACCGAACAGGCTTTCTGCCCCGGACACAATCCATCCACGACTGGCGCAACGCCCTCCTCGCGGTCCTATCCCGCCGCGGCACCCCGCAGGCGGTACGCGGCATCCGCGCCCTCGTCGAGAGCTTCCCCGACATCCTTGGCCTCCAAGCCGCCCTGGTCGCCGCCCGACGTCGAGCCCAAACCCAGGCCACCGTTCTACTCAACACAGAGCAGGTAATCGCACTACTCGCTGACCCGGACCGGCGTGTCATCCGCACCGCTGTACAACTGGCGGAGCTCCTCATCGACACGATCACCGAGATTGGCCGCGACCTGAGTAGTCACCCGAATCTGCTGTGGGACTGTGAACGAGCACCAGTCCCTAAAGGCTCCCCAAAAAGGACCCGCCGCCGTATAGTCTGGCGCCCCAAACTCGAAGGGGGGCTCGTCTCCTACATCGCCCACGAACTCGACCTCAGACTCGCGCGCCGCGCCATCGTCATCAACCGCGAAGTCGTCATCAAGCCTACCGACGCGGGCGATTCTGGCGAGCGGCCCGACATCCTCGTTGAAGCCATTGCCCCCGACACAACCCTCGACACCGCCACGACGGCCACCGTCCCCATCGAGATCAAAGGCTGCTGGCACGAAGCGGTCCCCACCGCGCAACGAACCCAACTCGCGGACCGATACCTTCCCGCAGCACAATCCGACGCAGGCGTATACCTCATCGGCTGGTACCCACTGGACTTGTGGACTGCTGACGACCGGAAGCCCAAACGCACCGCAGCCAAACTTGGAGCCCATGAAGAACTCCTGCGCACACTGCAAAAACAGGCCACCGAAATACATTCACAGACCAGCAACCGGACCTTCCCCTACGTACTCACGATTCCCAGGGCAACGCCCCCTCCGACAGCAGAAACCCCGCGCCGAAAGAAACGACAGACCACCTGAGCGTTCACTCATCGGCATGAACATTTACACTGGCCGCTCACGCCATGCGAACAGTCCGCAGACTGCGACGCTTCCGCAACGGCGGAAAGATGGGACTCGCACACCGGAGAAGCGTGAACGCCCAGGTCAGAGACCTCGGGCGTGTTCAGTAAAGGTGCTCACCGCTTACTCGCACTCGGTGCAAGCTGCGGGCCTGCGACTTTGCCCGGAGCCGCCGACGGCGCCACGCGTCCAGAACGTCCGGGAGCCGGGCTGCCGTACTGCACCATCACGGCGGACGTGGGTCGCTCGGCAGGATCCTTGCCATGCGTGACCTGCTCTCCGGCGGCAACTGCCCCCGGTTCGCGTCTCGGATACGCAATGTAACCATCCCGGCGCTATGAGTTACTTCCAGGTGATGATCCACTACCCTGGGTGCTCCGCCTCCCCCGAGGCGAGCCGGAGGAGGCAAGGAGATACCCGTGAAGCCACGACGCCGGGGTTCCGACAGTGGACAGCGCGCGCTCGACGAACAGACGATCGATACTCAGGAGTTCTTCGAGAACAGAAAGGCCGCTGCCCTCCTCAAGCACGAAATCCTCAGGGGTTACGTACCGCCGTTCGTGGGCAAGACGGGAAGCCGATCACCCGGTAACCGTGTGGTGATTATGGATGGATTCGCTGGCGCTGGCCGGTACCGCGACGGCAGTGCCGGTTCCCCCGCGATCTTCGCTGATGCTGCGCGCAGAACTCCCACCCGGAAACTTGAGTGCTACTTCGTCGAGCACGATGTGGGGAACTACCAGCGGTTGCGTGAGGTCCTCGAAGCCGAAGGCGACGCGATCATCTGGGAGGCGTGGCAGGGCACCGCCGGAGAACATTTCGACCAAGTTCTCACGCGGGCAGCAGGTGTTCCGCTGTTTATGTTTGTCGATCCGTACGGCATCGGTCCAGATTTCGCGCAGGTAGAGGAGATCTTCCGGCAGCGACCAGGTGGACTTGGGACGCCTGCCACTGAGATCCTCTTCCGCGTCGATGCAAGCGCACTCCGGCGGACCCTCGGTGTATACCGCTCTGACAAGCCGAACCCGGCGCGGGACAAGCAGCTACAACGAATAGACACCCTGGCGGGCGGCACGTGGTGGCGTGATCAGGACGACGGCGCCCGCACCGGTGAGCAGTTCCTCGCCTGGTTCTTCGGGCATTACCTTGACCGGCTGTGCGCCACCATCAGATGTTCCGGCTGGGCAACTGAGATCAAGCAAAAGCCCGAGCACCAGCCCGCGTATTACCTGGTGTTCCTAACGCGTCACCCCGACGGAATGGACGAGTTCGGAGACGCGGTCAGCCGCGCACTGGGGAAGTGGCGCCGGGCGGTGTTCGACCTTGCAGTGGCGAAGCAGCAGGAGACAGGGCAGCTCATGCTCATGGATCCCGAGGACCATTTCAAGGCCGACGAGCGCAGGCTGGAGAGTCGGTGGCACGACATCATCGAGGCCAATCTGCGCGCACTACTGCAGGTTCACGAGCGGTTCGTCATTCGCGAGCACTACGCGGAGGTCTTCGGCGCTACGGTTGGACAGGCCCGCGAGAAGCACCTGCGCCAAGCACTCCGGCGCCTCGTAGCCGAGGGCTCGACCAGCACGAACGAGAAGGGCGACCTCTACCCGAAGACCATAGTGCGGGCGCCCAGAGCTCAGCTCTGAGCCGCGAGCGCCGAGCAACGGGGCCGTGCGACAGGCATCTCGTCGAACGTCTTTCCGTCAAGCAGCCGGCCCCCGGCCTTCGGCGTGCGCCCGCCCCACTGCTTGAAGAAGAACGCAACTCCAGCCGCCACGCACACAGCACACAAGCCCTCGACCCACACCGGGGCGACTGCTCGGTAATTTGGCCCGGATTCGCCGCCCGCGATCACCCAGTCGATGCCATCAAGATTAAGCCCATCGAGCGGGCCGAGGAGCGGTTCGGCGGAAATGAACCGGACCGCCGCCGGCACCTCGCGTAGCTCGTCGGCCCGCCAGCTCTGCGTGGCGTCTTCGATGCTGACGCCCATCCAAATGTTCTCTGGCCACGGCAGCGAGGCCGCCAGTCGGGCAAGCCGCTTCGGGCGCTTGGTGAGCAGCTGGTACGTGTGCCCTGGCGTCTCAGTCATGACGTCGAACACGCGACGAATAAAGTCGTCGGGGACGCGAGCATGCAACAGGTCCGACATAGAGTTGACGAAGACAAGCTTCGGCGCTGTCCACCGTCTTGGGAGCTCAAGCGCGTCCTCATGGATCTGCACCCCGAAGCCGGGACCGCTAGTGCGTGGATCGCCGTCGAGCTGATACTTGGCGTTGCCCATTGCCTTGAGCCGCTTCGCCAGCGTCAACGCATAGCAGTTATCGCAGCCAGACGTGATGCGGTCACACCCCGTCGTGGGGTTCCACGTGGCTTCAGTCCACTCGATCGCACTCTTGCCCGCCACTCATGCATCTTCTCAACTTGATCGCTGAAAGCCTCGCGGCACACCGACCGTTCGGCGATTTGCTCGAACATCCGTACGGCTGTGCCCGCGCTTGCTCCTACCACAGGCACAGCCAGGTCCCGCGCGTGTGAGTGGTTGGCCGCGTACCTCCGCTCACAACGTTCCGCCGAGAGGCACATCCTCATTTACCTCAGTGACCGTGCATGCCGGATCGGGTCCGCAGGCAGGTCGTCGACAAGATCGCCACCCACGAACCCACCGCGGTGCTCGCTCACTCGCTGGAATCCATGGTCACCTATGAGAGCCTCTGGACGCACCCCGAGCGACTCCCGGCATGACAGACGTTGGACGGGGGGTGCATCAGCGGACCTGCGGCCAGTTGCCGCAGCCGGGTGTTGTTCCCGCTGCGGCCGAGATACCTGGCAGCACGAAGCACACGACATTTGCAGCCAATGCGGGTCGCATGTTCCTCACCCCTCAGGACCACGCACCTTCTGACAGACTTCACACAGCGAGACTTGAGAGGACGGCGATGTGACGGCGGCCCAGCATAGCGGCGGCGGTTGGAGAACCCTCTCCAGGCCTGAACTAGGCCTAGCCGACGTCATCAGTAATCGCATCTCCGCGTCCAGTCGCATACAGGAGGGCTGCCTTCGTTCACTGCGTAGCGCTGCGTCGTTGCTGATGTTTAGCGATTACGGCGGAGCGCACAAACATGCACGCTACGAGGTTCTGTCCTTCCTCGTATCAACGGTTCATGGCCTGCAGAGCTTCGATACCGAGCGCCGACGGCTCCGTGAAGGCTCACTCGGAGTCGAACGCCGCATGTCTTACAAGGCCCTCAACGACAGGGTACGTATGCGTTCCTTGCGTGCTTACCTGGATGCCACCGATCAGCTGCAAGGGCTGTTGGTCAACTTTGCGTTGGACAAGCGTGCAACTGACCGCCTCAGCGAGGGTTACACATCAGATACAGCCTTCGGCCACTTGGGGATATGGGCCGATCGCCCATTCGGCAAACTTACCAGAGTGGGCCATCTGGCTGCGATCTTGATCGAAGGGGTCCGGCGGGACGGGCAGAACCTAATTTGGATTACGGACGAGGACGAAATTGCGCCCAACGATCCCAAGCATGCTGAGGCCACCAAGATCCTTGGTCATTACTTGAATTCCTACTGCAGCGGGGCGATGGGACACTTTCGTTTCGGCACCACCGCGTCTGACGCGGGTGATCTGCTAATCGAGGACCTGGCAGCGGCGCCCGATCTCGCCGCAGGCTGTCTCGGTGAAGTGTTGTCACTAATCGCGCCACACCCAGAGTCCAGTTCGGTGGAACGACTCTTTCTCCCAGCCGGTGGAAGCGTACCGGCCAAGGTCATAGACATCGCTACATGGCTCGCAGACTCGTCAAGGACCCTCAAGAAACTAAACCTAGTTGTGCATGGAAGTAGTGTGGACTGTTCGATCCGGAACTTTGAGATCGTAACGAGGCTGGAAGAATTCTAAGCCAGCTTGCTCGTCAGGAATGGGCGGTGATCAACGTCATACCTGCTCCCCGCGAAGAGGGAGAGGTCTTGTGACAGGACTAAACCTTGTCGGCACGATGCTGGCGTCTCCCCGAGTCCCGCCCATGCGGACTGTGTGGGCAATTTCGATGCCCGACGCGAGCACACGTGCCTCCTCAGGTCGCTGGGAACACCTCCCTCCTGCTGAGGGCAGTGGATGTGACCGACGCTTCGGGACCCGTAGGCCGGGGCGATGGACGGGCGGCGGCATTGTGGGTGCGCGGTTTGTGCTCCGACTGCAACAACCTTGCAGATCGCACCTAAGACAAGGCTTACGCGGACTTCGCCACTAAATTTAACAGCCTTATCCCTGATATCACCGCACTTTTCGAAGGATCCCGCCCAGGAAAACATCCAGCACTTTGGCGCGTGCCAATCTTTCAATTCTTACAACATAGACTGTTCCTGCATCCTGAGCGGCAAGGAGTTTGGGGGAAGGGGAGGTATTGGAGTTAATACAGATACCCGAAGATGCCGTTCTCTCGCGGTTTGATTGACGCTCAGAAGAAGCTGACGTGAGCTTGGGCATAATCCGTGAACCATTTGAAGCTGCCCGCACTCACTTAATCGAAATTGTGGAGGATATGCAAGATAAGTTAGTGGAGCGCTAGCTTGCCAGAGCCAGGGTCCAGGATCTGCCGGTAGGACCGCGCAGCGGCCGCAGGTCCTTGACGCCGGCGCCGTGCGGCGCATGATGTTGGCGGCGAAAAAATGGCGGGTGTGGGGTTACTCCTTGGGGGTTGTCCTGGGCGGTTCGGGTGCGTGCTCCAGTCCGGTTTCCCGGGTGTGGACAGGCCGCTGGTGGGGCTATCGGTCATCCCTTCGCTGCGCGGGGCGGCATGGAGTGCTGCGACAGCTGCGGTCGGTCGGGTCAATCAGATGGGGGCATCCTGCACCGTAACAAAATTGCCTTCAATGCCGCTGCTCGTCTCACCCCAGACCTTGCGGCCGATTTACCGGACGGACATCGGACGGATAGGGGACGTCAATGACGTCATAGAACCGGGACATGGCCGAGGTGTTTACGTCTTGCGGCCCGCGGAATGCTCTATCTCGGCGCCGGCCGGAGGTGCTGGCGATATTAGGGCCTGCGGCCTGGCTCCGTGGCTCCTTCTAGAAAAGCGGCGGGACTGCGCGACCGATAGACGGGTGATCGCGGTGAGTTGGTCAGCCAAATCCCCGAGCGAATCCGTATGTCGTGAGGGGAAACGCGATGACAGGCAGGCATAGGCGTAAGTCACAGACTGCGCAGATCCGGGTATCGGCACAGCCGCCGCGAGTGCGTCCGGTGGGGATCGTTGATGCACGAACTCGCATGGAGCACTTGGTGCCCGACGATGTGCTGGCCGCGCCCCGCCTGAGCTATCCGGCGAAGTGCGGCGCTGAGGTGCTCGCGGCGAGCATGACCGACCCGGGCCGTGGCCGGTGCCGGGAGTGCGCCCGATGAGCCCGGTAAGAGACCTCAATTCCGGCCGGCCGTGGGTTGAGCAGTCCGCGTCACAGTCTCCCGGCAGCCGACCGGTGCCACCCGATGCGGATCCCGCCACGGAGGTTGCGGCGCTGGCAGCGCTGCTAGCTGAGGTGGTTGAGCTCGCCGGGAACAGTGCGGTGTTCCCCAGCCGGTGGGCGCTGATCGCGGAGTTGGCGCTGGAGCACGACAGTGTCCGAGCGGCGCTGCGGGCTGAGCAGACTGCAACGGCACCGCCAGACGCCGACTCACCACCGTCGGGCATCGCACACATCATCACTCAGCTCGACCAGCTGCATGACCTGATCGGGGATGGCCATGCCTGGCACTGATGGGCCGCAGCTAGCCGCCGCCAAGCGGTTGCTGGATGCCGCCAAAGACGCCGGATTCGCGTTCGTGCGCATCGCGCCCGGTCCGGACGGCCACTTGCGCGGGACGCGCCAGACCCGCGAGTGGATAGACGAAGTCTACATTGGCGGGTTCACCAACTCCTGTACCGCGCTGCGGCGGCGCCGCTCGTCATTGGTGGTGCCCAACGGGCAGCCGGTGGCCGTGCGCGTCGACGGGGACGCCATCGAGGTGCTGCATACCGTGGTCGCCGACTGGGCCCCCTGAACTGAAAAGGGCGGCAAGACACCGGCCGAAGGTCGATCTCCGTTGGTCACGCCATCACGCCCGAAAGTTTCCTGGTAATTGGGGTTCGTCCGGGCCGGAGCTGAACTGAGTTCAGTCGGTCAGCGGCTGGGCTGAGGACCAGACGCGTTCGAAGCTGGCGACGTAGGTGCTGAACACGTCGTTGTCGCCGTGGCGGCGCAGGTGCAGGACCGGCGCGTACGCGGCGGCGATGCCGTAGATGTGCTGGTTGATGAGGATTTCGTCATCCGCGCGGTAGATCGAGTTGTAGAGCACCGTGGAGTGGAGGCGGATCTGTACGCCGGAGGTGGCGAGTGGTCGGTAGAGCACGATGGCGTTTCGGATTTTCGCTGCCATCGCGCCATGGATGCCTTCGTCATTGCCGCGTTGGCTGACGTGTGGGCTGTCCGGGTCACCGAGGATGATGCGGACCGCGACTCCGGCTTGGGCTTTGTCGCCGAGCAAGCGGATCATTTCAACGTCTTCGGCGAGGAATAGGCCGCTGTAGACGAGGATGTCGATCTGTTGCTCCGCGCTGTGGTAGAGCTGGCGCCACACGTCACGCGGGACGGATCCGCGATGTGGGTAGGTGGCGTAGACCTCCGGGCCGATCGATGGCACCCCGGCGAGGTGAGGCCACAGGTCGTACTCATGCAGGCTCAGCAGGTCGGCCAGTCCCCATCGGTGCCGGGGTTGGGGAAGCCGCCCGCCAAGCCATCGCTGCACGGTCTTCGGGTCAACGCCCAGCGTCTTGGCGACATCGATATCCCGGAGCCGGGCACCGGCCAGCGCGCGCCGGAGCGGCTCCCCGCTAGAGCGACCGTCCGGCATCCTGACCTCCCGCACCCCCTTGTGCGCTGCACGCTAACACAAGACGTCCCTAGTCGTCCCACCTGGTGGTGATGCTGGGGGCGAGACTGCTGGGATCCTGTCTGCGTGCGGTCGACTCCGTGGGGTACGTACGCGCGAATCGCTGAACAACTGCGGGAACGGTTGGCCGACGTCGCGCCGGGCTCTGCCTTGCCATCAGAGACCTCGCTCGCGGCTGAGTTCGGCGTGGTGCGTAACACGGTGCGCCGGGCGTTGGCCGAGCTGGAACGCGACGGGGTGATCGTGACGTTGCCCGGTCGCGGGCGGGTCACCAGTGAGCCTGCCGCCGCCACTGCCGCCGGCTATCGGCGGATCGCCGAGGACCTGCGGCAGCAGATCACCTCCGGTGAGCTGGCAACAGGCCAGCGGGTGCCGTCCGAGGCTGAGCTGATGCGCCGCTACGGGGTGTCCCGGGGTACCGCTCGGCAGGGATTGGCATTGCTGGAAGCCGCTGGACTGGTGACGGCGGTACACGGAAAGGGACGTTTTGTGGACGCGAAGGGACGCCTTTTTCTGGGCTGAGGCCGCTCGCACTAGTTACTCTCGCTTAATGACGATCGCGGCGAAGGCCTGTGAGCTGGCCCGATCGCTGCTTGAGGTTGAGTTGCCGACGCGGTGGGTGCACTCGCGGGGAGTCGCCGGTCAGGCCACCGCGCTGCGTCGGCTTGTGGGGCAGCACGCCGACTTGCTTGAGGCCGCCGCGTGGCTGCACGACATCGGCTATGCCAGCACATTGGCGGTGGCGGGGTTTCATCCGCTTGATGGCGCCCGGCACCTGCGTGAGACACGGTTCGGTGACCGGGCACTGTGGACCTTGGTCGCACACCACACCTGCGCGGAGATCGAAGCCGAAGCCCGCGGGCTAGGCGAGGTCCTAGCCGCCGAGTTTCCGCTCGGCGAGGTCGACCCGTTTCTGGTCGCTGCGCTGACGTACTGCGACATGACCACCGGCCCCGACGGGACACCGCTCACGGCCGGCGAGCGGATCACCGAGATCCTGAGCCGGTACAGCCCGGATGACGTCGTGCACCGTGCTATCACCCAAGCCGGCCCGATCCTGCGTCGGCAGACGGCTGAGATCGCCGCAGCCCTCGAAGCGGTCTGAGCCACCGCGTCCGGCGCGGCAACCCCACCGCCGCACGGCCGGCATCAACGGCCGGTGTGAGGAAGCCTTGTTCGTCGAGCGTCCATTGGCGGCCGCTGCTGTCCAAGAACTCGATCTCGACCGGCTCGGGTGAGTAGTAGGTCTTGAGCCATTCTCGCGGTGCCGGACGTCGCACTGTCTGCCCCGGC
>Ga0134126_10004401_pt1 | contig 17612 bp, 17 predicted proteins | sample KB31752_FD_96881 | JGI IMG/M metagenome (GOLD analysis project Ga0134126, IMG submission 96881) | Terrestrial soil microbial communities with excess Nitrogen fertilizer from Kellogg Biological Station, Michigan, USA - KB3-175-2 | ecosystem: Environmental > Terrestrial > Soil > Unclassified ...
AGCTGCGTCTCGTCATCGACCAGCGCCCCGGCGCTGCGATACACCGCGCGCGCCGCGGCGCTGCGGATCTCGAGACCGGCTTCTTCGAGGATGCGGAAGGCGGCGAGCAGGATCCGCTCGACCTGCTCGGCGCTGAGCATCTCGAGGGGCGGCCAGTGGTTCTCGAGGCGCGGCAGCGGCGCGAGCGAGGGCCCCGTGGAGCGCGGCGCGCGGCCGCGGTCGCGGCGGCGGGGCGGAGCGGAGGCTTCGGGCATGGCGGTGCGGCTCAGCGCGGCGGCGCCGGTGCCGGCTCCGCGGGCGCTGCGGAGCCTCCCTCGCGCGGCGCCTCGCCCGGGTGCCAGCCCGGCCCCTCGCGCCACGGGCAGTGCATGCCGTGCGGGCCGAAGCCGTGATGCCCGCCGCGCGCGGCGGCGAGGATCGCGCCCAGGATCACGAGCGCTGCGAGGGTGAAGGCCCAGAAGCCGAGGTAGCGGCCGAAGCTGCGCAGCGCCCCCTCGGTGCGCGACGACAGCACCAGCACCACGTAACCGCCCAGGGTGAGCGCGGTCGCCGGGATCAGCGCCAGGAAATAGAGCATCAGGTTCTCCGCGGGGTGATCGGCTCGATTCTACTCCGGCGCACCCCTAGGATGCCGGCGGCTCGTGCTCGCGGTGATAGCGATGGATGGCCCACAGGTAGCTCTCCATGAGCGAGTCCTTGCCGAGCTCGGCCAGCACCGCGTGGCGCCGCCGCGGCGTGGTGGTGTGCGCCAGCTGGCTGCGCGCACGTGCGAAGTGCGTCAGCTGATTGCGGTACTGCCACAGCAGCTCGCGGGTCGCCATCTTGTCCTGGTGCAGCTCCCAGGCGCCGAGCAGCACCGCCAGCAGGCCCATGCTGAAGGTGAGGATGTTGCGCAGCGGGACGCCGAGTCCCATGTCGATGTGGTGCAGAGCGTTGCCGAACAGGAACAGCACCGAGATCACCAGCAGGATGGCGACGAGCAGCGTGCGCCGCAGGCGCGCCACGCGGCGGCTGCTGCGCTCGAGGCGCTGCACCTTGCGCGTGAAGTAGGCGTACTGGTTGTCGATCCAGGCCTGCTCGACGCTGCGCGCCGCGGCCTCGCCCAGCACCCGGAACGGCTCGTCGCGCACGTCGGGCGGCTCGATGCCCTTCAGCACCAGCACGATCCAGCCGAAGCCGCGGAAGCGGTCGATGCCGGACAGCGCCAGCACCTCGGCGGCGTCGACGCGCTGGTCGGCGCCCGCCAGGCGCAGGTAGAAGCGCGCCCGCAGCGTCTCGGCGAGCGCGCGGTAGGTGAGGTGCTTGCCGAACCAGCGCTTGCCCTGCAGCACGTAGTAGACCAGCAGGCTGGTGAGGAGCGTGGTGACGTACGCCAGCAGCAGCATCCGCGACTCGGTGAGCTTCTCGTAGACGAGGTAGGCGAGCGCCATGGCGAAGGCCATGATGCCGAACAGGTCGAACAGCCGGTCGGAGCGGTGCTGATAGTGGACCGCGAGCGCGTCGGCCTTGCCGTACTGGTCGTCGATGTCCTGCAGCCGCTGCCGGTCGGCCGCGGACACCGAGGCGGGTAGGGCATCCATCAGCGAGCTGCGCGCCGCGCCGCCCTCGAGGTGGCGCTGCTCGAGGTTGTAAGCGTTGAGCTCGGTGAGCAGGCGCCGGAAATGCGCCGGCATGGCCTGCTGCACGTGCAGGGTGCGCTCGCCGCCGCTCCACAGGTAACAAGGCGTGCCGGGTACCGAGGCCGCCGTGCTGCCGCTGCGCAGCGCCGGTGTCCAGTACACCAGCCGCTCGGTGATGTCGGCCTCCTCGCCGCTGGCGACGAACTCGAGCTCATCGCTCCCCGAGTCCTCGTCGCTGCGTACGCCCAGGTAGCGCAGCACGGTATCGGCGGTGCCGCCCGGCAGGCGTGACACCTTGCCGTCCCACAGCGCGAGCAGCAGGCTGCTGCGGCGGATCAGGCTCGCGGTCAGGTTGGCGTACATGCGGTCGCGCTCGGCGGCCGTGTGCGGCCCGGCAGCCGCGCCGCCCGTCGACAGCTCGACGCAGCGTACGTGCGGATGGCGCAGCAGCTGCTGCAGGCAGGCGAAGGTGTCCGCGTCGAAATCCTCGGCGTAGTGCGCGAGCGGCATCGGCAGCACCGCTTCCACGCTGACGCCGAGATCGGCGGCGGTCTCGGCCACCAGCAGATCGGCGCCGGCGGCCATACCGACGATCAGCCGCACGTCGGTGTCCGGCAGGTGCTCCTTCAGCTGGCGGACGAAGTCGGTGACCGCCTCGCGCAGGCGCGGCAGGTCGGCGCCGTCCAGATCGCGGTGCCCGGACACCCCGACCGTGAACGGCGAATTGGCAACGGCGCGGGTGTGGTCGGCATCCATAGGCGGTCTGCGAGAATGCTGCACATTGTGAGGGCGCCGGCGGTCCGGCGACAATGGGGGCGCAGCGACCGCAGTTGCGTCGGAGGGCCGCCATCCACTACGTTGCCGGCCGTGAGGACCGGATGAGCCTGCTGCTTCGGGTCAATGCCGCGCTGGTGGTGGTGTTTGCATTAGGGGCGCTGATCACCGGGCTGGCGTGCCGCTCGCTGCTCCAGGCCAACGCCGAGCGCGAGATCCGCGACGACGCTGAGCTCATGATGGACAGCGCGCTGGCGGCGCGCGACTACACCGCCAGCGAGATCGCCCCGCTCCTGCACGCGCAGATGCAGAGCCAGTTCCTGCCGCAGAGCGTGCCGTTCTACGCCGCCACCGAGCATTTCCTGCGCCTGCACGCCGCCCGCCCCGATTACTCCTACCAGGAGGCGACCCTCAATCCCACCAACCCGCGCGACCGCGCCACCGACTGGCAGACGGACATCATCGAGCGCTTCCGCAGCGACGCCGCCATGCACGAGTTCTCGGGCCTGCGCGACACCCCGCTCGGGCGCTCGCTGTACCTCGCCAAGCCGATCCGTGCCAGCGCCGAGTGCCTGTCGTGTCACGGCACGGCCGCCAGCGCCCCGCCGACCGTGCTGGCTCGCTACGGCAGCGCCAACGGCTTTGGCTGGCAGGTGGGCGATGTGATCGGCGCGCAGGTGGTGTCGGTGCCGATCGCGAGCGCGGAGCGGCGCGCCGGCAGCGCTTTCCAGGCGTTCCTCACCTCGCTGGTGGCGGTATTCGTGGCGCTGCTGCTGGTGGTCAACGCCGTGCTGTACGTGCTGGTGGTGCGCCCGGTGCGGCGCATGGCGCAGATCGCCGATCGCATCTCGGTCGGCGATGGCGGCGCGCCGGAGTTCCCGGAGCGCGGCGGCACCGAGATCCGCACCCTCGGGCGCTCCTTCAACCGCATGCGCAAGAGCCTCGACAAGGCCCTGAAGCTGCTCGAGGGCTGACGACGTGGGACGGGCCGTGTTCGTCAGCTACTCGCAGCCGGACCGCGCGCCCGCACTCGGCCTCGTCACGCACCTGGAGGCGCACGCTATCGACTGCTGGGTGGCGCCGCGCGACGTCGAGCCCGGCAGCGACTGGGCGGCGCAGATCATCGAGGCCATCGCGGCGGCGCGCGTCATGGTGCTGGTGTTTTCGGCGAGCGCCAACGCCTCGCCGCAGGTGCGCCGCGAGGTGGAGCGGGCGGTGCACCGCCGCGTGGCGGTACTGCCGTTCCGGGTGGAGGACGTGCTGCCCTCGAGCAGCCTCGAGTATTTCCTGAGCAGCCAGCACTGGCTGGACGCCTTTCCCCCGCCCCTCGAGCCGCACTACGCGCGTCTCGGCGCCTATCTCAAGTCGCTGCTGGCCGCGGGGACGGGCGCCGCGCCGCCGGCCGCCGCCGGCGCGGCGCGCGAGGCGGTGCCGAGCGCGGCGGCGCTCAAGCGCGTGGAACTGGAGCTGGCACGCTACATCGGACCGGTCGCGCGGCACCTGGTCAACCGCGTTGCGGCGCGCACCTTCGGGCTCGAGGCCCTGATCGGCGAGCTGGGCGCGGAGATCGAGTCCGAGGCCGACCGGCGCGCCTTCGTTGTCGCCTGCCGTCAGGCGCTGCGCGAGCGCGGCTGAGCGGCCTTGCCTGCGGCTCAGCGGCGCGTCGGCGCCTCGCCCTGCGCGAAGCGGCCCGCGCTGTCGGAGAACACGATCTCGACGCGGCGATTCTGCTGGCGGCCCGCCGGGGTATCGTTGGTCGCCACCGGATAGGACTTGCCCCGTCCCATCGCCTCGAGCGAGTCGGCCGGCACGCCGCGCCTCTCCAGCGCGCGGGCCACGGCGTCGGCGCGGCGCTGCGAGAGCGCGTCGTTGTACTCATCCGAGCCGCGGCTGTCGGTGTGTCCTTCGATGCGCAGCCGCGTGTCGGGGTGTGCCCGCAGGTAGCCGGCGAGCCGGTCGAGCGACAGGTCGGCGCCCGGCTTGAGGGTGGCGCCTGCGGTATCGAACAGCACGTCGCCGAGGGTCACGACCGTGCCGCGGTCGGTTTGCTTGGCTTTCAGGTCCTGCAGTTCCTGCTGCGCCTGGGCGAGTTGCGACTGTGCCGACTCGGCCTGGGCACGGGATTGCTGCGCCTCGGCCGTGCGCTCCTCGGCCTGGGCGCGCGAGCGCTGGGCCTCGGCTGAGCGTTGCGCCAGCAGGATGCGGTTGCGCTCGTCCTGCGCACGGGCCAGCTGCGCCTGCGCGGCGGCCCCGCGCACGCGGGCCTCGCCGGCCTCGGCGTGGCGCTGCGCCAGGTACGCGTAGTGATGCACTTCGGTGAGCGGGCGGCGATTCTGCAGCGCTTCGTCCGCGTCCTGGAGCGCCCGCCGTGCCGCCTGCAGGTCGCGGTCGGCGGTGTCATGCGCCAGCGGCTCTTCACCGAGCTGGCGGACTTCGGCGCGCGCCGCCTCGAGCTGATCGTCATGCTGTGGGGTGCTCGCGCACGCCGCCAGCGCGGCGCCGGCGCACGTGATCAAGATGAGATTCTTCATAACTGCTCCCCGGCCCTCAGCGCGGGCTGTCGGTATCAGGTGGTGGGGCGCGATCGCGCGGCGGCGGCGGAGGTGGCGGTGCGGCCGGGTACGCCTGCAACGCCGGCGCGACCGTGTCGTCCGCGGCGCCGCTGGTCGCGGTGCGCAGCGCCTCGTTGCTGCGCTTGACCTCGTCGAGCGCCGCCAGCGCCTGCGCCTCGGAGGCGCGCGCCGTGGCGAGGTCGGCGTCCACGGCGGCGGCCTCGGCAGCGCGCCGCGCCACGTCGTACTGACTGTTCCGGTTGGCCGCGTCCGCCGCGCTCAGCTCGTCGTGCGCGCGCTGCAGGTCGGCGGCGGCATAGCGTCCGGCCAGGCCCTTGTCGGCTTGGTCGACCAGCGCGCGGGCCCGGGTGAGTTCTTCCGACGGTGGCGGCCCTGCGGCGCAGCTCGCGAGCGCGCTGGTGAGAACCACGGCGGAGTATAGGTGTAGGAGCCGCATGACTTTCCCCTGATGAGTTTCGATCCGTGGCGACCATAGATCGGGACGGGCGGTTGCGGTGTAAGCAGACGCCGCGCGCGCTGATGGGAACGGCGCGTGTCACCGTAGGCCTCGGCCGACCCGGCGCACGACCCCGGTCGGTTCCGTCGGATGTTTCTGCAGACAGGAGAACGGGTGGTCGCGGCAGGCGCTCTGCGGCACGGGCCCGGTGGCTGCGGCGGGTGCGCTTAAGCTGGCAGCCTCGACACGTCACTCAGCCCGGATGGGTCTGCACCGGCAGCTGCATCGTCCCGATGATGCGCACCGCCTGGCCGGCCGCCAGGCGTTCGCCACCGCGCACCACGAGGCGGTCGCCGGGCGCGAGCGGGCCGCTCACCTCGACGCGGTCCTCGGTGCCGACGCCGGGGGTGACGTCCAGCTCCTCGACGGTGTTGATGCGCGTCACGCGCAGCACGTAGGAGTGGTTCTGGCGGATGACGAGTGCATCGCGCGGCACGGTCACGGCCGTGCGCGCCTCGGTCGCCGGCAGACTCACCTCAACCGGTGTGCCGACCAGCCACTGCGGATTGGCGAGCGCCACCCGCACCTCGAACTGCCGCGAGCGGTCATCGCCGACCGGCACGACCGTACGCACCCGGCCGGTGCGCTCGATGCCGTGATCGCGCACGGTCACCGCCTGGCCCGGATGGACGTTGGCGGCGAGATCCAGGGCCGCGGTCGCGCGCGCCTCGGTATCGGTGGTGTTCACCAGGCGCACGGTCGCCGCTCCGACCTGCACGTACTCGCCGCGCTGGATGAAACGCTCGGTGACCACGCCCGGGAAGGGCGCGCGGATGACCGACTGGTCGATCTCGTACTGCGCCTGTCGCTGCTGGGCGTTGGCGCGCGTGACATCGTCGTTCGACACCTCGCGCTGCGCGCGCGCATCCTCCAGCTGGCTGGCGCTCAGCACCTGGGTAGCGGCCAGGCGGTTGAAGCGCTCGAGCTGCGAGTTGGCGACGTCGTGCTGCGCCCGGGCGCGGGCCACCTGGGCCTTGAGGTCCTCGAGCCGCAGTCGCGACACCGTGTCGTCCAGGCGCGCGATCGGATCGCCGGCCCGCACGCGCGTGCCCACCTCCGCGATCCAGTTGACACGGCCGGCGATGACGCTGGCGATGCGCGCGTCCGAGCGGCTGACGATCGAGCCCGGGATCCAGCTGCCGGCCGCGAGCACGTTGCTGCCGACCGTGCCGACTTCGACGGCCGCGCGTTCGGGGGCCGCCGCGGCGGCGGCCCCGGTCACGAGGCCAAGCGCCAGCGCGGTCGCGTACACGGTGCGTCTCATGGGGATACCAGCGTGCCGGGGACGGGCAGGGGGGCGGGAGCGGCGCGCCGCGCGGCCAGGAGCCGCATGAGCGCCGGGATCAGCACCAGGCTGAAGGCGAGACTGACGACCACGCCACCGATGTTCACCGCGGCCAGCCCGCGGTAGATGACGCTGCCCGGACCCGGATTGACGGCCATGGGCAGCGCCCCCAGCGCTCCGGTGAGGGTGCTGGCGAGGATCGCCCGCAGGCGCTGCTGCAGGCCGACGCGGATGCCTTCCTCGAGCGTCGCGCCCTCGCGCTCGACGCTGCGCACCGCCGCCACCAGCAGGATCGCGTGGTTGATGATGACGCCGATCATCATCACGAACCCGATCATGGACAGCAGGTCGAGCGCCTGGAAGCGCACCAGGTCGAGCAGGCGCAGCCCGACCACCCCGCCGACCAGCGCCAGCGGTACGGTCAGCAGCACGATCACTCTGTCGCGCAGCGAGCGGAACAGTACCGTCATGAGCAGCAGCAGCACGATGAGGGCGAGCGCGAATACGCGGCTCATGGTGCTGAGGGTCTCGCTCAGGCTGTCGGCGCTGCCGGCGAGTCGCATCGAGCCGTCGGGCGGCATGTGCGCGCGCAGCTGCGGCAGCACCTGCGTATCGATGGTGTTCAGCACCTTTTCCAGCGACAGGGTCGCCGGCGGATCGATGGTGAGCGTGACCGTGCGGCGGTGATTGAGGCGCCGGATCGCCGGTGGCCCGAGCGCGGTCGACAGCTGCACCAGGTCGCCGAGCCGCACGACCAGGCCCGCTGGGGTCATGAGCGGGGCATTGGACAGTTCCTCCGGGGTCGTGCCCTCGTTGGAGCGCAGCACGATGGGCAGGCGTGACTTGCCGTCGAAGTACTCCCCGAGCCACGCACCCTCGCCGACGGTGCGTACCACCGTGCCGAGGGTGGCGCGGTCCCAGCCGACCTCGGCGATGCGGCGGTCGTCGGGCACCGCGTGCAGCTCGAGCGCCACGTCCTCGGGGTTGGGGAAGCTCTGCACCGCGGCGCCCGGGAACACCTGCTCGAGGAGCTTGCGGCCCTCGATGGCGACGCGATTGAGGGCGGCGGTGTCCTCGCTCTGCAGGTGGATGCCGACCGAGCGCGCCGAGCCGCCGATGCCGCCGAACAGGTCGCCCTCGACCGTGAACACGCGCGTGTCGGGAAGGCCGACGGTAATCTTGTCGCGCACCAGCTTTTCCAGCTCGCCGATGCGGTCCTCGTCGATGACGCGTGCGCCGATGGTGCCGCCGCCCGGCCAGGTGAGGATGTACCAGTTCTTGAGGTGCGGCTCGGCGCGCCCGTCCATGTAGGGCTTCATGCGCTGCAGCAGCGTCGGCAGCAGCTCGCGGTTGACCGCCTCGGGACTCATGCCGGGCGGGAAGTCGAAGAACGAGTCGATCGCCGCGCGCTTGACCGGGGGCAGGTAGTCGAGCGGCGGCAACAGCCACCACGCCATGAGCAGCGGCACGAGCAGCAGGCCGCCGATCCAGCCGAGCTGCTTGGAGCGCGAGTCGGTGACGCGCAGCACCCACTCGGTGAGCCGCGGCCAGCCCGCGCCATAGCCGCTCGGCCGCAGCGGCCGGTCGAGCACGAAGCCGAGCGCGGTCGGCAGCAGGGTCAGCGCCACGACCACCGAGATCGCCACGGCGATGGAGATGGTGAGCGCGAGGTCGCCGAACAGCTGCCCTTCGACGTCCTTCAGGAACAGCACCGGCACGAACACCGCGATGGTGGTTGCGGTCGAGGCGAGCAGGGCGCCCGCGACCTGCCGGGAACCAACACGGCAGGCCTCCTCGAGCGCCATGCCCGCCTCACGCAAGCGCACCACGTTGCCGGACACCACGATGGCGCCCTCGACGACCATGCCGACGGCGAACGCCAGGCCGGCGAGCGAGATGACGTTGAGGCTGCGGCCGAACAGGTCGAGCGCCACGAACGTCGCGCACAGGCACACCGGGATGGTGGCGGCGATCAGAAGCGTGACGCGCCACTCGCGCATGAACCACCACACCACCACCAGCGCCAGCAGCGCGCCCACGATCAGGTTCTCGCTCAGCAGGTGCACGGCGCGGCGGATGAACAGCGAGGCGTCGAAGGACTGCTCGATGCCGAGGCCGTGCTGTTTGAGCGGCCCGTCGCGCAGTTCCGCCACCGCCTGCTTCACCGCATCCAGGGTCGCCAGTACATTGGCCCCGTTGGCGCGGAACACCTGGATACCGACCGCCGGGTTGCCGTTCTGGTAGCCGAAGTTGGTACGCGCCGGCGGCGCGACATCGATGGTGGCGAGGTCCGCCAGGTGCACCGGCCGGCCGTCGCGCCAGGTGAGCACCAGCGCGCCGAGCTGCGCCGGGGTGAAGCGTCCGGTGAAGCGCAGCGTGTACTGGCGGCGGCCGACGTCCAGCAGCCCGCCGGAGACGTTGTTGGCGGCCGCGGCGCGGTTGGCGATGTCCGGCACACTGATGCCGAGCGCGGCGGCGCGCGCCAGGTCGAGGGTGATGCGCACGTTGTCCGGGGGACCGGCGTTGACGTCGACCGAGGCCACCCCGGGGATGGCCTCGAGCCGCGCGCGCACCGTGTCCTCGATGAAGCGGCGCTGCGCCTCGATCGGCCCGGGGGTACCGGGCAGCAGCTGCACGAAGAACCACGACAGGGTCTCGTTGGTGTTGCCGTTACCGCCGAGCGAGACGCTCGGGCGGTCGGCATCGCGCGGCAGCGGCGGCAGGCGGTTGAGGCGCCCGATCACCTCCACCAGCGCGTTCTTCATGTCGGTGCCGAGGGCAAAGCGCAGGTTGAGGTTGGCGCCTTCAGGGAAGGCGTTGCCCTCGAGCTCCTCCACACCCGACAGCCCCTGCATGACGTTCTCGAGCGGCTCGAGGAGCTCCGACTCGACTTCCTCGGGCGAGGCGGTGCGCCAGCCGGTGAAGATGGTGAGCTGGGGGCGATTGACGTCGGGAAACAGCTGCAGTGGCAGGCGCGTGAGGCTCAAGAGCCCCAGCAGGCCCACAAAAATGGCGACGACGATGACCCCGATGGGGCTGCGGCTCGACCAGTGCAGGCTGTCCATGGTTCGCGCGCACGTGCTGGCAAGGGACCCCTCCCCGCAGCATTGGATGCTACCGCCCGCCCGCCGGTTTGAACGCTCGCCTGCGACGGAGCGCGCCGCGCGTGCGACGAACGGCCGTGCGTTCCCGGCGTCGCACCGTGCGCGCGCTCAGCGCTTTTCGGACGTCGATTCCCCGCTTGCACGTCCGAAAACGTCCGGGCCCGGCGCGCCCCGCGCACTACAGTCCGGCGCAAATGCAACGGCCCCGCGGGCCGTGGGAGGAACCATGAAACGCAACTACGGAATGAGCATCCTGTTCTGCGGCCTGTCGCTCGCGGCGGCGGGTCTGGCGGCGGGCGAGCCGGCCGCGCCCGCCTACGTGGTCTACGACACCGGCACGCTCGGCGGCGGCAGCGGCTTCGGCAGCGGCATCAACGAGCTCGGCTGGATTTCCGGCGGCTCGGCCGATGCCGGCGGCGCGCTGCACGCGGCGCTGTGGAGTCCCGGCACCGTCATCGATCTCGGCACCCTCGGCGGGACCAACAGCGCGGTCGAGTGGCCGGTCAAGAACAACCACGGCCTGGTCGTGGGCATCTCCGAGACCGCCACGGCCGACCCGCTCGGGGAGACCTTCTCCTGCGGCGCCTTCATCGCCACCAACGGGCACACCTGCCTGCCGTTCCTGTGGCAGAACGGCACGCTCGGTGCGCTGCCTCTTCTGGGGGGTAACAACGGCTTCGCGACCGGAGTCAACAATGCGGGCGTCGCGGTCGGCTGGGCCGAGACCGCGCGACACGATGCGACCTGCGTCGCGCCGCAGCAGCTGCAGTTCGAGGCGGTGGCGTGGGGCCCGGCGCCCGGGCAGCAGCGCGTGCTGGCACCGCTGGCGAACGACTCGAGCTCCGCCGCCACGGCCATCAACGACGCCGGCGAGGCGGTCGGGATCTCGGGCGACTGCGACGTCGCGGTCGGCGCCTTCAGCGCCCGCCACGCGGTGCTGTGGCTGAACGGCCGGCCGGTGCGGCTCGCGACGCTCGGCGGCAGGGGCTGGAACACGCCCATGGCCATCAGCAACAGCGGCATCATCGTCGGCTTCTCCGATACGCCGGGCGACGTGGTCGGCGGGGTGCTGACGCCGAATTTCCAGGCCGCGCTGTGGACGCCGGGTGGCATCATCAACCTGCACGCGCTACCGGGCGATGCACTGGCCGAGGCCACCGGCGTCAATGACTTCGGCCAGATCGCCGGCACCTCGATCGCCGCCAGCGGCGCGCAGCGCGTGTTCCTGTGGCAGAACGGCCGCATGTACGACCTGAACGAGCTGGTGCAGGACGATCCGCCGCTGTATCTGGTGGCCACGGGCGACATCAACGACCGCGGCGCGATCACCGGCCTCGGCTGCGTGATGGTCGCCGGGGCCTGCAGCGCGGTGCACACCTTCATCGCCATCCCCGCGCCGGGAAGCCCCGGACGCGGTGCCGGGCATGCCGCCGCGGCTGTGCGGCCCTTCCTGCCGGCGGACATGCGGCGCGTGCTGGCGCAGCACAGCCGCTTCGGCGCGATGGCTCCCGAGCGCGAGGTGCATCCCGAGTGAGGGCGATGCTTCCGGCCGGCCGCGCGCGCACCCCGGCGGCCCGGTCCCGGCCGGAAGCGGGCGGCGGGCTTACGCGCGGCGCGCGCCTGTGGCAGCGTGCGCGGGGATGCAGGAGACCATCGGCAGCTATCTGCGGCGCCGCTATCGGTGGGCGCTCGCGAGCCTGGTTGGCGGCGCGCTCGCGGCCCTGCTCGCGGGCGCCGTGCTGGGCACCGGACCGTCGGGGCTGGCGTTCCAGGCCGCCTGTGCGGTCGTCTGGGGCGGTGCGCTGGTGGTCGCCGCGCTGACGCGCTGCCCGGCCTGCCGCGCGCGCCTTGCGCCGCAGGCCACGCAGGTGCTGCCGGTACTGGTGCTCTGGGCGCTGGGCACGCCGCCGCGCCGCTGCCCGCGCTGCCGCGCGGCCCTGGAGGAGCCGCGCCGCTAGCACCGTCTAGTGCTTCGGGGTCTCGGCCGCCGCGTCGCCGGCCGCCACGCAGTTGTAGACGGTCGAGTTCTCGACGCGGCTCGCGACCGCGGTCTTGCCTTCCTGGGTGCACTTGGCCTGCGCCTGCTCGAGCTGGCGCGCCTCGATCTTCTGCTCTGCGTCGCTGCGCGGTGGCCGCGGCGCGGAAGGGTTGTCGGCGGGCGGCGCGGTGGCACAGCCGCCCGTGAGGAGGAGCAGGGCGACCCCGGAGTGAACAAAGCGTGGCATGCGGTCCCTCACGGGGCTTCCGGACGCAGTGAGAGCTGCAGGCACGGCGCGGCTGGAGATCCCACGGCGCGATACGATCCCGATCCGGAGCGCGCCACCTGCAGCGCCGCCTGATCGAATCCGGCATCGCCGGATGAGTGGGTGAGCGTCGGCGCCGCGGTGAGGCTGCCGCCGGCATCGACGCAGACGCGGATCTGGGCCGTGCCCGGAGCGGATGCTGTGCCTGCGGGTGCGGCGGGCGGCGCGAGGCTCGCGGTGGCCGTGCCCGGCTGCGGCAGCGCAGTCGCCGCGCCGACGCGCGCGCGCTTCCACGCCATCTGCTGCCAGGAGTCGATCGCCACGCCGTCGCCCATGCGCGTCGCGGGCTGGAACCGCAGCCTCAGCACGCAATTGGTGGCGGCGGCATCGAGGTCCGCCGCGCCGGAGGAGGCTTTCACCGTGGCCTTGGAGGGCACGCCGGTCGAGCCGACCTGAAAGAGCACCACCGCCACCGGCTCATCGTCCGGGCCTGCCGGCCGAACGTCACTGCAGCGGCTCGCCGGATCGAAGCGCAGTGCCGGGTGGGCCTGCAGGATGTTGTCGGGCGCCGGCGTCCCCGATGCCGGGTTGGCGCCGATCGCTGCCAGTGCGAGCGCGGCGAGTGCGGCGCGCGGCCCATAACGCATGAGTTTCCTCCCGTTGCAGTCTGCCCAGGGCCGGACTCGAACCGGCACGGGGTTACCCCCACGGGATTTTAAGTCCCGTGCGTCTACCAGTTTCGCCACCCGGGCAGGGAGACCGTCACGATTCTACCCAAAACACGGCCCCTGACGCGGCTCAGAGACAGGCTGGGTCGTAGCGCTAAGCTCATGAATTTGCGAGACTCGCCCGCCATGTCGAACCAGCCCCTCCGGGTCGAGAACCTGCATTTGTGGCGCGGCGAGCGCCACGTGCTGCGTGGGCTCACGTTCTCGCTCGGGCGCGGCACCTGCCTGCAGGTAAAGGGCCCGAACGGCTCGGGCAAGACGAGCCTGTTGCGCACCCTGTGCGGCCTCATCTACCCCGAGGAGGGCCGCGTGCTGTGGGACGGCGAGGATGTGCGGCGCGACCTGCGCGCCTTCCACGCGCGCCTGGCCTACCTCGGCCACGAGCCGCCGCTGAAGGGCGACCTGACGGCCGGGGAGAATCTGCGCTTCTGGGTCGGCGTGCGCCGTCGCCTCAGCCTGGCCGATCTCGATGCGGCGCTGGCGCGCGCCGGGGCGGGGGGGTGCAGCGCACGCCTGGTACGCACGCTGTCCGCCGGGCAGCGGCGCCGCGTGGCGCTGGCCGGCCTTGCGCTGCTGGCCGTGCCGTTGTGGCTCCTCGATGAGCCCACCACCAATCTCGACGCCGACGGGCAGGAGCTCGTCGGGCAGCTGATCGCCGAGCAGCTTGCGCGCGGCGCCACGGTGATCGCGGCCGTGCACCACGACCTGCCGCGCGCCGTGCCCGCCATCGAGCAGCTGGAGCTGGCGGCGTGAGCGCGCCCGGCGTGGCGCTCGCACCGGAGCGCGCCGCGGCGCTCGCGGTGAGCGGGGCGGGGGCGGCGTGGCTGGCGCTGCTGCGCGATCTCACTCTCGCGTTCCGCCGCCGCGGCCAGCTGGTGCAGCCGCTCGCCTTCTTCGCGATCGTGACGCTGCTGTTTCCGCTCGCGGTGTCCCCGGAACTCACGCGCCTGCGCGAGATGGCACCCGGGGTGCTGTGGACCGCGGCGCTGCTCGCCTCGCTCCTGGCGCTCGAGTTCCTGTTCCGCGACGACGCCTACGACGGCACGCTCGAGCAGTACGCGCTGTCGGGCCAGTCGCTCACCGCACTCATGTTCGCCAAGAGCGCGGCGCACTGGCTGCTCACCGGTCTGCCGCTCGCGCTCATGGCGCCGCTCGCTGCACTGTCGCTCGGAGCGCCCGCGGCGGCGGTTGCGGGTATCGTGGCATCCGTCGCCGTCGGCAGCGTCGCCCTCAGCCTGATCGGCTCGATCGGCGCGGCGCTGACGCTGGGCATGAAGCGCTCGGGCGCGCTGCTGTCGCTGCTGACGCTGCCGCTGTCGCTGCCGGTGCTGATCTTCGGCGCGCGCGCCACGCAGCTCGCCATCGCCGGCGAGGCGTATCTCGCCCCGCTCGAGCTGCTCGGCGCTTTGGCCGTGCTCGGAGTCACGCTGGCGCCGCTGGCCGCGGCCGCCGCGGTCCGCATCAGTCTGGAATAACGCCGAGGAGACTCATGAACTGGACCTGGTTCCACCGTCTCGCCTCGCCGCCGCACGTGTACGCGCTCGCCGGCCGCCTGACGCCGTGGTTCGCGTGGCCGGCGGCGCTCCTCATCGTCGGCGGACTGTGGGGCGGGCTGGTGCTCGCGCCCCCCGATTACCAGCAGGGCGACGGTTTCCGCATCATCTACGTACATGCCCCCAGTGCATGGATGTCCCTCATGGTGTATATGACCATGGCGGTCGCGGCGGCCATCGGCCTCATCTGGCGGATGAAGGTGGCGCACGCCGTCGCCGCCAGCTGCGCACCGATCGGCGCCTCGTTCACGGTCGCCGCGCTCGTGACCGGGTCGCTGTGGGGCCGGCCCATGTGGGGAACGTACTGGGAGTGGGACCCGCGCCTGACTTCGGAACTGATCCTGCTGTTTCTCTATCTTGGCTATATGGGGTTGCGGAGCGGACTCGAGGATACGCAGCGCGCCGACCGGGCCAGCGCGGTGCTGGCGGTGGTGGGCGTGGTCAACGTACCGATCATTCACTACTCGGTCACCTGGTGGAACTCGCTCCATCAGGCGCCCTCGGTCATGCGCTTCGACCGCCCGGCCATGCCCGCTGCCATGCTGGTGCCACTCCTGATGATGTTGCTCGGCTTCACGTTGCTGTTCGTCGCGCTGCTGCTGACGCGCCTGCGCGGCGAGGTGCTGACGCGCGAGCGTGCCGCGAGCTGGATCCGCGAGGCGCTGAGCCCATGAAGGCATTCTTCGAGATGGGCGGCTACGCGCCCTACCTGTGGCCGTCCTACGCAGTCACGCTCGCGGTAGTGGTGCTGAACGTGGTGTGGGCACGGCGCGCGCTGGCGCGCGCCCGCGCCGAGGCGTGGCGGCGTCTCGGCGTGCGCGGAGCCGGCCGATGACACCGCGCCGGCGGCGTCTCGTGCTGGTGCTGGGCATCGTCGCCGGCGCATCGGTCGCGGGCGCGCTGGCGCTGAGCGCCTTCCGCCAGAACGTCACGTTCTATTTCCTGCCGAGCGAGGTCGCCGCCGGCAAGGTGGCGGTGGGGCAGAGCATCCGCCTCGGCGGCATGGTGACCCGTGGCAGCTTCGTGCGCGTCCCCGGTTCGCTCGAGTCGCACTTCGTGGTCACCGACTCGCACCACGAGGTGCCGGTGACGTACGACAAGGTGCTGCCCGACCTGTTTCGCGAGGGCGCGGGCGTGGTGGCGCACGGCCGCCTGCGTGCCGACGGCACCTTCGTCGCCGACGAGGTGCTCGCCAAGCACGACGAGAAATACATGCCGCCCAAGGTCGCGGAGGCTCTGAAGACGCGCCAGGGCGAGTCGCGCGCCGCGCCGGCCGATGCGGCGGCCACCGCCGCGGCGCGTCCAGCCGGTCCGGGAACCTGACATGCTGCCCGAGCTCGGCCACTTCGCCCTGATCCTGGCGCTGCTGCTCGCGGCGCTGCAGGCCCTGTTCGGCCTCGCCGGTCCGGCGCTCGGGCGCGAGCGCTGGATGGCGGCGGTGACCCCGGCGGTTGCCGGCCAGGCGGTGATGGTGGCGACCGCGTTCGCCTGCCTGGTGAGCGCCTTCGTCGGCAACGATTTCTCGGTCGCGTACGTTGCGGAGAACTCCAACTCCGCGCTGCCGCTCTTTTATCGCGTGACGGCGCTGTGGGGCGCGCACGAAGGCTCGCTGCTGCTGTGGATCGCGCTGCTGGCGTCGTGGACCGTGGCGGTGGCGATCGGCGCGGCGCGGCTGCCGCCGCGCTTCGCGGCGCGCGTGCTCGGGGTGCTGGGCCTGGTGAGCTTCGGGTTCCTGCTGTTCACGCTCGCCACCTCCAACCCGTTCCTGCGCATCGATCCGCCGGCACCCGACGGGCGCGATCTCAACCCCATCCTGCAGGACCCGGGCCTCGCGGTGCATCCGCCCATCCTCTACACCGGCTATGTCGGCTTCGCGGTGGCGTTCGCGTTCGCGTGCGCGGCGATGCTCGAGGGACGGCTCGATCAGCACTGGGCACGCTGGACACGCCCCTGGACCACCGCGGCCTGGGCCTTCCTCACCTGCGGCATCGCGCTCGGCAGCTTCTGGGCGTACTACGAGCTCGGCTGGGGCGGGTACTGGTTCTGGGACCCGGTGGAGAACGCCAGCTTCATGCCGTGGCTGGTCGGCACCGCGCTCGTGCACTCGCTCGCCGTCACCGACAAGCGTGGCCTGTTCAAGAGCTGGACGCTGCTGCTGGCCATCCTCGCCTTCTCGCTCAGCATGCTCGGCACCTTCCTGGTGCGCTCGGGTGTGTTGGTCTCGGTGCATTCGTTCGCGGCCGACCCGACGCGCGGTGTGTTCATCCTCGCCTTCCTCATCATCATGATCGGCGGTGCGCTCACCCTCTATGCCTGGCGCGCGCCGCTGTTGAAGTCGAGCGCCGGCTTCGAGCTCGGCGCGCGCGAGTCGTTCCTGCTCTTCAACAACGTGCTGCTGGTGATCGCGGCCGCCACCGTGTTTGCCGGCACGCTGGCGCCCCTGATCTCGGACGCGCTGCGCCTCGGCACCGTCTCGGTCGGGCCGCCGTACTTCAACCCGACCTTCATGCTGTCGATGCTGCCGCTGCTGGCGCTGCTGTCGGTGGGCATTCACGCCAACTGGAAGCGCGGGCGGCTCAAGGACCGCCAGCGCACGCTCCTCTACACCCTGGTCGGCGCCGCCGTGCTCGGCTGCGGCGTGGCGTTCGGCATCTGGTCGCACGGGGCGCTGCTCACTCCGGTTGGCATGACACTCGCCATCTGGATTGCGCTGTCCTCGCTCGTCGACCCGTTCGACCGCTGGCGGCGCGGGCTGTCGCTGCCGCGCGCCGTGATCGGCATGACGGTGGCGCACCTGGGAGTGGCGCTGGCGGTGCTGGCGCTCACCACCGTGCAGTCCTTCACCAGTGAGCAGGACGTGGCGCTCGCGCCTGGCGCCAGCGCCGCGGTCGGCGGCTATGACTTCCGCTTCGAGGGCGTAAAGCCCGTCGAAGGTCCCAACTACGATGCCCAGGGTGCGACGCTGGTGGTGAGCCGCCACGGTGCCCGGGTGGCGGTGCTGAAGCCGGAGAAGCGCCAGTACTGGGTGCAGCGCCAGGTGATCAGCGAGACCGCCATCCGCATGAGCCGCGGGAGCAACATCCTGGTGGCGCTCGGCGAGGACCTGGGCGGCGGTCGCTGGAGCCTGCGCATCCAGATCCGCCCGCTGGTAAGCCTCATCTGGCTGGCGGCGCTGGTCATGGCGATCGGCGGGGCGCTCGCGGCCTCGGACCGGCGCTACCGCACCCAGCAGGTGGC
>Ga0134126_10004402_pt1 | contig 17610 bp, 19 predicted proteins | sample KB31752_FD_96881 | JGI IMG/M metagenome (GOLD analysis project Ga0134126, IMG submission 96881) | Terrestrial soil microbial communities with excess Nitrogen fertilizer from Kellogg Biological Station, Michigan, USA - KB3-175-2 | ecosystem: Environmental > Terrestrial > Soil > Unclassified ...
AGGAGGGCGCCAAGGTCGCCGAGGAAGTGCTCTTCCCGCTGAACCGCAGCGGCGACGAGGAAGGCTGCACCTACGAGAACGGCGCGGTGCGCACGCCCAAGGGCTTCAAGGAGGCCTACGACCTGTTCCGCCAGGGTGGTTGGACCGCGCTCTCCGCCGATCCCGATTACGGTGGCCAGGGCCTGCCGCACACGCTCAACTTTTTCGTCGAGGAGATGGTGTCCTCGGCCAACATGTCGTTCGGCATGTATCCGGGCCTCTCCAGCGGCGCCTACAGCGCCATCCGCCGTCACGGCACGGCAGAGCAGAAGCGGAAATTCCTGCCGCGCATCGTCGACGGCACGTGGAGCGGCACGATGTGCCTGACCGAGCCGCAATGCGGCACCGATCTCGGCCAGATCCGCACCAAGGCGGAGCCGACCGGCAACGGCAGCTACAAGATCACCGGCACCAAGATCTTCATCTCGGCCGGCGAGCACGACCTCACCGAGAACATCATCCATCTCGTGCTGGCGCGCATCACCGGCGGGCCGCCGGGCATCCACGGCATCAGCCTCTTCATCGTGCCGAAATTCAAGCTAAAGGAGGACGGCACCCCGGGCCAGAGCAATGGCGTCCGCTGCGGATCGATCGAGCACAAGATGGGCATCAAGGCGTCGGCCACCTGCGTCATCAATTTCGACGAGGCCGAAGGCCAGCTCATCGGCGAGGCGCATAAAGGCATGCGCGCCATGTTCACCATGATGAATGCGGCGCGCCTCGGCGTGGGATTGCAGGGGCTGGCGCTGGGCGAGACCGCCTATCAGACGGCGCGCCAGTACGCCATGGACCGCCTGCAGGGCCGCGCGCTCAAAGGCGACAAGTTCCCGGACAAGCCGGCCGACCCGATCATCGTCCATCCCGACGTGCGCCGCATGCTGCTCACCATGCGCGCATATACCGAGGGCGCCCGCGCGCTCGCCGCCTGGGTGTCGCTGGCGCTCGATCGCGCCGAGCGCCATCCCGACGCGAGTGCGCGCGAGGAGGCCGATGATTTCGTCTCGCTAATGACCCCGATCATCAAGGCGATGCTCACCGACAACGCCTTCACCGTGACCAATCTCGGCGTGCAGATCTTCGGCGGGCACGGCTACATCCGCGAATGGGGCATGGAGCAACTGGTGCGCGACGCGCGCATCACCATGCTCTATGAAGGCGCCAACGGCATCCAGGCGCTCGACCTGGTCGGCCGCAAGATGCCGATGCATAGCGGCCGCCTGCTGCGTCGCTTCTTTCATCCGGTCGATGCCTATTTGCGCGAGCGCCTGCAGAAGCCGGAGCTGCAGGAATTCATCATGCCGGTCATGAAGGCGTTCGGGCGGCTGCAGCAGGTGACCGCTCTCATCGCGCAGAAGGGCATGAGCGATCCCGATGAGGCGGGCGCGGCGGCAAGCGAATATCTGCGCGCCTTCGGTCTCGTCGCCATGGGTTATCTCTGGGCGCGCATCGCCGAGGCGAGCCTCGGCAAGCTCGGTGGCGATGAAGCGGCCTTCTATCAGGGCAAGGTGGCGACGGCGCGCTTCTACATGGCGCGGGTGCTGCCCGAGACCAACGCGCTCTTTGCCAATATCGCCGCCGGCGCCAAGTCGCTCATGGAACTCCCGGCGGAGGCGTTCTAAGCGCCGGGAGAGGGAAGGGTGAAAGGAGGAAGCGATGGCCGATCTCAAGGGCAAGACTCTCTTCGTCTCCGGCGGCTCGCGCGGCATCGGCCTCGCCATCGCGCTGCGCGCCGCCAAGGACGGCGCCAATATCGTCATCGCCGCCAAGACCGCGGAGCCGCATCCGAAGCTGCCCGGCACGATCTACACTGCCGCCGAGGAGATCGAGCGCGCCGGCGGCAAGGCGCTGCCCTGTCAGACCGACATCCGCGACGAGGATCAGGTGATGCGCGCCGTCGAGGCGGCGGTCGAGCGCTTCGGCGGCGTCGACATCCTCGTCAACAACGCATCGGCCATCAGCCTGACCGGCACGGCCGAGACGCCGATGAAGCGCTTCGATCTGATGATGGGCATCAATCTGCGCGGCACCTATCTCTGCTCGCGCGCCTGCCTGCCGCATCTGAAGCGCGCCACGAATCCGCATATCCTGACGCTGTCGCCGCCCTTGAACATGAACCCGCGCTGGTTCGGGCCGCATGTCGCCTACACCATCGCCAAATACGGCATGAGCATGTGCGTCCTCGGCATGGCCGAGGAGTTCCGCACGGACGGCATCGCCGTCAACGCGCTGTGGCCGCGCACCACCATCGCTACCGCGGCGCTGCAGATCATCCCGGGGGCGCGGCCCGAGGCCGGACGCACGCCCGAGATCATGGCCGATGCCGCCCATGCCGTGCTGACGCGCGACAGCCGCAGCCTGACCGGTCGCTTCCTCATCGACGAGGACGTGCTGCGCGAGGCCGGCGTGACGGATTTCGAGCGCTATGCGGTGAAGCGCGGCGAGACGCTGCGCGTTGACCTGTTCCTCGATGAGCGCCGGTGAGGGGACTGCGACCGACCTGCCGATTCCGCTGGCGCCGATGATCGGGTAGCATGGCGTCCTTTGCAACCTTGTCCTTGGGAGTCGCTTGTCCGACCCACCGCTTGTCGCCGCTGACGAGGAGAACTCGTCGCTGCTGCCCGGTCCCAGCCCATGGATTAGCGCCTTGCGCGCTGCCGCGCGCCACCTTGCTCATGCCGGCGAGGCCGCCGGTCTGTTCGCGGTCATGGCGGTTTTCGCCTGTCTGCCGGTCGGCCTGGCCTCGGCCATCGGTGGATTTCTCGGCCGCAACATCGGCCCGCGCCTGCGCGCCTCGCGCGTCGCGCGGCGTAATCTCGGCCGTGCCTTGCCGGGCAACAGCGAGTCCGACAACGAGCGCATCCTGCGCGCCATGTGGGACAATCTCGGACGCGCGGTCGCCGAAAATCCGCATCTTCGGCGCATCTGTGCCGAAGGCTCGGGCCGTGTAGAGATCATCAACGGCGAGGCCATTGCCGCACTGCTCGCCGCCGGTCGACCATCGCTGCTGTTCGGCGGCCACTTCGCCAATTGGGAGGTCGGTCCGACGACCATCCACCGCATCATGGGCAGCGCGCTGCTCTCGGTCTATCGCGCCGCCAACAATCCCTGGGTGGATCGGCTGCAGCGCCGTGGCCTGCGCACGCGCCTGGCGGTGGCCAAGGGCGCTCAGGGCGGACGCGAGTTGATCCGCCACCTGCGCCGCGGCGGCCATGTCGCCATGCTGGTCGACCAGAAGCTCAATGACGGTATTGCCGTGCCGTTCTTCGGCCGCGACGCCATGACCGCGCCGGCGATTGCCCGTCTGGCGCAGCAATTCGACTGCCCGATCGTACCGGTCCGCGTCGAGCGCCTGGGCGGCGCGCGCTTCCGCTTCACCGTCGAGCCGTCGTTCACAGTTGCGGACAGCGGCAACGCCGTCGGCGATGTGCAGGCAACGATGGCCCGCGTCAATGCGGTGATCGAGGCCTGGGTGCGCGCCCGGCCGGAGCAGTGGCTGTGGCTGCACCGGCGGTGGCCGGACTGAGGCGCGCGGCCCCGCACAACCGGCCGACCCCGCCCCGCTCGGGACAGCGTGGAACCCGCCCATTTCAGGCAACGTTGGCCCGGTACGCGACCGCCGCAAAAGCGCGAAGGCGGGACGCGATGGGACAGGGCGATCCGGCGGGAGGAAGTGGCATGGCCGAGCGCGACGACAGGACGGGCGCGCAACGCGCCCCGAACATCGGCAGCACGCTGGACGCGATAAAGGCGCAGGCGACGGACGCAGCACGCGATGCGCGTGCCCAGGCCGCAGCAGCGGGCACCGCGGCACAGCGGCAGGTCGCCCGGCTCGGCGAGCAGATGCGTGACGCCGCCGAATCGCTGGTCGACGAGCAGAAGGAGCGCATGGCCGTGGCGGTGCAGGGCGTCGCCGACATGCTGCGGCGCACCGCCGATACGCTGGAGCACGAGAACAACGCCACGGCCGCGCATTACGCCGGGCGGGTGGCGGCACAGGTCGACCGCCTCTCGACCGCGGTGCGCGAGCGCGAGATCGGCGAGATGGTGGCGAGCACCGAGGATTTCGCACGGCGCCAGCCGGCGCTGTTCATCGCCGGCGCCGTCGCCGCCGGTTTCGTCATCGGCCGCCTGCTTGCGCGCTCGCCACGGCGGGATTCCGCCCTCGGCGAGCCCTATCGGAGCAGTGAAGAGGCGCGCGCCGGCTACGCGGCCGGTTCCGGCGTCAGTGGGGAGAGCGTCTGATGGTTGCCCGCGACGACGACATCTACACCGCCCCGCCACCGCCGCGCGAGCGCGGCCTGGCCAGCCTCCTCGCCGACCTCGCGCGCCAGAGCACGCGCCTGCTGCGCCAGGAGATCGCCCTCGCCAAGTCCGAGATGACGGCCAAGGTCGCGCAACTCGGCATCGGCGCCGGCGAGCTCGTCGCCGGCGCGCTCATCCTCTATGCCGGCTTCCTGGTGCTCCTGGCGGCGGCGGTTCTTGCCCTCATCCTGGTCGTGCCGCCCTGGGGGGCGGCCCTCATTGTCGCCGGCGTCGTGCTGCTGGTGGGCCTCGGCGTCGTGCTCAAGGGCCGGCACGACATGAGGGCGGAAACTCTGGTGCCCGGCCGCACCCTGCGCACGTTGCGCGAGGATGCGGACTGGGCGCGCGAGCAGATGCGATGAGCGCCGACCGCGAGCGCAACGACCGGCCGGTGCCGGCGGACGGCGGCGATGCCGCGTACGACGCGAGCGGCAAATCGCCCGATGAGATCGAGCAGGACATCGCGGAGACGCGCGGGCAGCTCGGTGCCATCCTCGACGCGGTCGAGCACCAGCTCGCGCCGCGCCATCTATTGGACAGAGGTGTGGACATGCTGAAGGATACGATGAGCGGCGCAGGCGGGAGCGGACTTGCTGATAACTTGCGCCGCCACCCAGTGCCGCTAGCCCTGCTCGGCATCGGCCTCGGCTGGATGGCGGTCTCGATGACCGGCCGAGGCGGCCGCCTTGGCGAGCGTGTATCGGGTGCGCTGCACGACGCCGGCCATCGCGCCGGCGAGCTGGCCGGCGACGTGCGCGGTAAGGTGGCGGGAATGACACTGGGCGAGGCCGCCCAGAGCACGCCGGGCCCGTATCCCGGCGCCGAGCCTGCCGACTACGCCTACGCGCGCCAGAAATCCGGCGAGGTCACGGCCGAAGCGCGCGGCGCCGTACGTGACAAGATGGAGCGTGCCCAGGCGGCGGGCGGCGCCGCGCTGGCGCAAGCGAGCGGTTATGTCGGCAAGGCCGGCGACAAGCTCCACGACGCGCGCGACGGGCTGACCCGGCTGATCGAGGACCATCCGATCGCGGTGGGCGCGCTCGGCCTTGTCGCCGGCGCGGTCATGGCGGCGCTGCTGCCGCGCAGCGATGCCGAGGAGCGTCTGGTCGGCCCGGCGGGCGAGCAGCTTCGCGACAGCGCCGCCAGCCTCGGTCGCGAGGCCGCCGAGCGCGCGCAGCAGGTCGCCGAGCGCACGGTCGACGCCGCCAGCGACGCGGTGCGTCAGGCGCTCAGCGAAGCCGGCGACGACGCAGGGAACTCGCGCGCTCCCGTCTAAAGCCGAACGCCGCCGCTCGATCGCAGCTTGTCAAAGCGATATCGCCGGCGCAAGCTAACAACGCAGAGTTGATCTCGGAACGACGCCCATACGCGCCGCGCGGCGTGGTGGGGCAAGCACATTGGAGGAAACGATGCTCAAGCGCCTTCCGAGTTTCATCGCCGCACTGACGGCGACGCTCGGGTTATCTCTCGCCGAGGCGCAGGCCTGCACGCCGACCGGCTTCGTCCGCGACGGCATCAACCTCACGGCCGCGCTGATCAACCCGGCGGGCGAGATCAATGGCGACGTCGATGCGACCGGCTGCAATATCGGCATCTATTACGGCTCAGGCGCCCGCGGCTCGCTGAACCAGGCAAGCGTTCACGCCGCCAACTACTTTGGCGTCGTCAATGACGGCGGCCGCGTCGATATCACCAACTCGACCATTTACGATATCGGCGAGACGCCGCTCAACGGGACGCAGCACGGGGTCGGCATCTACTTCGCCTTCACCAGCGCGGCGCGCGGCGACATCAAGGACAACGTGATCTGGAACTACCAGAAGGGCGGCATCGTGGTGAGCGGCCCGCTCGCCCGCGCGACCGTGTCCGGCAATACCGTGATCGGCCAGGGACCCGTCGACTTCATCGCGCAGAACGGCATCCAGGTCGGCTTCGGCGCGGACACGGACGTCACCGGGAACCTGGTGGTCGGCAACTCCTATACTGGGGCGGGGGGTGCGTCGAGCGCCGGCCTTCTCCTCGTCGGCGGCGCGTGCTTCGGCGGCGCGACGCAGACCGACACCAGCGTGGCCAAGTCCGTCGCAGTGGGCAACGATGTCGGCGTCTGGTTCGTCAATCTCGACGCCAACTGCAACCCGGTCACCACGCCCACCCGGGACATCGCCTCCGGCAATACCGTCCGCAACAATGCCATCAACAACACCTCGGGCGACGGCCCGGGCGCCGGCTATCAGGCCGGCATCGCCGATCAGGGCGATGGCGATCAGATCGTTCGGAACAGCATCTGCGGTGCCGGTTATACCCCGGTGCCGCCGCCGCCCTTTCTGTTCACCATCGACGTGACCGACACCAACGACCCGGTCGTGAAGGGCAATGTCACCTGCCCCGGCGGGCCGGCGACCGATGCCCAGCGCAGCACGCTGCCGGATCCGCCGCAGCCGGTCACGCATGCGGCGCTGCTTCCCAGCATCGTCAAATAGGGCTCAGAAAAGCGAAGGGCCGCCTTTATGGCGGCCCCTGTCCTTTGGTGGACGTGGTGATCAGGCGGCGGCGAGACGCGCCAGGGCGCGGGCGGCGTCGCGGGCGGATTCCTGCGCCTTGAGCTCGCTCGGCGCATTGCCGGAAAGCACGAGCTGGCCCGGCGCGGTGATCAGCCAATGCCAATCGCCGTGCGGCTGCTCGCGCACCGTCAGCTCAAAATGCCTGCCCTCGATGGTCATCGACTGGATCATCCGCGTATCCTCAACGCACCAGGTTAATTTTACCTTAAGTTTCGCCGCGCGTGGCGTGGCGCAACCCACAGTCATGCGCGGCTTGGCCGAGCAAAGAACGCGGGTCGCCGCTCGCCGATTCCGCTTTCCCGACCCGCAAAAGAAAGCGGCACCGCCGACCGGCGGTGCCGCTTCTCGGATCGCTTGGGACGTGGTCGCGCTAGGGCTGTTGCGCGATCTCGACCACGCGGTTGCGCGGCTCGCGGACGCCCTGTGCCGTCGGGACCGGCGGCTCACGCTCACCGACCCAGCGGGCGTCGATGTTGCCTTCCGGCACGCCGGCCTGGACCAAGAGCTGGCGGACGGCATCGGCGCGGCGCTGCGACAGTGCGAGGTTGTAGGCATCGCTGCCGGTGCGGTCGGCCTTGCCGACCAGGACGACATGCAGTTTGGGATCCTGCTTCGCCTGCTGGGCGATGCGATCCAGGATCTTCTGCGCGTCGGGGCCGAGCTGCGCCTGGTTGAAGTCGAAATAGACGCGGAACTCACGCGCCGTGCTGGGCGCCGCGGCAGCGGCGGCAGATGGCTCGGTCACCGCCGCGCGACGGTTCTCGAGCTGAGCCATCGCTGTCTCGAATTGCTTGCGGCAGGTGCCGTTGGACGCGGTCTTCCAGTCGTCCTCCATGCCGTTCACCCAGCAGTCGTAGCTGACTTGCGCCCTCGCCGCGACGCCCGGCGCGCGCTCGGCCGCGCCGCCGTTCAAGGCGTTCACCAGGCGGCCGCGGCCGTCGGCGAGCTGGCTGCGGAATTGATCGGGCACTTCGAGCGGGACCAGGAAGCGCTTTTGGTCCTCGGGCGGGACGGTGACGCCCTTCGCCGCCGCCAGGCCCTTGCGCGAGAAATAATCGACATCGACGTAGTTTTTCTCCTGGTGCAGCGAGTTGGCGTAGTCGGCGTAGTCGCTGGCCAAGGCTTGGTCGAAAGTCGAGGGCGATTGCGGCGCCGCAGCGCGTACCGCCGATAGGTTCATGCCTTCGCTGATCGGATTGCCCGGTGTCGGCGGGCTGTAGGTCCAGCCGGAACACCCGGCGAGGAGGAGGCCAAGGCCGCAGACGGCCACGCCTCCGACAAAGCTCCTGTAGTAAGTCATTATAAGTCCTTCCTTATGAGACAGTGCCGGGCAGGGCAGGGCAACGGCGTCGCCGACGCGTCCCGCCTGGCGCGGACATCTGCGGGGACAACACGAGTTTTCAACCGTGGGTTCCCGCCACACGGCCGATTCGCCTGAGACCCGCAGCAGCGGTTCCTGCACGATTGCCGATCCGCTAAGATGCGCCCGCATCAAAGGCCAGAGACGCGGAAGGAGCAAGGCGCAATGCGGGCTGGACCGTGGCAAATTGGGGTCACATCTTGGCTGATGCTATCGAGCGTCGTCAGCGCCGCCACTGCGCAGGAGCTGGTTCGGTCGCCCGAGCAGATTCGCAGTTGCCTCTGCCAGGAGCGCTCGGTGAGCGCCCTCAATAGCGAGGTCCAGGCGCAAAGCCGGGCGTATGAGGACAAGCGCCATGCCTTCCAGGCGCTCGACAAGCAGGTGCAGACCACCCGCCCCACCGTCAACGTCGCCAAGCAGGCCGATGTCGATGCGTTCAAGCGGTTGCTCGACCAGCGTGACCGCGCGGCCGATGATCTAGCCGGCAACGCCACCAAGACGTATTCCGACGCGGTCTCGCGCTACAACCAAGCCGTGGCTGCGTATAATGGGGCGTGCGCCGGCAAGTCCTATGATCCGGACCAGCTCGCCGAGATGCGCCGCACCTTGTCCTGCCCAGAACAATGATCGACAGCTGCCAAGAACGCTGCTGCGCATATTAATATTGATCGGGAATTTTGATAAAATCATAGGCGATTTCTCTCGACGAATGCTAAATATACGGTAAAATTCTTATCGTGTTCGGTTGACAACGGGATGGCCTTGGCAGAGGCCAGTAGGTGACGCGGCGGATTTACTTACAGCGACGCCCGGCTGGTCACCGGCGTCTTACTGCTCCTGGGTCCAGTCTGTGTGCGAGAAGGAACGGCCCGCGGCCTCCGCCGGGGTGTTCTCCTTGCCTTGAGCGCTACTGGCGATTGCCAAGGCGCGCCCTGCACGCTTTCATCGCCCGGGGTGGAAGGGGGACATCACCATGGCATTCGCCGGCATGAACTATCTCGCGGTCCTGGTGGCCGCCATCGCCGCCTTCATCTTCGGCGGCGCATGGTACGGCGTGCTGGGAAGGCTCTGGCTGCGCGCGCTGGACAAGCCCGAGGCGGCGGTCAGGAGCGGGCCGCGCATGGCGGTGCGCCTGGCCCTCGCCATGGCGGCGCTGCTGGTCATGGCCTATATGCTGGCGGGCGTCATCGGCCATCTGGGTACGGGCCAAGTGACGCTGCGCAACGGCGTGATCGCCGGCCTCTTCCTCTGGATCGGCTTCGTCATCACCACGCTCATCGTCAACTATGTCTTCCAGAACCAGAAGCCGCTGCTGACCGTCATCGATGGCGGCCACTGGCTCGGCGTCCTGCTGATCGAAGGCGCCGTCATCGGCGCCTTCGGGGTTTAGCTCCCCTTAAGGCGCGTTGAGGCGGTCGAGTGGGAAGATCGGGCGGCGCACCCGCTCGAAGCGCAAGCGGTCGTTGTCGGAGGTGGTGACGCCCTCGCCGTCGAGCGTGACGGTGGCGCGCGCCAGCGGCGCAAAGCCGGCGCGATAGTGGATGCGCGACTTGAGCAGCAAATAGCGCTTGGCCTTGGGCTCGATGCCGAGGCTCAGAAACACACCCTGATCCCACGGCTCGTGATGGCGCGACACGACGACGATCTCGACCTTGCCGGTATCGAGCACGGCGGACGGCCCCATGCTGACCTTGACGCCGGTATACATCGGCCCGCGCACGATCCATTCGCCGTCGGAGAGCGTGCGCACGCGCCCGGTCACCGGGAGCGGCTCGCCGCGCCGGTCGATTGCCGGCATGTCGGTGCGACCGCCCAGCGCCAACGACACCGTGGCGCCGACGCCCGCCGCTGCCATCTTGCGCACCGCCTCCGGATCGAAGATCGCTGCCACCGCCACGTCCTCGAGCCCCTGGCGCATCACCTCGCGCAGCACGGTCATCACGTCCTGCGTGCCGCCGGAGCCGACATTGTCGGCGTGGTCGAGCAGCAGCACCGGGCCTTCGGTGAGCGCCTTGGCGCGCGCCACCGCCTGCTCGAGCGGCTCGTGGCAGTAGACGAAATCGTCGCGCCGCTGCCAGGCCGCGTCCATCAGCCGCTCCGCCGCGCCGCGTGCCGCGGCGGCGTCGCGGTCGGCGATGCAGATGGCGGACATGCCGGCATCGGCGAAATCGGCGAGCGGGAAACCGCCGAACACCGTCGCCGCCAGCAGCCCGCGCCGCTCCTCCTCGCGCGCCATGGCGATCAGCGTCCGCATCGGCTCGTCATCGGTGCCCATGCGCAGCGTCTGCGCCAGCAGCGGGCGGCGCGCCCAGCCCATGACCGGGCGGATCTCGCCCTTCATCGCGCGCAACAGGATGCGGCCGACCTGCTCGCCGACGGTGTGCATGTCGACATGGGGATAGGTCTTGTAGCCGATGAGCGCCGTCGAATGGCGCACCATGCGCTCGGTGAGATTGGCGTGGAGGTCGCAGGTGACGGCGATCGGGAGGTCAGGCGCCACGGCGCGGATGCGCTCCAAAAGCGTGCCCTCGCCGTCGGGCGTGCTCGCCGCCACCATCGCACCGTGCAGGTCGAGCATCGCCGCGTTGCAGCCGCGGCGCACCGCATCGAGGATGGCGGACGCCATCATCTCATAGGCCTCGGCTGAGACCGGGCCGCTCGGCATCGCCTCCGCCGCCACCGGGGTCACCACCTCGGCGCCGACCTCGCGGGCGAGTTTGAGGTAGGCGCCGATCGGCATGGCCGTCCCCTCATAGGCGCGGCGCGCCTCGGGCCCGAGATAGGCCCCCCAATCGCGGAAGCGCTGCCAGTCGGTCCTGACCGGCGAGAAGGTGTTGGTCTCGTGCTTCATCATGGCGATGACGAGACGCATCGCCGTCATCCCTTGTCGCCGTAGAGCTCGCCGGGGGTCACCAGCGGCTCGGCGATGGTAACGAGTTCGCTGCCGCGTGCGGCGCGGAAGAAGCAGCTGCGCCGGCCGGTATGGCAGGCGACGCCGAGCTGATCGACGAGCAGCAGCACGGCGTCGCCGTCGCAATCGACGCGCAGCTCGACAAGGCGTTGCACCTGGCCCGATTCCTCGCCCTTGCGCCACAGCTTCTGGCGCGCGCGCGACCAGTAATGGACGCGGCCGGTGCGCAGCGTCGCCTCGATCGCCTCGCGGTTCATCCACGCCAGCATCAGCACCTCGCCGGTGTCGTGCTGCTGCGCGATGGCGGCGACGAGGCCGTATTCATCGAAGCTGAGCGCGCTGAGCACCGCCGAGACGGCGCCGGCGGCGGGTGTCGCGGTGAGCGTCTCGCTCATGACGATCCTCCGTGGCTGTAGCCGTCCCTCCACTATAGGCGGCATGGCGGGACCGCGATAGCGGATCGGCTCAGGCAACGCGGCCGACAAACGCCCGGCGCTTGACTCGCTCTGTCACGTTCCGCCGCAAAGCGTTACTTGGCCCGCCGGTTCGATTTACCTAGGCACGACAAAATATTACAGGTGCTGGGCCGAACGGCGTTCACGAGCATTCGTTAGCGGCTCAGAGCCCGGAGCTTTCTCAATCAATCGACGAAAGCGGCGGCAAATCGCGGATGGACTGGCAAGGAGCACAAGTGATGGTGGCATTGATACTGGTCGTTTGCCTCGCCGCTACTCCCGATGTGTGCCGCGAAGAGCAGCCGCCGGGCGATGTCGCCAGCGCGATGTCCTGCGCCGTCCAAGGCCAGGTGATCGCCCAGGAATGGCTCGACGAGCACCCCAAATGGCTGCTGCGCGGCTGGCGCTGCCGCGTCGGCCGCGCCGAGCGGGCGACTTGAGATGGCCGGCACGTCCATGCGCAATGATCTGAGCCGCGACTGGCGGCGCTGGACTCGCGCCGAGCGCCTGATCGCGACGTTGCTCGGCGCGATCCTGGCATTGGCGCTCCCGGCGGTGCTCGTCATCGCCGCACCGTGATCGCCGAGGTGGCGCGCCGCGCCGGCCTCAAGGGGAAGCCTATGTTCGCATCCATCGACACCTTCGACGATACCATCGACGCCATCCTGCCGCTCGACCGGGCGCGCATGGTCGCGGCGGTCGAGGATGCGCGGCGCCGCGCCGGCGCACGGGCGGAGGTCCTCGTACTGTCGAAGAAGGAGGCGCGCCAGGCCTGGGACGAGGTCGAGCGCCTCGGCCGGCTACTTTATTTCATCAAATTCGGGAAACCGGCGGCCAACGCCACCGCGCATGAGGTGAGCCTTTACGAGCAGTTGGTCGCAGAGCGCCAAGCGCGGTTGGCTGGGGCGGCGAAAACCCGTCGCCCGCGTGGCCCGGCCGTCGCGGAGATGCGCGCTCCGCCGGCGCGCCGCCCATCTCTCAGAACTTGAAGGGAAGACGGCCGCGGCTCGTCGCTGATCGCGCGCAGGCCGGACTCGCTGATCCCATGCCGAGGCGAACGCCTCACGCGAACGTTTGTCGTTGTGCGCCATGCCGCAGGCAGTCGTAGCCCGGGAGTGCCGCCGGGCGGCCTTGTAACGGCAATGGCTTGCCGCTAGCTTCCGGCTCCTGAGCTGAAGCGCGACAACGAGGGCGGGCGATGCATCCGCCCTCGGCCGGGAGAGGCGAGAGCGTGGGTGAATTCATCCTTGAGACCGCCGGTCTTACCAAGGAATTTGCCGGATTTGCCGCGGTGCGCGGCGTCGATCTGCGCGTGCGCCGCGGCGCCATCCATGCGCTGATCGGCCCGAACGGCGCCGGCAAGACCACGGTCTTCAACCTGCTCACCAAATTCCTCGCGCCGACCACGGGGCGCATCGTCTACAACGGGCGCGACATCACGCGCATGGCGGCGGCCGACGTGGCGCGGCTCGGCATGGTGCGCTCATTCCAGATCTCGGCGGTGTTCCCGCATCTCAGCGTCCGCGAGAATGTGCGCATCGCGCTGCAGCGCCCGCTCGGCACCTCGTTCCACTTCTGGCGCTCGGGCCGCAGCCTCGATGTGCTCAACCGGCGCGCCGATGCGCTGCTCGCCTCGGTCGGCTTGAAGGACTATCTGCATGCCACCGCGGCCGAGCTGCCCTATGGCAGGAAGCGTGCGCTGGAGATCGCCACGACGCTGGCGCTCGAGCCCGAGCTGCTGCTGCTCGACGAGCCGATGGCCGGCCTCGGCAACGAGGATATCGGCCGCATCTCCGCGCTTGTCCGCGACGTCGCCAAGACGCGTACCGTGCTCATGGTGGAGCACAACCTTTCGGTTGTCGCCGATCTCTCGCACACCATCACGGTGCTGACGCGCGGCCGCGTGCTGGCCGAAGGCAACTACGCCGAGGTGTCGAAGAATCCGGAAGTGCGCGAGGCCTATATGGGCACGGGGACCGGTCATGCCTGACGCCGCGGTGGGGCAGAAGGAGCTGCTGCGCGTCGCCGACCTGCACGCCTGGTATGGCGAGTCGCACATCCTGCACGGCATGAACTTCGCGGTCGCCGAGGGCGAGGTGGTGACGCTGTTGGGGCGCAACGGCGTCGGCAAGACCACCACGTTGAAGGCGATCATGGGCGTCATCCCGCAGCGCCGCGGTTCGGTCGCGCTGAGCGGGCAGGAGCTCATCGGCCTCGCCTCGAACCAGATCGCGCGGCGCGGCCTTGCCTGGTGCCCGGAGGAGCGCGGCATTTTCGCCAGCCTGTCCGTCGAGGAGAATCTGCTGCTGCCGCCGGTGGTGCGGCCGGGCGGCATGCGCGTCGACGAGATCTACGCGATTTTCCCCAACCTCGCGGAGCGCCGCAAAAGCCAGGGCACCAAGCTCTCGGGCGGCGAGCAGCAGATGCTCGCCATCGGCCGCATCCTCCGGACCGGCGCCAAGCTGCTGCTGCTCGACGAGCCGACCGAGGGCCTCGCCCCGGTCATCGTGCAGCAGATCGGCGCGGTCATCCGCACGCTGAAGCAGAAGGGCTTCACCATCTTGCTGGTGGAGCAGAACTTCCGCTTTGCCGCGACGCTGGCCGACCGGCATTATGTCGTGGAGCATGGCCAGGTCATCGACATGATCGCCAACGACGCGCTCGATACGAATATCGGCAAGTTGCACGAGTATCTCGGAGTCTAGGGAGGATCGAGATGAGGTGGAATACGCTATGGGCCGCCGCGGCGGTTGTCGCGCTCTCGGCAGTCGGCGCCGCCGCGCAGGGCACGGGGCCGGTCAAGATCGGCGTGCTCAACGACATGTCCTCACTTTACGCGGACATCGGCGGCAAGGGCTCGGTCGTCGCGGCCGAGCTGGCGGCCGAGGACGCCGGCGGCAAGCTGCTCGGCAAGCCGATCGAGATCGTCTCCGGTGACCATCAGAACAAGCCGGACGTCGGTGCCGCCATTGCGCGCAAGTGGTATGACGAGGAGGGCGTCGACGTCATAACCGACGTGCCGACCTCCTCGGTCGCGCTCGCGGTGGAGCAGGTGTCCCGCGAGAAGCAGAAGCTTGCCTTGTTCTCAGGGCCCGGCAGCTCGGACATCACGGGGCCGAAATGCTCGCCTTACGCGGCGCACTGGACGTACGACACCTACGCGCTGGCGCATGGCACCGGCTCCGCCGTGGTCAAGAGCGGCGGCGACACCTGGTTCTTCATCACCGCCGATTACGCCTTCGGCCATGCGCTCGAGCGCGATACCGCCGATGTCGTGAAGGCGGAAGGCGGCAAGGTTCTGGGCGACGTGAACGTGCCGCTCAACACCCCCGACTTCTCGTCCTTCCTGCTGCAGGCACAGGCGTCCAAGGCGAAGATCATCGGGCTCGCCAATGCCGGCGGCGACACCATCAACTCGATCAAGCAGGGCGCTGAGTTCGGCATCGTCGAGGGCGGGCAGAAATTCGCCGGTCTCCTCGTGTTCATCACCGACGTCCACAGCCTCGGCCTCAAAACCGCGCAGGGCCTGCAGCTCACCGAGGCGTTCTACTGGGATCAGAACGACCAGACCCGCGCCTGGTCGAAGCGCTTTTATGCCAAGATGCAGCGCATGCCGACCATGGTGCAGGCCGGCGTGTACAGCGCGCTCACGCATTATTTCAACGCGGTCAAGGCGCTCAACAGCAAGGACCCGCTCAAGGTGATGGCGAAGATGCGCGAGACGCCGATCAACGACTTCATGACGCATGACGGCAAGCTGCGCATCGACGGCCGCGTCATGCGCGACCTCTATCTCTTCGAGGTGAAGAAGCCGTCTGAGTCGAAGGGCGAGTGGGACTATTACAAGCAACTCCAGGTCATCCCCGCGGACCAGGCCTTCCGCCCCCTCGACAAGGGCAACTGCCCGTTGGTGAAGGGGTAGGGAGGGCGTGCGCCGGCGCTCCGTGCCCGCCGTGGCTCGCCCTTGCGAAGAGGAATGGGATGCTCGCGTTTGTCCCATTCCCCTCGCGGGGAGCACGGGGGAGGGGGTGAGCGCGCGGGCAGCAGGGGTGTGAGCTGATGTTCTCGTGGCTGCCGCATTTCACCATGATGCCGACGCAGGTGCTGCTCGGTCAGCTGACGGTCGGGCTCATCAACGGCGCGTTCTATGCCATGCTGAGCCTTGGCCTCGCGGTGATCTTCGGCCTCCTCAACATCATCAATTTCGCCCATGGCGCGCAGTACATGCTGGGCGCGTTCTGCGCCTGGCTGATGCTGCAATATGTCGGCATCGGCTACTGGCCAGCGCTCATCATCGCGCCGCTCTTGGTCGGCGCGTTCGGCATTGTGCTGGAGCGGCTCTTCCTGCGTCACATGTATCGGCTCGATCACCTCTACGGGCTGCTCCTCACCTTCGGCTTGGCGCTTATCATCGAAGGGCTGTTCCGGCAGCAATATGGCTCCTCCGGACAGCCCTACACCATCCCGGACGCGCTCACCGGCGGACAGCGCCTGAGCTTCATGTTCCTGCCCAACTATCGCGCCTGGGTGATCGTCGCGTCGCTCATCGTGTGCTTCGGCACCTGGTTCCTGATCGAGCGCACGCGGCTTGGCGCCTATCTGCGTGCCGCGACCGAGAATCCGGCCTTGGTGCAGGCCTTCGGCATCAACGTGCCGCGCATGGTGACGCTCACCTACGGCTTCGGCGCGGCGCTGGCCGCGCTCGCCGGCGTCATGGCGGCGCCGATCCAGCAGGTGAGCCCGCTGATGGGCTCGAACATCATCGTCGTCGTCTTCGCCATCGTCGTCATCGGCGGCATGGGATCGATCATGGGCGCGATCGCCAGCGGTTTCATGCTCGGTCTGATCGAGGGGCTCACGAAGGCCTATTGGCCCGAGGCATCCAACACCGTGATCTTCGTCGTCATGGCGATCGTGCTGCTGGTGAAGCCCGCCGGCCTGTTCGGCAGGGCGACCTGACATGGCACAGGGCGCCGCCACCATCCACGCGCGCGACAGCGGTCTCTCGGCGCGCGCGCGCCTCGCGGTGACGGTGGTGCTGCTGGCGCTCGCGGTCGCCGCGCCTTTCGTCCTCTATCCCGTGTTCGTCATGAAGGCGCTGTGCTTCGCGCTCTTCGCCTGCGCCTTCAACCTGCTCATCGGCTATGTCGGGCTGTTGTCCTTCGGCCACGCCGCCTATTTCGGCGCCGCCGCTTACGTCACCGCCTATGCGGTGAAGGCGTGGGGCTTCGAGCCGCTGAGCGGCATCCTGCTCGGCACGGCGTCGGCGACGCTGCTCGGCGCCGTGTTCGGCTGGCTCGCCATCCGCCGCCAGGGCATCTACTTCGCCATGGTCACGTTGGCCTTGGCGCAGATGGTGTATTTCGTCGCGCTGCAGGCGCCGTTCACCGGCGGCGAGGATGGCATCCAGGCGGTGCCGCGCGGTTACCTGTTCGGCCTCATCGACCTGAGCCAGCCTTACGCCATGTACTATTTCGTGCTGGCGGTGTTCCTGATCGGCTTCGCCATCATCTACCGCACCATCGACTCGCCGTTCGGCCAGGTGCTGCAGGCGATCCGCGAGAACGAGCCGCGCACCATCTCGCTGGGCTACAAGACCGACCGCTACAAGCTGCTCGCCTTTATCCTCTCGGCGATGCTGGCCGGCCTCGCCGGCTCGACCAAGTCGCTGGTCTTCCAACTGGCGTCGCTGACCGACGTGCAGTGGCAGATGTCGGGCGAAGTGGTGCTGATGACGCTGTTGGGCGGCCTCGGCACCGTGCTGGGCCCGGTGGTCGGCGCGTTCATCTCGATCAGCATGGAGAACTACCTGGCGCAGTACGGCTCCTGGGTCACGGTGATCCAGGGCGCGATCTTCGTGTTCTGCGTGCTGACCTTCCGCCGCGGCGTCGTCGGCGAGATCATCGCGCTGGCGCGCCGCTTCCGCGTCGCCGCGCGGCCGCCGCCCGGCGAGCCGGTCGCCCGGCCTGCGCCGGGCGAGTA
>Ga0134126_10004403_pt1 | contig 17609 bp, 18 predicted proteins | sample KB31752_FD_96881 | JGI IMG/M metagenome (GOLD analysis project Ga0134126, IMG submission 96881) | Terrestrial soil microbial communities with excess Nitrogen fertilizer from Kellogg Biological Station, Michigan, USA - KB3-175-2 | ecosystem: Environmental > Terrestrial > Soil > Unclassified ...
AGATCGCGCGGCAGCATGTAGGCGTAGGTTTGCGCGGCGACTTCGGCAAGCCGTTCGCGGATCGGTCCGGGACCTGCATCCGCCGCGATCAGGCGCGTGGCCTCGATCGCGCCGACGCCCTGCCCCGCGAACAGGCTCTTGCTGTCGATGACGCGCATCAGGAACGGCGAATGGTTGCCCGCGGCCTGGCGCACCGGCCGGTACGCGCCGAGGATCGCGAAACTCGCCTGCGTCGCGTTGGCGAAGATCGGGCTGCGCGTCGAAGTTACGGTGAGGCAGAACACCGCGTCGTAATCCAGCACCAGCTTGCCGAGGAACAGTTCGCGAATCTCGTCCACGGAAAGCGGCGCGGTTTCGGCCGCATGCCCGCGCTTGCCGATCTCACCTTGGCAATAACTTTCCGTTGCGTCAGGATCGTGCACATCGACGAAGGTGTGCTCGTCGATCCTGATCGTGATCGGCAGGATGATGATCTGGTGATCGTCGATGAACTTGCGCGGAAGATCGCAAGTCGCATCCACCATGAGGCCGATTCGCATGTCATCCCCCACAACGTCGCGGGATCATGCGCTGCGGCGGCGGCGGATATTGTGAAGCGGCGCACTTCTGCACCAGCGGCCGGCACCATGCGCTGGCGGTGGATCACAGTGCTGTTCCCGGCTCATTCGCACATCCCGGTGCTGGCCGGGACGACGATAGCACCACTCTGGATCCCGTGTCGTCGGCCATCCATGGCCGGCACGGGATGAGTGGATCATTCTGGATCCCGGCTCATCGCACATCCATGTGCAGGCCGGGATGAGGACATCACCACTCTGGATCCCGTGTCATCGGCCATCCATGGCCGGCACGGGATGAGTGCATCCTGCACTCACTTTCGTTGCCAGGTCCCCGACGCGTCCTGGTAGTACCAGCCGCTGTGGGCGCGACTGATCCACTGCGTGGCGAAGGACTCGCGCATGCGTTGCGCCCATTCGGGGTGGCCGTTGGCGATCGCGATCTGCTTGTACAGGTCCGCCCTGTCGGTGTTTTCGGCGGCGACGGCCTGGGTCGCCTGCGCGCGCTGTGCCAGCGGAACCTTCGAGGCATCGCGCATCGCCACGTCGCCGTTGTGGGTCAGGCCGACGGCGCCGGATTCGAACAGGCCTTTGAGCGTTGCATGGAACCGGCTGCGCATGCGCGCTTCGATGGCTTCGATCGCGGGCGTCTGGACGTCCAGATTCGCCGGCGGCTCCGCGGCACTTGCTGTCGGGATCAACGCATCCAGGACGCGCATCGCGAGCGGCTGTTGCTGCGACGGATCGCTGACGCCCGAAGACGGCGGCGGCGTGCTGCTCGCGGGCGCGGGTGCGGAACTTCCGCTGGCGGGTCCCATGATGTTGCTGATGACCTGGTCCGCAGCCTTCTGCGCGGCCGCGGCCGGGAAGTACACGTTGATGGTCACGCAGCCCGCCAACAACGCGAGCGTGGCGGCGACTGCAAACAGGGGCTTGCGCATCAGGAATCTCCAGGGTGCAAAGGTGATGTCATCGCCGGGCGACCGTCTCGGGAGTTTACACGGCGGTACGGCAGCGAAGTTTCGGTGGTGGCTTGCATGCAAATCGTGAATGCCGCCCGCGCGTCAGTCGATCACCGGCGTGGCGTTGCCTTCCGTCACCGACTTCAGGCGGCTGACCAGCGTCACCCAATCCACCGAGCGCTCGTGCCCGATCACGGTGATGCGCGGCAAACCGCTGCCTTCCACGATCGTATAGCCGTTGGCGCCCGCGTTCGGGTCGGGCGAAATGCCGCCCATGCTGCACACGCCGTTCACCAGTTTGCAGCTCAAGCCGATGCGCGAGTAACCGAAAGTCTTGAACAGTCGCAGCGCCATGCCTTGCAAGCCGCCGGCGATGCCGCCACCGCCGACTTCGGTGAGGCTCTTGATGGCATTCTGGCTGATCTTGCCGCCACCGTTCGCGGTCAGGTCGGCGTCGAACGTCACCGGCTTCCAGCCGACCAGCTTGAGCCCATGGATGCCGCCGTCCACCCGCCCCGTGATCTGCCCGAACCCGAACACGCCGGTGAGCTGCGCAAGATCGAGTTGATCCATGTCGATGTCGGCGGCAAGTTCGGGCGTGTTGCCGAACTGGTGCTGCATGCTCAGGTTGGTGACGCTCACGGATCCGCCGAAGGCGTTGAGCGAAAGGCCGCCGCCGAACACCAGGTTGTCGCCGCGATAAACAAGATCCGGCACCGCGCCGCCGAGCTTGCCGCCGAACGCGGGCCAGCCGAGCGCCGTGCACAACTGGTTCACATCGACGTTGCTGACCGAGAACGCCGCGGACAGGCGCTGCGACTTCGCTTCGTCGGGACGCCACTCGAACCGCGCCACCTGGAAGCTGCCGCCGAACAGGTCGACGTCGACGGGCGCGCGCAAGGCCAGCGCGCCGCCGTCATCCTTCAGGCCGAAACTGGCGGGACCGAAGATCAGCCGGTAGAGCGAAAGCGCATTCCACTTCAACTGCGTCGCCGGCCGGGTTGCGCCCGCGCGCCAGTCGATGCCGCCGTCGAAACCGGCCACCGCCAGGCCGCCGCCATGGCTGTCGAGCGAGACGCCCTTCGCCACGAGATCGATGACGTGCGGCCCCTTGTCGTCGAGATCGAACGAACCGCTGATGCTGCCGGAAGTCGTGAGCGAATCGAATCCGGTCAGGCTGCGCACCAGGGTGGTGCCGTAGCGCGTGTAGGCGGCGGGCAGCGTGGCCGCGAAGTGGCGCAGCGCGAGTTTGTCGAGCGTGCCATGGCGATCGAAGCCGATGCTGCCCGACACGCGGAGCGCGTCGGAGTCGTCGAAATCAAGCGAATCCAGTGCAATGCCCGCGGGTCCGAGGCTGCCCGCCACATGCAGGCCGACGGGATTCTGCGGCAACTGCGCGTACAACGGGCCAAGCAGCAGTTGCCCGCCGTGCAACTGGCCGTCCCACATCACGGTCACCGTCGCCGGCCCGGTGTCGATCCGGAAGTTGCCTTCCGCGCCGAGCTTCTGCGCCGCCATCGTGCCGCTTTTGCTGTCGAGATCGGCGTCGCTGACCGCGATGCGGCCCGATGCCCGTGTGTCGTCCTGGGCCAGGTCCAGCGCCACGTTGCCGTCCAGCGTTCCGCCGTTGAGCCTGCCGTCGGGCCATGCCGCGGCCAGCAGGCCCTTCAGCCATGCCAGCGGGATCGCGGCCAGTTTCACCTGCAGGTGCGAGGGCTGGTCGAGCGGCAGTTGCGCGTTGAGGCTGCTCTTGCCCTGCACCACGTCGACTTGCATGGTGCCACCGGCGCCGTCGTAGAGGATCGTGAGATCGGCGTTCGCCAGCGCATTGCCCGGCGCCTTTTGCGTGGCGACATGGCCTACGAATTTCCAGGCGCTGCCGTCGGCCCGCTGCGGCTCGCCCTGCAGGCTGAGGGCGACGTCGTGCCAGCCCAGCGAGGGAATGGACGCCTTGGCGGCCTCGATGCGCAGCACCGGCTTGCCGTCAGGGCCGAGCGACGCCTCGGCATTGACCTTGGCCAGTTGCATGCCCGGCAACGTGAGCGTCGCCGCCTGCATCTGCACGGCGGCCTGCGCGCACGCACACGCCAGCATCAAGCACGCAGCTACCAGGCCCTGGCGCCAACTTGCCACGACTGTCCTTTTCAATGACACTGAACCTGATTGTGCCAGCCCGTGCCCGAACGGTAGCTAAGGAAACCGACGGCATGCGCAGGCCGTTGCACGGGTTCGCCAATGGGACAAGCCATGGACAAGGAAGCGGCTCGCTTCCGGGTACTTCTGGCCGAGGACGACGCGATCAGCCGGGAGTTCCTCTGCGAAGCCATCCGCGCCTGCGGGGGCGAACCCACCGCTTGCGCCGACGGCCCGAGCGCCCTCGCCCAGGCGCGCCGCGGCCACTGGGACTTGCTCATCCTCGATCACAACCTGCCCGGCATGAACGGCGAGGCGGTGCTGGCGGCGCTGCGGATCGATGCCGGCAGCGCCGTTCCGCCGGCGCTCGCCACCACGGCCGAACCCGACAGCGCCAGGACGATGTTGCTGGCGGCGGGTTTCGCGCAGGTGTTGCCCAAGCCGGTTTCATTCGCAGTGCTGCGCGCCGTGTTGGCGCAGTTCGGTTGCGAGGCGAACGCACTCGACGATGACAACGCCTTGCGCGCCTGCGGTTCGCAATCGGCGGTCGAACGCCTGCGGCGCCTGTTCGCCGAGCAGGAGCTGCCGCGAATCCAAGACGAGTTCGACCGCAGCGCCGATGATCCGCAGGCGCTGCGGTCGACCCTGCATCGCCTGCTGGCCTCCTGCGGTTTCTGCGGCGCCACCGCGCTGGCGCGCGCGTGCGGCGTGCTGCACGACGCGCTGGCTTCCGGCACCGACGGCGGTCGTGTCGACGCGGCGATGGACGGGTTTGCCAAGGCCTTGCGCGAAACCCGCAAAACGCTGCATGCGAGACTATGCGATCGTCCCTGATCGCTGCCTTGGGCAGGCGTCTCGTTTCCGATCCCCCTGTGCCTGATGCAAGATCACCACGGCCATCCATGGCCTTACTTCTCACAACAGCCGCTACGAACGCAATGGTTCTGCGAGCACCCGCCACGACTGCAGCCCGCGTTCGCCTACGTGCGCGCCGATCAGGCTTCGCATCAGGCGACGCAAGGCAGCGATATCTTCCGCGTCCGGCGGCGTCGCATCCGCTGCCAGCGCCAGCAGCGCGCTGCCGCGCACGCGCGCACCGCTGCCGCCGGCGCCGGTTGCCGCGATCGGCCCCACTTCGGGGACATAGTCGTAGACCTGCGCAGGCTCGATGAGGGCGCCGGTTTCGGCTTCGGTTTCAAGTTGCAGCGCATAACCAGTCGCGGCGAGAAGATCGCGCTCGAAGCGGCGCAGGCTCCACGCCAATGACCGGGTCACGGCCAGTTCGTCCAGCAATCCGGCGTAACGCTGGAACAATTCCGGGTGCGGATCGTCGCGCGCGGTCAGCCGCACCATCAATTCGTTGACGTACATCGCCGACATCAATGCATCGCCACGCAACACGGGCGGATTCCGCACGGGTTCCGCCGCCGTCAGGGTTTGCAGTTCGCCGCGCCCCGACCAGTCCATCTGCAGCACCTGCAACGGCTCCAGCGCCGAGCGCGGCAAGCGCGCGCGTGCGCTGCGTACGCCGCGCGCAACCAGGCCGACGCGGCCATGGTCGCGCGTGAAGGCTTCCAGCAGCAGGCTGGTTTCGCGCCACGCACGCGCATGCAGGATGTAGGCGGGCTGCGCCGTGACGCGCATGGATCACTCGTATCCGAACTGCTTCAGCGCGGCCTCGTCGTCCGACCAGCCGGCGCGCACGCGCACCCACAACTTGAGGAACACCTTGCGCTCGAGCAACGCCTCGATGGCGCGCCGCGCCGCGCTGCCGATGGCCTTGGCGCGGCGACCGCCCGCACCGATCACGATGGCTTTCTGGCCTTCGCGTTCCACCCACACCACCGCGGCGATTTCGGTGACGCCGTCGGGCCGGTCCTCGAAACGTTCGATCTCGACCGTGGTTGCGTAGGGCAATTCCTCGCCGAGCTGGCGCATCAATTGCTCGCGCACCAGTTCGGCGACCAGGAAACGTTCGCTGCGATCGGTATAGGTGTCGGTGTCGTAGCGCGGTTCGCCTTCCGGCAAGCGCGCCAGGATCGCGCGTTCGAGTTCGCCGAGCCCGGAACGTTTTTCGGCGCTGATCAGGAAAACTTCGTTCCAGATCCGATCGCGCGTGACGTCTTCCACGAACGGCAGCAGCTTCGACTTGTCCGCGATCCGGTCGACCTTGTTCACCGCCAGCAGGCGCGGGATCGCGCGCTCCGCCAGCGCGGCATACACCGCGGTGTCCTCGTCGTCCCAGTGTCCGGCCGCGACCACCTGCACCGCCAGATCGGCATCGGCGATGGCGGCGTGCACCGCGCGGTTCAGGCTGCGATTGATCGCGCGCTTCGCTTCGCGATGCAGCCCGGGCGTATCGAGGTAAACGATTTGCCCACCCTCCGGATTGGCGACGCCGAGGATGCGCTGGCGCGTGGTATGCGCGCGCGGCGTGACGATGGAGAGATGCGCGTCGATCAGCGCATTCAGCAGCGTGGATTTGCCGACGTTCGGTCGCCCGACGATCGCCGCATTGCCACAACGTAAAGATCCACTCATGCCAGCGCCTGTTCCAGATACTCGAGCGCAGCGTCCGCTGCAATCTGCTCCGCCGCACGCCGGCTGGCGCCGCGGCCCTCGAAGCGTGCGGCCTGCGGCTGTTCGACCACGCATGCCACGTCGAACTGGCGCGCATGTTCCTCGCCATGTTCGGCCAGGAGCTCGTAATGCGGCAGCGGCAGGCCGCGGGCCTGCAACCATTCCTGCAGGCGGGTCTTCGGATCCTTCTGCGCCGGCCCGGCCGCGGCAACTGCCTCGGCGAACACTTCGCGCAACCAGTCGCGGCAGGCATGGAATCCGCCATCGCGATAAATCGCGGCGACCAGCGCCTCGAAAGCGTCGGCGAGGATGGAATCGCGCCGGAAGCCGCCGCTCTTGAGTTCGCCCGAGCCCAGCTTCAACGCATCACCCAGTTGCAGCTCGCGCGCGCGCGCGGCCAGCGCGGGTTCGTTTACCAGTTGCGCGCGCAATCGCGAAAGCTCGCCTTCATCGGCGCGCGGGCGCGTATCGAACAGCATTTCGGCGACGACCAGGTTGACCAGCGCGTCGCCCAGGAATTCCAGCCGCTCGTTGTTGGGGCGCCCCGCGCTGCGGTGCGTCAGCGCGAGATCCAGCAGTGCCTCGTCGGCGAAGCGGTAGCCGAGTTTCACGTCACTCCTGCGCTTGCTGCGTCTTCAACGGCACCGCCTTCTCGAAGTGCACCAGGAAATCGATGTTGTAGATCCATGGAATCTTCTTGTCATAGCTCAGCTTCAACGACGAGCCGCCGTTCGGCAAGCTGACCACGGAAATGTTCTTGTCCTCGATGTCCTCGTCGGCGAAATATTGCGAGAGCTGTTGCGTGTCGAGTTGCCGGTGCACGTCCTCCACGCTCATGTTGCCCGAACTGGATTGCGTGGCAACCGTGTTCAGCGCCTTGGACACGTTCAGGTAGTCCATGTACGCAGGCACGAGTTTCATCGCGGTGTACGCGAAGAACGCCGCGATGACAAGGATGATCACGAACCCGATCAGGGTGATGCCCGATTGACGTTTCATGGAGCCGCCCCCAGCAGTTGGTTGAAAGTCCACCGTCGCCGGCGCGTCGACGCGCACGGCAGCCTGCGCCCATGCAGGCCGGACGCCGGAAGCTTAATGCAACACGGTGCCGATGCGGTGCCAGTCGGCGAGGCTGAACCAGATGAAGAACGCCTTGCCGGCCAGGTTCTGTTCCGGCACGAAGCCCCAGAAGCGGCTGTCGGCGCTGTCGTCGCGGTTGTCGCCCATCGCGAAGTAGGCGTCTTGCGGCACCTTCCATTCGCAGCCGCCGTCCGGCGTCAGCGTGCCGCCCGAACCGATGCAGTTGTAGGTTTCGGTGTAGCGGAAGTGCAGCGTCGAGTGCGTCACCCTGCCCAGTTCCTCGGTGTAAAGCTGCACGGGCGACATGTTGGGGTTTTCTTCCATCTGCAGGCTGACCGTGTCGGTGCCGTGGTACTCGCCGACCAGCGCCTGCGGCACGGGCTTGCCGTTGACGGAAACCTTCTCGCCGACCACCTCGATGGTATCGCCCGGCAGGCCGACGATGCGCTTGATGTAATCCTCTTTCGGATTTTCCGGATAACGGAACACCGCGATGTCGCCGCGCTTCGGCTCGCCGGTGCCGAGGATCTTGGTGTTGCTCACCGGCAGGCGCAGGCCATAGGCGAACTTGTTGACCAGCACAAAATCGCCGACCAGCAGGGTCGGCATCATCGAACCCGATGGAATCCGGAACGGTTCCAGCAGGAAGGTGCGGAACAGCAGCACCGCCAGGATCACCGGGAAGAACGAGCGCGCGTAATCGACCAGCACCGGCTCGTGCGGTTTCTGCCCTTCCGCCGCGGCGCGTTCGCGACGGCGGCGCGCGAAGGCGAGGCGATCGACCACCCAGATCACGAAGAACGCCGCGGTGATCAGCACCAGCGCCAGCGCGAAATCGGAGGTCTTGTACCAGATGTAAAGGCAGATCGCGACGATCGCCACCAGCACCACGGTACCCATTGCGTCTTTCTTCACTGCATGTTCCTTTGGTTCGCGCGCGGCACGCGGTACTGCGTGCGTTGCATCGTCATTCCCGCACAAGCCGAAAGCCAGTGACTTTAGTCACGTCGGAACCGCGGCAGGCAAGCACTCATTTGTCCGTCCGCAGCACCGCCAGGAACGCTTCCTGCGGAATCTCCACGCGGCCGACCATCTTCATGCGCTTCTTGCCTTCCTTCTGCTTTTCCAGCAGCTTCTTCTTGCGCGAGATGTCGCCCCCGTAGCACTTCGCAAGCACGTTCTTGCGCAGCGCCTTCACCGTCGAGCGCGCGATCACCTGCCCGCCGATCGCGGCCTGGATCGCGACGTCGAACATCTGCCGCGGAATCAGTTCGCGCATGCGTTCGACCAGCTCGCGGCCGCGCCGGTCGGCCTGTGCACGGTGCACGATCAGCGAAAGCGCGTCCACGCGATCGCCGTTGATCAACACGTCCACGCGCACGAACGGACCGGCTTCGAAGCGGTCGAAGTGGTAATCCATCGAGGCGTAGCCGCGGCTGACCGATTTCAGGCGATCGAAGAAATCCAGCACCACTTCGGCCAGCGGCATTTCGTAACTGATCCGCACCTGCGACGCGAGGTACTGGATCGAACGCTGCACGCCGCGCTTTTCCTCGCACAGCGTGATGACCGCACCGACATGTTCCGGTGGCGTCAGGATGTCGGCCACGATGATCGGCTCACGGACTTCCCCGACCATCGGCGAGGCCGGCAGCTTGGCCGGGTTGTCCAGCAGCATCGTTTCGCCGTCGGTCTTCAGCACTTCGTACACCACCGTCGGCGCGGTGGTGACGAGGTCGAGGTCGTATTCGCGCTCCAGGCGTTCCTGCACGATTTCCATGTGCAGCATGCCGAGGAAGCCGCAGCGGAAACCGAAGCCCATCGCTTCGGACGATTCCGGTTCGAAGAACAGCGCGGCGTCGTTGAGTCGCAATTTGTCCAGCGCTTCGCGAAGCGCGGGGAAATCGTCGGATGCAACCGGGAACAAACCCGCGAACACGCGCGGCTGCATGTGCTGGAAACCCGGCAGCGGCTTCGTCGCCGGATTGCTCGCCAGCGTCAGCGTGTCGCCCACCGGCGCACCGTGCACGTCCTTGATCGACGCGCACACGAAACCGACTTCGCCCGCGCCGAGTTTTTCCGTGCGCGTGCGCTTGGGCGTGAACACGCCGACCTGCTCGACTTCGTGCGCGCGGCCGGTCGACATCACCAGCAGCTTGTCGCGCGGCTTGATCTCGCCCTGCATCACCCGCACCAGCGACACCACGCCGAGGTAATTGTCGAACCACGAATCGATGATCAGCGCCTGCAGCTTGTCGGTGTCACGCGGCTTCGGCGGCGGGATGCGCGCGACGATCGCTTCCAGCACGTCGATCACGTTTTCGCCGGTCTTGGCGCTGATCGCGACCGCGTCGTCGGCGTGGATGCCGATCACCGCCTCGATTTCCTCTTTCACTTTCGGGATGTCGGCGGTGGGCAGGTCGATCTTGTTCAAGACCGGCACCACTTCCAGCCCCATTTCGACCGCGGTGTAGCAATTCGCGACCGATTGCGCCTCGACACCTTGCGCGGCATCGACCACCAGCAGCGCACCTTCGCACGCCGCCAGCGAACGCGAAACCTCGTAGCTGAAATCGACGTGGCCCGGCGTGTCGATGAAGTTCAATTCATAGACCTGGCCGTCGCGCGCCGTGTACGGCAGCGACACCGAACGCGCCTTGATGGTGATGCCGCGCTCACGCTCGATCGGATTGTCGTCCAGCACCTGCGCTTCCATTTCGCGCTCGCTGAGGCCACCGCAAATCTGGATGATGCGGTCGGCCAGCGTGGACTTGCCGTGATCGATGTGGGCGATGATGGAGAAGTTGCGGATCTGCTGCATGGCGCGCGCGTGTCTGGGAGGATTCCGCGCGTGCGCGCGGCGACTGCGATCCGCAGGGATCGCGATATCAAACGGGCGATTATCGCACGGACGCGTGCTTGCACGCTTCCAGCCCCTCGAGCAAGGGGGTGCCCAACCGCCGCGAGCGACGGTTGGGCAGGGATTGCGGCGACATCAGCAGCTGCGCGCGAAGCGGCAACTATCAAGTCAAGCGCACACCGCTACATCTGCGCGAACTTGAACGTCGCCCCGCTCGGATCGACCGCCGCCTTCACTGCCGCTTCGTCGGCTTTGTCGCCGATGAACAGCACCACCACGCCCTTGAAGGAACCCGGCGAGGCACTCTTGAACGCGGTTTCCAGAACCTGCGCGGTGGTCCCGGAATCCGGACCGCCCACCGCCACCATGTTGCCCGGCAGCACCGTGGCACCGACGGTACCGTTGATACTGTCCTGGACACGCGAGATCGCGTCCTGGTTGTCCGGGTACTTGCCCGAGGGCACGAAATAGGCATACGGCTGGCTGGTGATGTCGCCCATGTTGTCTTCGACGATTTGCTGCATGTACGACTGCCATGTCAAGGCCGAAACGGTCGCGCGGGAGCAGGTGTCCTGGTCGGAGGAATCCGCAGCGGCCGCCGTTCCCGATGGGGCCGGTGCTGCCGCCTTGGGGTGTTTGGCCTGGCACGCCTTGATGGCCGCATCGACATCGGCGCTGGTCGGCTTGGTGGCCTTGGCTTGCGCAGCCGGCGCATTGGATTGATTGTTGTTGCAGGCGCTGAGGCCCAGCGCGCCCAGCAGCGCGATGGCAGCGATGGAAAGGAGTTTGCGCATGACGGTTACCTCGATGACTTGCGTGAAACAGCGGAACTGCCGACCCCCCTCCCCGCCTTGCGCCAACGTTGACGCAGTGCCTTCTGGACAGCCGGATGGACGAATTTTGAAACATCGCCGCCGAGACTGGCGATTTCGCGCACCAGCGACGAGGAAATGAAACCCCACTCCTCCGCCGGCGTCAGGAACAGGGTTTCGGCCTGTGGAATCAGGTGCCGATTCATGCTGGCCAACTGGAACTCGTATTCAAAGTCCGACACCGCGCGCAGCCCGCGCAGGATCACGCCGGCGCCGCACTCGCTGACGAAGCGCGCCAGCAAGGTGTCGAATCCGCGCACCTCGACGTGCGGGATGCCATGCAGCGCGGCGCGCGCGAGTTCGACGCGCTCCTCCATCTCGAAACGCGGCGCCTTGCCGCTCGATTTCGCGACCGCCACGATCAACCGGTCGAACAAGGGTGCCGCGCGCGAAACCAGGTCGCCGTGACCATTGGTGATCGGGTCGAACGTACCCGGATACACCGCGATGCGTGGATTCGAACGAGATGGCTGGCGCTTCCCCATGCCGCCCATTGTGCCATCTCGCAGCGCCGCTGGCATTGCGAAACGGATCACACCGCGCCGACGCGATACAAGCTTCCGCGCACCGCGCCCGCGTCGCGTTGGTGATGCAACCGCCATCGTCCGGGCACATTCCATTCATCGCCGCTTCCCGATTCCGCGTAAACCCACGCTTGCGGCGCAAGCCAGCCATTCGCGTCCAGCAATGCCATCGCCTCGCCCCATACGCCGGAATCGAACGGCGGGTCGAGGAACACGATGTCAAACTTCGCGGACGCGGGTTCGGCAAGAGTCCGCAGGGCATCTCCGCAGCGAACGACGGCATTCGTCTGGCGCAGCCGCGCGAGATCCGCTGTGATCGCGCGCGCCTGCGCGCCGTCGCGCTCGATGAACGTCGCGCTGCCTGCCCCGCGCGACAACGCCTCGATGCCGAGTGCGCCGCTACCGGCGAAAGCATCCAGCACGTCGGCGCCGGCGATCACCGGCGCCAGCCAGTCGAACAAGGTTTGCCGCAAGCGTTGCGGCGTCGGCCGCAAGCCCGGCAGCACCGGCACCGCCAGCCGCGAACCCCGCAAGCTGCCGCCGATGATATGGATGCGTCCGGGCGGCGGCGTGCCTTGGCGGGGCTTACCCATGTGGTGTCATCCGAAGCCGCTGTTATCCAAAGTCAGGCCATGGATGGCCGTGGTGGACCCACAGGTTGCATGAACGCGAAAAGCCTTGCGTCGTGGTTGAACGAAGCAGCGATCATGGACGATCGCAAGAATAATGCCCATGGATGGGCGTAGTGGGCCGAAGATTGCGCGAATGGGGAAATCCTGCGTTGCCGTCGGACGAAGCGGCGATCATGGGCGATCGCAAGAACAATGCCCATGGATGGCCGTGGTGGACCCGCAGGTTGCATGAACGCGAAAAGCCTTGCGTCGTGGTTGAACGAAGCAGCGATCATGGACGATCGCAAGAACAATGCCCATGGATGGCCGTGGTGAACCTGCGAACTGCGCGGTGCCAGAGTCTTGCGTCTTCGTTGAATGAAGCAGCGATCAGGGATGATCGCAAAAATGAAGCATTAGTACAGCAACCCGGTGTTAGCATTTCGCACACTCTACCCCACGACCTGCCCATGCCGAACCTGTGGAACAAGCTCGCGGGCCGCAAGCCGCGCCCCGATCCGGCATCCGCGTTGCCCGACGAATCCAGGACCGCGCCTGGCTTCCCGCAATCCGGATCATCGACGAGCGAGCTGCCGCGCCGCCACCTCGGGCCCGCGACGCTGCCCGAAACGCCGCTGCCGAACATGGCCTCGGGACCGAACGATCTGATGGCCGGCGAATCGCATCCGCGGCGCGGCTGGCGCGAGCGCCTTTCCGGCAGCGGTTTCGCGCGCGGCCTGACGTCGCTGTTCTCGCGCAATCCCGTGCTTTCGGACGAGCTGCTGGACGAACTCGAGATCACTCTGCTGTCGGCCGACGTCGGCGTCGCCGCGACCGGTGAACTGATCGACGACCTGCGCCGGCGCATGCACAAACGCGAATTCGCGGACGCCACCGCGCTGCGCGAAGCGTTGCGCGCGCGCTTGGTTGCGATGCTGGAGCCGGTTGCCCGTCACCTCGACGTCAGCGGCCGCAAGCCGTTCATGCTGCTGGTCGTCGGCGTCAACGGCGTCGGCAAGACCACCACCATCGGCAAGCTGGCGCGGCGTTTCCAGGCCGAGCAACGCGACGTGCTGCTCGCCGCCGGCGACACCTTCCGCGCCGCCGCGGTGGCGCAGTTGCAGGAATGGGCAGGCCGGCTGGGCATTCCGGTTTGCGCGCAAGGCCAGGGCGCGGATTCCGCCAGCGTGATTTTCGACGCGCTGCAGATGGGCATCGCCCATGGCAACGACGTGCTGATCGCCGACACCGCCGGGCGCCTGCACACGCGCTCCGGATTGATGGACGAGCTGGCCAAGATCAAGCGCGTGGTGGGCAAGCTGGATGCCGATGCGCCGCACGAAGTGCTGATGGTGATCGACGGCACCACCGGCCAGAACGCGATCAACCAGGTGCGCCAGTTCATCGACACCGTCGGCGTGACGGGACTGGCCGTCACCAAACTCGACGGCACCGCCAAGGGCGGCGTGGTGTTCGCGCTGGCACGCGAATTCGCGCTGCCGATCCGGTACGTGGGACTCGGCGAACGCGCCGAGGACCTGCGCGTTTTCGATCCGCGCGCGTTCGTCGACGGACTGCTTCCGGGCGCGGCCTGAGACCCGGATGGCCATCCACGCCACATGGCTGCGACACCGCATGCGCTGGGTCGCGCTGGCCATCGGGGTTGTCGTGCTCGCGTTGCTGGTGGCGCTCGCGATCCACGTGCAGGCCTTGCTGCAACCGCAGCGCTTCACCGACCTGCTGGAGCGCGAGCTTGCGAGCGTGGGCATCAAGCTGGACATGCAATCCGCGGCGGAGCCGACGCTGTTTCCGCGCCCGGCGGTCAGGATGCAGAGCTTCAGCCTGACCAATTCCGGCTCCGCAACGCCGTTCCTGCAGGCGAGCGGCGCGACCATCGTGGTGCCCTGGCGCGCGCTGCTGCGTGGCGAGGTCGCGATCGAACGCGTCGAGGTGGAATACCCGCGCATCGACCTGGCCGAATTGAAAGCCTTGCTGTTGCGCCTGCCCAGCCACAAGGGGCCGCCGCGGCTGCCGACCATCGTGGCCGGCGTGCACATGACCCAAGGCACGCTGACCAACGGCGGCGCACCCCTGCTGTTCGAACTCAGTGTCGATACCGGCGAACTGGTGCCGGGACGACCGTTCCGGATGGACGCATCGGCGCGCAGCGGCGATGGCCGCCAGATCACCGGCAGCTTGGACACGGTGCCTTCCTCTCCGCACGACGGCACGATCGACTTCAATCCGATCCGGATCGCTTTCGGCAAGCAAGCCGGCGCTTCCCTGCAACTGGAAGGCCAGGGGCAATGGCGCGGCGGCGAGGCCGTCGCCCTGCAGTTGCATGGCGACCTGCATTATCCGTCGCTCGCACCGCCGGCCGCGTCGAGCAGCACGCCCGCGAGTGGATCGACGCCTGCCAGCGTCCCCGCACCACGCGGCGGCGCGATGACCGTCGACAAGATCGCGCTGGAGGTGCTGCCGCCGTCCGCAAGCACACCGCTCGGCATCAGCGTGAATATCCATGGCGACAATTCGCGCGCGAGTTTCCACCTGCAGCCGACCGAATTCGGCGACTGGTGGCAGCGGCTGCTCGCGGCGTCGCCGCAGCATCCGCCGGGACCGCTGCCGTTCACCGGCGAGGCCGAGGTGCAGAAGCTCGATCTCGGCTGGCTGAAAGCCACCGGTTTGAGTTTCAACGCCGGGCCAGACCTGAAACCTGCGCCGGCCACCAGCGTCGTACCCGCCGTATCGCCTGCCACCGCATCGTCCGCAGCACATTGATGGACGGGTTCGCGCAGCGACTGTTGCACTGGTACGACCAACACGGCCGCCATGACCTGCCGTGGCAAGACACGCCCACGAACCGGCGCACGCCATACCGCGTCTGGATTTCGGAAGTGATGCTGCAGCAGACGCAGGTCGCCACCGTGATTCCCTATTTCGAACGCTTCGTGCGGGCGTTGCCAGACATTGCCGCGCTCGCCGCCGCGCCCGAAGATCAGGTGATGGCGCTGTGGTCAGGATTGGGTTACTACCGTCGCGCACGACACCTGCACGCGGCGGCAGGGCAATGCGTCGCGTTGCACGGAGGCGAGTTGCCCCGCGATTTCGAATCACTCGCGGCGTTGCCGGGTTTGGGGCGCTCCACCGCTGCGGCGATCCTTGCGCAGGCGCACGGGCAGCGTCATGCGATCCTGGATGGCAACGTCAAGCGCGTGCTCGCACGCTTCCACGGTGTCCGCGGCTGGCCCGGCGAACGCAGCGTCGAGCAGGCGTTGTGGTCGCACGCCGAAACACACACGCCGGCGACGCGCGTTGCGGATTACACGCAGGCGATCATGGATCTCGGCGCGACCGTGTGCACGCGCGCCAATCCGCGCTGCGCGGAATGTCCGCAAGCAGCCGAATGCATCGCGCACCGCGACGATCTGACAAATGCGATTCCCGCACCACGACCGGCGCGCGTGTTGCCGGAAAAGCACATCGTGCTCGTGATACTGCGCGACGAACACGATCGCGTGCTGCTGCAGCGCCGCCCGCCACAAGGCGTGTGGCCGCGCCTGTGGAGCCTGCCGGAAGCGGACGATGCGGACGCAGCCAGTCCAATGGCGGCACGCCTCGCGCGGCTGGATTGCGCAACCACCGCAACGCTGCCCGGCATCAGGCACATCTTCACGCACTTCCGGTTGCATGCGCTGCCGCTCGAATGGCGCGGCGTGCGCGCCAACACGGGACTCGCGGACGATCCGGACTCGCGCTGGTGCTCGCCCGGCGAACTCGCCACACTGGGCATTCCGGCACCCGTGAAAAAGTTGCTCGTCCCATGACCCGCACCGTGTATTGCCAGAAGCTGCAACGCGAAACCGAAGGCCTGGACCGGCCGCCGTGGCCGGGTGAACTCGGGCAGCGCATCTACGAACATATCGGGCGCGAAGCGTGGCAGCAGTGGCTCGCGTACCAGACGATGCTGATCAACGAGAACCGGCTGTCGCCACGCGACCCCGCGACACGCGCGATGCTGGCGAACGAGATGCAGCGCTTCCTGTTCGGTGAGTCGGACGCCTAGCCGCTGGATGCGGGCGCGCCCGACTGCTTCTCCCTGGCGCGATCCTGTTTCATCTTCAGCTCGTTCACCGGCTCGATCTTCGTGATCTTGCAGCGCTGGTGATCGAAAGTGACGAAGTCGAAGTTCTGGTAGAGCGTATTGTTCTTCGCCGTCAGCCCGATGCCGTTCGCAAACGCCAGGTTGTTGCACGGCAGTTGCACGGTCAGCAGGTACAGCTTGTTGACGCCGAACCAGACCGCCACCTTGTCCGGCGCGAGGTACTCAAAGCCGTTGATCTGGAAATACTTGACGTTGTCCACCGGCGCCACGGCGTACTTCTGGTAGCGCGCCAGGTCGGCGCGTTCCGAATCGGTCTGCTGCGCGATCGCAGGCGCCGCCATGGCAGCCGCCAGCAGCATCGCCAAACCCACGACTTTCGGGAACTTTTTCATGTCTAGCCACCTCACGCCGCCGTTTGGGTTTCTCACTATACTTGTCGCGCGGTTGGCCGGCTGATCAGGCGCTGACCGCCGGTCACGCGCGACCGCCCCTATCCGCAGGAGCTGGCTCTGGCCGTGTCGAACCACGAGGTTACCGCCATCCGCGACGCATCCGCCAAACCGGCAAGGCGATTGCCTGCGCCGCTGGAGTGGATGGCGCGTCCGCTTGCGCGCCTTTCCACCAGCCACTTCAACCTGCGTGCCGGACTCCTCAGTGATGCGCTGATCAGCGTGGTGCTGATCGCCGCCGGCATCTGGTACGGCGACATGCAATGGCTGCCCGCGGCCGTGACGGTACTCTGCGGCCTGTTCGCCTTCACCTTCATCGAATACGCCGCGCACCGCTGGCTGTTCCATGGCAACACCGGTCCGTTCGAAGCCGGCCATACGCGCCACCACGTGGACCCGCTCGGCTACGACGCGCTGCCGTTCTTCATGCCGCCGCTTTTCATGTGCGCGCTGGGCGCGCTGTTCGCGCTGGCCATTCCGGCCGGTTATGCGCTGCTGCTGGCGGGCGTCATCGCGGCCGGTTACTCGGCCTACGGCTCCAGCCACGTCGTGATCCACGTGCACCGCTTCAAGAATCCGTCGATGCGCCGCTGGGCCGGCTTCCACAACATCCATCACTACCATCCCGAAGCGAATTTCGGCGTGACCACCGGCCTGTGGGATTTCATCCTCGGCACGCGCTACCACCGCCAGCCGCGTCCGGGCGCCAAGGCCTGATCTTCCCGCTGCATTTTTGATCCGGCGCCGCAGCTGCCGCCCGCGTGCGCACCAGTGCGGCGTTCCTGCTCCATCGCAATCGCGTATAATTCTCATTTGCGTTGTCAGCGGAAGGCTCATGGATCGCCGTGATTTCCTGAAAACCGCCAGCCTGTCTGC
>Ga0134126_10004404_pt1 | contig 17608 bp, 11 predicted proteins | sample KB31752_FD_96881 | JGI IMG/M metagenome (GOLD analysis project Ga0134126, IMG submission 96881) | Terrestrial soil microbial communities with excess Nitrogen fertilizer from Kellogg Biological Station, Michigan, USA - KB3-175-2 | ecosystem: Environmental > Terrestrial > Soil > Unclassified ...
ATCAGGAACAGGTTGGCGCGTATCCGACGTATTGTGCACCTCGGGTCCGCGTGATCCCTGTTACGTGGAGCAACACAGCGCGTTCAGCATTGCGCTGATCACGGACGGCAACTTCCAATATCGCACCGCCCAAGGCTCGGCCCTGATGACGCCAGGGTCCCTGATGCTGGGCAACCTGGGCGCGTGCTTCGAATGCGGCCACCAGCACAGCCGGGGCGACAGGTGCCTCGCGTTTCACTTCTCGCCGGAAATCTTCGAGTCCATCGTTGCCGGCATTCCGGGAGCCACGCGGCTGGCGTTGGGGGCGCCGCGACTCCCGCCGGTGCCATCCGTTCTGGGTGTGCTCGCAGCCGCTCAGGCCCTGCGAGACACCGACGGAGGGGGCACTCCGGAGGAATTTCGGGAGCTGGCGCTGCAATTGGCCGGTGCGGTCTGCACTGCTCTCGATGAAAACGCCTCGCGTGCGCCGCGTAGACCAACATCGCGCGATGAGCGCAGGGTCGCGGCGGCCCTGCGCCGCATCGAAGCGCAACGTGACACGCGAGTCTCGGTCGACGATCTGGCTGCGGCGGCTGCAGTGAGCCCCTTCCACTTCCTTCGCATCTTCGAGCAGGTCGTCGGCGTGACGCCGGGTCAGTACATGCTGCGTACGCGCTTGCGCCGTGCGGCCGTGAAGTTGCGGCGCTCGGACGAGGCCATCGGCGTGGTTGCGTTGGATAGCGGCTTCGACGACCTTTCAACCTTCAACCGTCAATTCCGACGCGCGACCGGTCTGACGCCGGGGGCTTACCGGGAACGGCGCGCCCCCCTGCGTTGAGTCAGGACAGCGAGCAATGGCCGAAGCGGATTTCAAACGGCGGATCGAGGCCGTATATCAGAGCGAATCGCGCGCGGTGCTGGCGACCCTGATCCGGTTGCTTGGCGATTTCGACCGGGCGGAGGAAGCGCTGCACGACGCGTTCCGTGCCGCGCTCGAGAAGTGGCCGGAGCAGGGCTTGCCGGAAAATCCCCGCGCCTGGCTGGTGTCGGCGGGCCGTTTTCGCAGCATCGATCAGTTGCGGCGCACGACCCGCTTCGATTCCTTCGATCCGCAGGCCCACGATGTCGCAGCCGAGAACACCCCCGCTGCGGACGATGACGATCCCAGTGTCGGCGATGACCGCCTGCGGCTGATCTTCACTTGCTGCCACCCCGCCCTCGCGGCCGACGCACAGATCGCACTGACCCTGCGAGAGGTCTGCGGCCTCACGACGGAGCAGATTGCGCAGGCCTTCCTGACGCCCGTACCCACGCTGGCGCAGCGGATCGTGCGCGCCAAGGGAAAGATACGCGACGCGCGGATTCCCTACGAAGTGCCCGCTCCCACCGAGCTGGCGGAGCGCCTCGAGTCGGTCCTGCGGGTCATCTATCTCGTTTTCAATGAAGGGTACACGGCGAGCAGCGGCGCGGAGCTGATGCGGCTCGACCTCGCCAGCGAAGCCATCCGCCTCGGGCGGCTGCTGGTCGAGATGCTGCCGCAGACCGAGGCCATCGGGCTACTGGCGCTGATGCTGCTGCACGACTCCCGGCGCGCCGCGCGCACCTCCGCTGCGGGCGAGCTCATCCTGCTGGAGGAGCAGGACCGCTCCCTGTGGGACCGCAAGCAGATCGAGCAGGGATCGGCCCTGGTGGAGCGGGCGCTCTCCTCCCGCCGTTTCGGCCCTTACTCGCTGCAGGCGGCCATTGCCGCGGTACATTGCGGCGCCGCGCGAGCGGCCGACACCGATTGGAACGAGATCGTCTATCTCTACGATCTGCTCCTGCGCATCGAGCCTACGCCTGTGGTGGAACTCAACCGGGCGGTCGCGGTGGCGATGCGCGATGGCCCGGAGGCCGGACTGATCCTCGTCGACGAGCTGCTCGCCAGGGGCGATCTGGCGGGATACCGGCTCGCCTACGCGGCGCGAGCCGACCTCTGCCGCCGCCTGGGCAGGACGGCCGAAGCGCGGGAGTCGTACACGCGCGCGCATGCGCTCACCCAATCCGAGCCGGAGCGTCAGTTCCTGCAGCGCCGACTGGCGGAGCTGCCCAGGACCTGAGCCAGGATCTTCGGAATCCCGTGTCGATCCCGCAGACACTCGTTCGGCTAAGGATCAAGAGCTACGCCTCGGAGCGCTTCGCCCGGGCGTCCCGTCCTGATCTCCAAAGGAGCACTCGCCTATGAACGCAGCACCGAAAGCCCCCAGCCCGCGCCCGGAAGTCCTGGGCGGACCCGTCCCGTACCTGCTCGTCGAAGGCGCGTTGCGCGCCTCGGAGCTCTATCAGCGCGCCTTCGGCGCACAGGAGGCCGGTCATATCCCCCCAGACGACAAAGGCCGCACCATGCATGTGCACCTCTACGTGAATGGCGGCTCGCTGATGCTCTGTGATCCCTATCCCGAGCACGGCTGCCCCTTCAAGCCCCAGCAGGGCTACTCCCTTCACCTTCAGGTCGAGGACGTCGAGGCCTGGTGGCGCCGCGCCGTGGATGCCGGCCTCGAGATCGTGACGCCGCTGCAGGTCATGTTCTGGGGCGACCGGTGGGGCCAGCTGCGCGATCCCTTCGGCGTGCACTGGTCCATGGGCGCTCCGGCATAGTGAAGTCACGAGCAATGAGATTTTCCCGCAACAATGCAACCGAGTCTCGAGGGTCGCGACGATGAAATACCTATGCCTGGTCTACGGTGAGGAGCGGAAGATCGGCGAGATGGACGATCTCAAATGCCTGGCGTTCGACGCCGAGGTGCGCGCGCGCGGGCAATGCGTTGCCTCCGAAGCCCTGGAGCCGGTGGCCACCGCGACCACGGTGCGCATGCGTAACGGCCGCCTCTCGGTCACCGACGGTCCGTTTGCGGAGACAAAGGAGCAGCTGGCCGGTTTCTATCTGATCGAGGCGCGCGATCTCAACGAAGCAATCCAGATCGCGGCCAAGATCCCTCCGGCCGAGGTCGGCTGCGTAGAGGTGAGGCCCATCCGCCCGATCCGCGAGCAACCGCGGACGGGCACCGCGCACGGCTGATTTCGCCGCGGATCGCCCTCGACCCGACTCAGCGCCCGAGCTCCACGGGCGCGGCCGATCGTCACCGCGGGGAATCTCCCGAGTGAGTTGGGTCGGAAAGAACCGACGTGAGGTCGCGGACTGCCACGTTGATCTGCGGCACGGACGCGCCGCCGTAACCGAAGATCAGGCCGCCCCTGTCAGGTGGTCGCAGATAACAGAGGGAGAGCGGCCGGACGGACACCCCCTTGCGGGCGGCCGCGCTCGAAACCGCCATGTCGTCGCTGCCGTGCGGCAACAATGCGGCGAGGTGCATGCCGGTATCGGCCGCGACGATCTCGAGTCGCTCGGGCATGTGCTTCCCGATCGCCTCCACCAGCGCGGTTCGCCGCTGCATGTAGAGCTTGCGCATGCGGCGGATGTGCCGGGCGAAATGCCCCTCGCGCAGGAAGTCGGCCATGACGATCTGGTACAGCGGGGATGAGAAAGTGTCCGTGGCGGCCCGGGTCGCACAGAAAGCTTCCGCGAGATCCTTCGGCAACACGATGTATCCCAGACGCAGGGCGGGAAAGAGAACCTTGCTGAACGTACCGATATAGAGGACGCGGCCGTCGGCATCCAACCCCTGAAGCGCCGGGACAGGGTGGCCGCTGAAGCGGAATTCGCTGTCGTAGTCGTCTTCGATGATCCAGGCGCCGCTGTGCGCGGCCCAGTTGAGCAGCGCGAGCCGGCGCGCGGCGCTGAGCGTGGTGCCCAGGGGGAATTGGTGTGAAGGAGTGATGTAGACCGCGCGGGCGTCGGGGCAGCGCTGAATGCCCTGCGACACGTCCACGCCATCCTGATCGACCGGAACAGGGGTCAGCCTTGCACCTGCCATCGACAGCGCCTGTTGCGCCCCCGGGTATCCGGGCTCTTCCATCCAGACCCGATCGCCCGGGTCCAGCAGTACGTGGGCGATGAGCTGCAGGGCCTGCTGCGAGCCCGTCGTGATCATGATCTGCGCTGCTTCGCAGCGCACGCCGCGAAAGGCTCCCAGATACTCCGCGATGGCCTCACGGAAGGGCAGGTAGCCCATGGCGTCGCCGTAGGTGAGGATATCCTGCGGCGGCTTGCGCCAGTGCCTGTGCAGCAGCTGAGACCATACGCCAAGTGGCAGGTGATCGAGCGCCGGAAGGCCGACCCGGAACGCCCCGAGGTTTTTCAACCATGGAGCCTGCGGTGACGCGAGCTCCCTGGCGCGCTCGGAAATCCCCTGTGAGCGCATCGAGCGGTTGGTGCGCGGACCACCCGCACCCGCCTTCCTGGTGCGCGTATCAGGGATCGAATGGGCAACCCGGGTGCCCGCGCCGGTAAACGCCTCGAGATAACCCTCCGCGCACAACTGCTCGTAAGCGCCCAGGATCGGTATACGCGAGATCTTCAATTCCTCCGCCAGATTCCTGGTCGAAGGAACCCGTTGTCCCGGCCGCAGGCGGCCTTCCGTGATCGCGCGCCGGAACCACTCCGACAGTTGCCGGTACATGGGCGTCGCGCCGCCGGGATCCAGGGCGATCGGGGGCAGCAGGCTGTCGGCGACACGTGGCATGCGAACGGCCGTGGAAGTGGTCATATCGGATCGTAGCAGAATGACCATTTTTCCGGGCCATGCGCAGCGGCGCCGCCGACCGCTCAACAGCCTGTGCGGGCGTGCTCGGTCGTGTCCTGCGTCTCGATCATCAGCCGGGTATCAGGCGTCTTGGGGATGAATGCGACCCGCTCGAGAGACAGGTTCCTGACGTGGCGCGTCCACAGCCCGTACGCGGGTGCCAGCTCGCCGATCATCGCGGCGTCGGGGTAGACGCCCGCGAACTCCGACACCGCGTTCTCGTCGGGCGCGGGCCCGTCGGCGCCATCGACCTCGAGACGCAGATCGCGGATGACCACATCCTCGATCGGACGACCCGGGAGCCCGAGGAAATAAGAGCCGCGCGGTCCGTTGTCATCGCCTGTGATCCCGTCGTACACGATGCGCCGCAGTTTTCCGGGACCGGGGCGGGGTTGCTGCGGACGGACCCGCCCGCGATCGCCGAGCCGCAGGAAGAGCGGGCTCCCGGCGCGCACGATGTTGATATCGGTGGCGAGCACCTCCTCCACGGTGCCGCCGTCGACCGACTCCCAGGAGATGCCCGACTCGGCGCGCCTGCGCCGCACCGCGCGCATTGCGGGCGCGGGACCGCCCAGCTCGAGATGACGGGCCAGAACCCGGCGAAAGGCAGCCTGGGAATCCGTGCCGAACTTGAGCGCGTTGCTCGTGCTGTAGACGTGACAGTTCTCGATCAGCACGTTCTCGGTGGGCCGCTCCGAGGCGCCCTTGAAGCATATCCCGTCGTCCTCGGAGTTGATGAAGCAATTTCTTACGATGACGTGCCGGCAGCCGTCGATGTCGACGCCGTCGTTGTTGAAATTGGCCTGGTTGTCCACCGTCAAGTGCTCGATCAGCAGCTCCTCGCAGTTGAGATAGTTCTGCATCCAGCAGGCGGCGTCCTTGAGATGCAGGCCCCGCACGTGCACACCGCGACAATCGAGGACACGGATGAGGAACGGCCGGCCAGGAGTGGCGCCGATGCTCTCCGCGCCCGGAAAGTTGCGCCGCGACCCGCGCCCATCGATCAATCCCTCGCCGTCGAGGGCGATGTTGTTGCACCCCTGGGCGAAAATGAGCGACTGGGTGACGCCCATGTTGCTCTCCATGACCGTCTTGCGCGCCGCGACCCGCGGCGGATAGTCGGCGAGATCGAGGCTTGCGAGCAGCCGCGCGCCCTTGGCCACTTCCAGGCGCGTGTCGCTGCGCAGATCCAGAGTGCCGCTCACATAGTCGCCATGCGCGAGGCGCACCGTACCGCCCCCCCGTCGCGCCGCCTCATCGATGGCGGCCTGGATCGCCCGGGTCGCGAGAGGATCACCGGGACGGTGACCGAAGGCTTCGGGCTGCAGCACCCGATCCGGCCCCTTCCAGGGCTGGAGGCGCGCGGTCAGCTCCCGCGCCATGCTCTCCAGGTCGGTCCGCAGTCGCACTGCCCACGGGGGGAAGAGGCCCGCGCAGCTTCCCGTCCCTTCGCGGGCGGCGACGGCCCGCGCGGCACCGGCCGCAATGTTTTTTGCGGCATGGAGGAATGCGAATGTTGCCGCCCCGGCGGCGAATTGTCGGCGTGAAATCATGGGAGTCTCAGTACACCTTCGGTTCTCACGTGCCAGCGTCCATCATTGGGGAATCCCGGCGCCGGCGCCGATTCCCCGTCCCATCCCGCCGTCATCAGAGCGACGGCGAGCAGCAGGCTGCCGTTGGAGGGGAAATACGTTTCCCCGTCCAGCTGATAGCCACCCGTATCGGTCAGATGCACCCGCGGGGTCATGCCTGCGCTTCCCCAGTGATTGTTGGGTGCATCGTCGAAGAGCAGATCGATCGCCTCCGCCGGCTGCCCGAGCCGCGTCGCGGTCATCGCAAGCAACGGGAAGTCCCAGCCCCAGGTCTGGCGCAGATCCCAGTGCGCCAGCACGGCGGCCAGCGTCCGCCGCATCGTCGCCCGGTCGACATCCTCTCCGGGCAGCAGTCCCAGAGCGCCGAGCAGGGAGGGGTGGTCGCGGTTGAGGCATGGCGGGCCGGAATGGCCGCGCGAGCAGGCAACGCTCGTGGCCTGGCACCAGAACGACGGTGCCGACTCGGCGGGCAGATACAACCCATCGTGTACCGGCAACGGCGCCAGCTTCGCGAGCACCGCGGCCCATCGCGGATCCGGCGCGAGTCCGAGCCGCCGGCGCCATTGCTGCGCGGTGCGCAGCCCGAAGCGGAAATATTCGAGCTCGAACGCGGGATCGAAGGTCGTGAGCGGCGGGAACACCTCCTGCGCCGGGACGATCGGCGGACCCAACACGTACTCGCCGCGCGCGCGGTCGTGGTACGGGTAAGAAGCAAGCAGGTCCGCCGTCTGAAACACCACATCGCGGTAACGCAGGAGGGTGCTTCGGGTCGGCTCGGCCCGGTAGAGCAGCTCCGACAGATAGATCGGGCTCGGCTGCTGCCACATGATGAAGGGGTTGATCGGGCTGGGGCTCTCGCGTCCGCCGGGGCCCACCATCTTCGGCCACATCGCGCCCCGCCATCCATGCGCGCGTGCTCTCGCCTGCGCCTGTCCAAGGTGCCGCCGGTACCACGGCATGCTGCGCGCGAGGAGCCGCGGATGTCCCCAGACCGCGAGCCACGCTTCGTGCCACAGGTGCATTTCCAGGTGAAACTTGCCATACCAGCTGTTGGAGAAGAGCCCGGTCTCCTGCGGCGGATAAACGCCGGCGGCATTCACGGCCATCAGGTATTGCGACAGCACGATGCGTCGCTCGAGCTCGAAGGCGCGCGGATCGCTGCTGCCCGACAGGTCGACGGCGCCACCGCTCTCCCAGAAGCGGTGCCAATGAGCCGTGACCGCGGCCCTCGCCGCGGCGGCTGGAGGCGGCGGCGTGGCCGAGGCGGAGTGTCGGGAGAAGAGAATCGTAACCGTCATCGCGTGCGGCAACCCCACCGGGGCGGCCCCGGTGGTCCGGATGCCTCTCAGGAGGATCCTGAATGCGTGCGGCCCGATACGCGCGAACGTCACGTCTCGATTAGCGCCGACCGTGACGTAATAATGAGTGGCATCGAGCACGCATTCGAGGGAGAGTCGGCGCGCCCCCTCTTCGATCACCCGTGTGCGATGGCGACCCGGATGGCTCCAGTCGTCGGGATCCGGCTGCAGGCCGGAGGACACACCCGGAAGAGTCAGCTCGATACCCAGCCTGCCCTGCGCCAACGTCCGCGAGGCGAGCGTGACGACGAGCATGTCGAGGTCGGGATGCACTCGGGTCTCGACCCGCACCCCCTCGTCGTCGAAGTTGAAGCGGCTGAGGAGCACGCCGTTCCATAGATCGAGTCTCTGATGTGTCGCGGACAGGTCGGCGAAGCTGGCGCGGCGGCCGCGAGCCGTGGACAGATACAGCGAGACCCGCGCGAGGGAGAAGCGATGGGGATTCTCGCGCAGCCAGCGGATGGCGGGCCGGGTCGCGGCCTGCGACAGGTCGCGGATCCAAGGGTAGCGCTCGATGCGTCCATGGACTCTCACCGGCACGAGACTGTCCTGGTACCGGTAGTGCCGCGGATTGGGGAAGCTGTGCCAGGCCCATTGCGCCTCGGTCAGCAGTGGCGCTGCCGGGGCGTACCGTGCCGGGAAGGTCTGCAGTCCGGTGATGTCCGCGGTGAAAGCGAAATTGCCGTTGCCGACCATGAGCGGCGAAGTCGGATCGATCCGCTCGATGCTGACATCGTGCCGCGTCACGAGAGCGTGCCGGTCGATTTTCCCGGCGCCGGCCGCGGCGGCGAGCGCCTGCGAGGGCAGACCGCATGCGCCGATCAGGATTGCCATTGCCGCACCGGCGCGGTGCGCGACCGTGGCGCCGCGCGCCTGACCCGGCCTGTCGCGACGGGCAGGTTGGTGTCGGCCGCTCTTGATTTTGTTCATCCAGCGCGGGATGGTATCGCTATCCATGAGCAGCTTCACCCGCCCCGCACGGCTTCTGACGACGGCCCTGCTTCTCGCGGCGCTCGGCGCGAGCGCTGCGGCGGGCAATGCCGCGACCTATCACAATCCCATTCTTTACGCGGATTATTCCGACCCGGACGTCGTGCGCGTCGGCTCCAACTACTACCTCGTAGCCTCCAGCTTCCACTTCTCGCCGGGCATCCCGGTGCTCGAGTCCCACGACCTGGTGCACTGGACGATCATCGGTCACGCGCTCGCGCGCCTGGGCTTCGCCCCCGCCTACGACCTGTCCGGGCCCGTCAACTTCACCGACGCCACCCAACACCCCAGGCTCGACTACGCCCTGGGGTACCGCTATGCCAGCGGCGTCTGGGCGCCCTCCATCCGCCTTCACGCCGGGCGTCTCTTCATCTACTTTCCAACACCGACCGAGGGCATCTTCATGACCTCGGCGCCGCGCGCGGCCGGCCCCTGGACGCCGCCCGTGCGAGTGATCGACCAGGCCCGCCTCGAGGACCCCTGCCCTTTCTGGGACGATGATGGCCGCGCCTATCTCATCCATTCCCGCGAGGGCGCGGGGCCACTGATCCTGCACAGGATGAGCCCAGATGGCACGAAGGTGCTCGATGTCGGCAAGGTCATCGTGGACGATCCGGTGCACCTGCCGACGTTGGAAGGCCCCAAGCTCTACAAGCGAGACGGCTATTACTACATCTTCGCGCCGTTCGGCGGCGTCGATCACGGCTCCGAGGCCGTTCTGCGCGCGAGAAGCATCTATGGACCGTACGAATTCCGGACGGTGCTTTCCCAGGGCGCGACGCCTGTGCAGGGCCCACACCAGGGCGGGTACGTCGAGACCCCCTCCGGTCAAGGCTGGTTCCTGCACTTCAACAGCACGGGTCCTTACGGCAGGATTCTCTATCTGGAGCCGGTCAGGTGGCGGGACGGATGGCCAATCATCGGCGAGCTGCGGCGTGGAACGACGGTTGGTCAGCCTGTCGATTCTCATAGGGCACCGGACGTTGGCCGGACCTACCGCCCTGTCCAACCCCAGACCTCCGACGAATTCACCGACCGCACGCTGGGTCCGCAGTGGGAGTGGAATCACAACCCGGCTGACGGCTACTGGAGCCTGACCGAGCGGCCGGGTTTCCTGCGCCTGCGGGCGCTGCCGGCCGCGGATCTGGTCAGCGCGAAAGATACCCTGACGCAACTGCTGCAGGCGCGCAATGAGCAGGTGACGACGCGCTTGGCCATTGGAGGCATGGTGGACCATCAGAAGGCGGGCCTTGCCATGTTCGGCGTCCAGCCGGGCTGGATCGCCGTCGTACAGCGCAACGGCCGGCGTTACCTCGAGTTTGCCGCGGCGGGCACGGAAACCCTCGGTCCATTGCTCGGCAGCGCGGCACCCGACGCGCCGCAAACGCGGGCCTCGCGGGCGTCCGGATTCGTGACACTGCGCATGCAGGTCAGCGACGGGAGCGTGCGGTATTCCTACAGCCGCGACGATGGGCGCACGTTCCGGGCTCTAGGAACCCGGGCGGACATGCGCTTCAGCTGGTGGAAAGCCGCGCGTCCCGCGCTCTTCACCTTCAATACCGAAGCCCACGCCGCCCGAGGGGGGACCGCCGATTTCGACTGGGTGCGGGTGCGGGCACTTCAATCGAACTTCGCCTTGAAGTTGAAATAGAATGTCTGGCCGTAGGGGTCATAGGTCGCCGGCCAGGTGTTGCCGTAGCCGGCCGAGCTGCCGACGATGGGCGGGCCCCAACCGAAGACATTGTTGACCCCGCCGGATATCTGGAGCTTCGCGGTGATGTTCCAGTCCACGCCGAGGTCGAGATAGCTGGCGGCCGGGAGCACCGGATTGGTCAGGGTGTCGAGCGGCGGCACCGTGCCGCCGGCGCGCAGGGGCAGCAGATACTTGTCGACCGTGACCGAGCTGATGTACCGCCAGCCCGCCGTCACGTCGACCGGCCCGTTGGTCCAGCCGACGCGCGTGATCCCCTTGAACCTGGGTAGCGGCTCCTGGCAGGTCGGGCCATAGGCGCCGACGCAGTTCTCCCGGTTGTTCGGCAGGTCCTTGATGGGAATCAGGGTGGACTGGCCCACCCACGTCCAGTCGGTCGACACGTGCACCGAGCTGGCGTGCCGGAAGAGTCCCCAGGAGAGGTCATGAGCCCATTCGCCGTCGAGATCGACCCCCTCGACCTTCAATGCCCCGGCGTTCGCCTCACCGACATTGACGTTGATGATCTGGCCGGTATTCGGGTCGCGCTGAATGGCCCGGCAGTACGTGCTGCTCGCGTTCGCTATCGTGTAGTAGCAGCTGCTCAGCACGCCCGCGATGCCGCCGCTCAGCGGCTCGATGGCGCCCGTCACATCGATCCGGTACCAGTCGACCGCGAGCGAAAAATCGGGGATGAAGCGGGGCGTGAGCACCGTGCCGATGGTGATGGTGTTGGACGTCTCCGGCGCGAGCTCCGGGTTGCCGCCGGTGTTGTTTTCGATATAGGGATTGGGCTGTATGCCGGCCGTGAAGACATCCGCCGACTTCACGCCGGTCGCTTCGCATACGGCGGCCACGGCAGGCGTCTTGTGCGCGCTGTCGGCGCCGGCGCTGCACGGATCGGCGACGACCGAGAATATCGTCGCCTGTCCACCGTACAGCTCGCCGACGTTGGGCGCGCGGATCGCGTGCTGATACTGGCCGCGGAACCTGATGTCGGGAGTCACGCGCCAGAGGCCGCCGCCCGAGTAGGTCCACACGCCGCCGACACCCTTGAGATCGTAGTTGGAATAACGGAAAGCACCGTCGACGGACAGGCTCTTTACCGCGGGCAGATTGGCGAGCAGCGGTATCTGCAGCTCGCCGAAGCCCTCGCTCACCGACTCCGAGCCGTTGGTCGGCAGGGCGCCGTTGAAGCCCGCGACATCCCCGGTGCCGAGGAAGAAATCAGGAGTGAATTTGGTGAAGTAATAGCGGTGCTCCGCACCCAGGGCGAACTGCAGCGGACCCGCCCAGAGGTTGGCCACGGTACCGTTCAGGGTGGCGACGCCGCCGCGCATGAGGGTCGTGGTGAGGTTGGTCGACTGGATGCCGATCGCGCTCGCGCAGGGCGCGCTGATGGTCGCGCCGAAGATGTCGCACACCGGAGGCGCGCCGTTCACGGAGAGGAGCCCTTCCTGCAGCCGGCTCTTCGAGATGGCTCCGTTCTGATGATCCGTATCGTTGGTCTGCGTGTCCATGAAGTAGACGTCGTAAGACAGCCCGGTGAGATAGTTGTCGGTCACGTTGCCGAGATCGCCCCTGAGCCCGCCGACGAACCGCCAGGCCTCGCGGTCCTCGACATCGACGCGGTCGCCGGTTTCGACGAAGCGCCGCCCCGAGGAAAGCGCCACGATGCTGCCGCCCGGAGTGGTGCAGATCGCGCTGTCGAGGCTCGAGCAGATCGGCTTCGCCTGCGTCGCCGCAAGCTGGCCGAACAGCGCCTGCATCTGCGGATTGACATACGGGTTGGCGACATCGAAGAGGAATGTGCCATCGGCGTTGCTCGGCGCCAGGAGCGCCGTGACCTGGTTGTCGCTGAAGTGGAACTCCGTGTAGCCCTCGATCTTGGGAGCGAAGTCGAAGTGCCCGAAGCTGTTGATCATCCAGCGCTTTTGCGGCACCTGCAGGTAGTTGACCAGGCTGTTGTTGTAGCGGTCCTGCGGATCGAGCGCCGGACGGGGCGTCACTCCCGCGTTGTCGAAAGTCCAGCCGAACGACCCGATGCCGCCGAGGCCGGCGGCCGCGTAGGCGGAATTGAGCGCGGCGTTGGACCCTCCCGGAAGAAGCGAGGAGCTGATCGGTCCGAAGCGCCCGTAGGGTATGTCGGAGCTGCCTCCGGCGACGAGGCCCATGACACCGCCGGCATTGAGGCACGCCTGGCCGCCGGGGTTGCCGGCCACCGGCGTGCCCGGAGCGCGGTTGCTGTATGAGCCGGGCGTGACGCAGCCGTCGCTGAGCGCGGGCCGGGCATAGCCGACCTGGTCGCGGGCGATCGCGCCGCGGTCCTGATAGTCCATGGAGACTGCGAGATTGCCGCGACCGTCATCAAAATTGCTGCCGGCCGTGATATCGAAGCTGTACGTGGGCGTCTTCGTCATCTCGTCCATGTTGACGTGCCCATCGAATTCGACACCCTGGAAGTTCTGCTTCATCACGAAATTGACGACGCCGGCGATCGCATCCGAGCCGTACACTGCCGACGACCCGCCGGTCACGACGTCCACGCGCTCGATCAGCGCCTGCGGGATCGTGTTGATATCCGTGGTCAGGTTCGTGCCCTGCGTCGTGTCCACTGTGAAGCGCCGCCCGTTTACCAGTACGAGCGTGCGCATCTGCCCGAGCCCGCGAAGGTTGACGTAGGCTTCGCCGCCCGGAACGACATTCGATTGCGAGCTGCCGTTGGTGGCCGCCACGAACTGCGGATTCTCCGACAGCGCCTGCTCGACGTTGACCTGTCCGGTCAGCCGCAATGCCGTCGGGCCCAGCTGCGTGATCGGATTGGGAATGTCGAATACGCTGTTGCGCGCGATGCGCGATCCGGTGACCACCACTTCCTCCAGGTCGGCCCCCGGCTGTTTCCCGGCCGTGGCCGGTTGGGCCGGTACGACCGCTTGGGCGGCGGGAGGATCCGCCGGGTCCGCCGCAGCCGCCTGAGACAAGCGAAGATCGCCGGGTTGGCTCCTTCTCGCCTTTTCCCGCGTGCCCGGCGCAGGCCCGGCGGAGTCGGCCGGCGCGCGGACGGGGCGTATGGTCACGGCGGTGCTGGAGGTATAAACCGCCTCGAGGCCGGTGTTGCGCAATAACTCGTTGAGGGCCGCGCGTGTATCCAGCGTCCCCGCCACCGCATTGCCGGTGATCGCCGAGATCTCGTCGTAGCGATAGAGGATCTCCATGTGCGCCTGCTGCGCAAAGTCCTTCAGCGCCATCGGCAGCGGCTGCGCCACGATGTGGAAATTGGCCGCGTCCGCGCTTGCGATCGCGGGCACGGTCGACAGCAGGGCCGCGGCAACGATGAGCGCCCGCCATGCGGCGACCGGATTGGACCCAAGCGAGCGGGCGCCGCGGTTGGATTTCGATGCCGGCATCGGTATTCCCCCTTGTTGCTCGCATGCACGAGCTCTTTCGTGGAGAAATACGCTCGGCGCCGTAAAAACCCTCAGTGCGGCGCCGCCGCTCCTATTTCCGGGGAAGCGGCGGGCGAACCCGGGTTCTCGATGTAGACGTGGCCCCGCTCGCGCCGCACGCGCAGGCGCAGGCCGTCCTCGAGCATCGCGATGAGTGTTTCCACTCCCTGCGGCGTGGCATCGAAGGTCCCACCTATCGGAAGCTGTCGCAAACGCTGATCGTTGACCGTGATATCGAGCGTCGTGTAGCGACTCATCTCCCTGACGACTTCGCTCAACGGTTGCTTCACGAATGAGACCTTGCCGCTGCGCCAGGCCAGCAGGCGCTGGATTTCCGCGGGCGGCAGGGGTCGTATCATGGTGGCGCCGTCGTCGCTCAGATCCGCCTGCTGTCCCGCTTCCAGGACCGAGCCCGCGGCCTTGCGAGCATCGCTCTGCACTGCGTCCACCGATGTGACTGCGGAGCCGACCTCCACTGTGCCCTGACTCACCGTAACGCGCACGTCATCGGGGCGGAGGTACACATTGAACGCGGTACCGACATCACGCACCCATGATCCGCCGGCGTACACCCAGAACGGCCGCGACGGGTCGTGCACCACTCTGAAGAAGGCCTCGCCCCGATCGAGGCGGACCAGGCGGCCACTTTTCGAGTAGTCGACCTGGACGCGGGTATTGCTGTTGAGCTCCACCCTGGTGCCGTCGAGCAGGGAAATCGACGCATGTTCCCCGATTCCGGTCTGGAATGCGGTCTCCGGTATCGAGTGCATCCGGTAGAGAAAAGTCACTCCGGTCAGCACAGCGGCCGTTGCCACACCCGCGGCCAGCCAACGCAAGCGCGTCTTTCCCGGCCGGGTTGCCTGGTTCATCGACTCGCCGAAGGAAACGGCGCGCACGACGGTGCCTGCCGCGCTGAACGCCCGCCAGGCCGCCGTCATGGCCTCGTACACGCGCGCGTGGCTGGGATGAGCCGCGCGCCAGCTTGCAAACTGCGCACGATCATCCTCGGAAACATCGTCTGCGTTGAGACGCGCGATCCAATCGCCGGCCTCACGCTCGATACGATTGGGATCGGGAAGGCGATGGATGTCAGTCATGATCCGCGGTCACCTCCCTGAGCTGATATCGCCTGCGCAAGGTGCGGTAGGTCTCGCGGATGCCGCGTGACACGTGCGCCTCCACGGTCTTTTCCGAAATGCCGAGCTTCGCCGCGATGTCCCGGTAGGAGGAGCCATGGAACACCCGCAGGGCGAACGCCGCCCGGCACTGGGGAGCGAGCTGCTCGACGGCGTCCTTCAGCAGAGTCGAGCGCTCTTCCCCGAGGAGCCACGCCTCCAGCGACTCGCCATCGCCCGCCGCGGCCTCCCCCGGCGGGGCGGCCACTTCCCACGTGTAGGCCTGCGCCCTGCGCGCGTGGCGGTGGTGATCCATGGCGAGATTGTGCGCGATCGAATACAGGAGCGCTCCCGGGGCCCGGTCGGAACGCGCATGCTCGTAAGTGCGCAGGAAGGCCTCCTGCACGATCTCATCCGCGCTTTCCCGCGATTGCACCAGGCGCCTGACATAGCGGCGCAGGGCCGCGCCGCTCTCCGCGAAAAGCCTGGCAAAAACTTCGGTACGGGAATCGGCCACCGCGGTAACGTACCGAGGGACGACACCGGTGGCAACTCTGCGGGGCCGGCTGAGGGTTCCTGGCTCCCCGCGCGTAGTAGTTTGAATGGGCCGCGGCTGGGATTGCCTTATCATGCGCAGGCGCCAGGTGCGCGATTTTCGGAAACCGGGAGCATACGGGATGACGCGGCGCGACCGACCTGATCCGGCACGGAGGCAGTTCCTGCGCCGCTCCAGCACCTGCGCGGCCGTTGTGACCGCCGGCCTGGCGCTGCCCACCGCGTTCGCCGGCGCGGCGCGTTCGGTGGTGGCGCAGACGAAGGCCGGCCGCGTCCGCGGCCTGATGGAGCACGGAGTCCACGTCTTCAAAGGGGTGCGCTACGGAGCAGACACGGCGATGCGGCGCTTCCTGCCACCCCTCCCGCCGCCCCCATGGAATGCGATCCAGGACGCAACGCGGTATGGACCGGGCTGCCCACAGCGCGGCCCGCTCGAAAAGTCGGCGAGCGAGGACTGCCTCTTCCTCAACATATGGACGCCCGGATTGCGGGAGGGTGCCGCGCGGCCGGTGCTTTTCTACATTCACGGCGGGGCGTTCGACGAGGGGTCGGGCTCGAGCCCGCTCTACGACGGCGCTCAGCTTTGCCGGCGCGGCGATGTCGTCGTGGTCACGGTCAACCATCGCCTCAATGCCTTCGGCCACCTGTATCTGGCCCGGCTCGCGGGCCCGGAGTATGCCGATTCCGGCAACGTCGGCATGCTCGATCTGGTCCTGGCCCTGCGCTGGGTACGGGACAACATCGGTCGATTCGGTGGCGACCCGCGCCGGGTGATGGTGTTCGGCCAGTCCGGCGGCGGCGCCAAGATCGCAACCCTGATGGCGATGCCGGCGGCGCTCGCCCCCGGGAACCGCCTCTTCCATCGCGCCGCGACGATGAGCGGCGAGGAGATCACCGCCTCGGGACCCTTGCACGCCACACAGCGCGCGCAGGCGCTCCTCGGAGCGCTGAGAATTGCGGACGGGCAGGCGGCGCGCGTCAGAGAGGTTCCGGCCGCGCAACTGGTCGCTGCACTGCAAACCGTCGATCCGATCATCGGCCACGGCGGGATCTATTTCGGCCCGGTGCTGGACGAGCGCGCTCTGCCGCGGCATCCCTTCTATCCGGATGCGCCGCCACTGGCGGCGACCGTGCCGATGATCATCGGCAACACTCACGACGAAACGCGCAATCTCATCGGCGGCTCTGACCCGGGCGCCTTTCATCTCACCTGGCAGGAGCTCGCCGAGGCGCTGGCCAGGAATATGCGCGCGGACATCCTGCCGCAGCATGTCATCGCGGAGTACCGCCGGTTGTACCCGCGTGCATCGGCGAGCGACGTTTTCTTCGCCGCCACCACCGCCAGTCGATCCTGGCGTCCCGCGGTCATCGAGTCGGAGCTGCGTGCCGCGCAGGGCGCGCCGGCGTTCGTCTACCAGCTCGACTGGAGATCGCCGCAGGACGGCGGCCAGTGGGGCGCGCCGCACGGGCTCGACATTCCGCTGGTGTTCGGCAACCTGGACACGCCGGTCGATCTGAAGGGCACCCGGATCGGCAGTGGCGAGCGCTCGCGCAGAATGTCGGCGCGGATGAGCGATGCCTTCATCGCCTTCGCGCACACCGGCGATCCAAACATACGTGCGTTGCCCCACTGGCAGCGCTATGAGCTGCCACAGCGCAGCACGATGTTGCTCGATGACGAGCCGCGGCTGGTGGCGGATCCGCGCGGGGCCGAGCGGCGCCTGTTCGCGCAGGTGCCCTACATCCAGCAGGGCACTTGAGCCGCGCTGCCGCGGTCCCGCGGGCGCGGGCTATCGCGCAAGCCAACCTCCATCCACGGGGATGATTGCGCCGTGGACGTAGTCCGAGGCACGCGAGGCAAGGAAGACGGCGGCGCCGCCGAGATCCTCGGGCGAGCCCCAGCGCCCGGCCGGAATGCGGCCGAGGATCTCCCGGCTGCGCGCTTCGTCGCGCCGCAGCGGCTCGGTGTTGCGGGTCGCTATGTAGCCCGGGGCGATGGCATTGACGTTGACGCCCTTGTCCGCCCATTCGTTCGCCAGCAGCCGGGTGATGCCGGCCAGGCCGCTCTTGCTGGCGGTGTACGAGGCGACGCGCACGCCGCCCTGGAACGAGAGCATCGAGGCAATGTTGACGATCTTGCCGCCGCCGCGCGGGATCATGTGACGCGCCGCGGCCTGGGAGAGGAAGAAGAGCGTCTTCAG
>Ga0134126_10004405_pt1 | contig 17603 bp, 15 predicted proteins | sample KB31752_FD_96881 | JGI IMG/M metagenome (GOLD analysis project Ga0134126, IMG submission 96881) | Terrestrial soil microbial communities with excess Nitrogen fertilizer from Kellogg Biological Station, Michigan, USA - KB3-175-2 | ecosystem: Environmental > Terrestrial > Soil > Unclassified ...
AATATCGGCTATTGAGGTAAATCCTTTTCAGCCGCGTACACATTTCGATACCGATGCACTTAATGAATTAGCTGAGTCTATTAAACAGCATGGCATTATACAACCTATTACGGTGCGTAAAATGGGTTACGATAATTACCAGTTAATTTCGGGCGAGCGTCGTTTCCGTGCATCGCAAATTGCAGGTTTAGATGAGGTGCCTGTTTACATTCGTATTGCTAACGACCAAACCGTGCTTGAAATGGCTTTGGTTGAAAACATACAGCGCGAAGATTTAGATGCTATTGAAGTTGCCATAAGCTACAAACGCTTAATTGATGAGTGTAACTTAACGCAAGAACAGTTGGCTGATAAAGTTGCCAAACAACGTTCAACCATTACTAACTACTTACGTTTACTAAAACTACCGGCTGAAATTCAAAAAGGCATCCGTGATAAAGAAATAAGCATGGGGCATGCACGTGCGCTTATCTCTATCGAAAACGAAGATTTGCAATTAGCTTTATTTGCTAAAATAATTGAAGAAAATCTTTCGGTGCGCGATGTTGAAATGTTGGCTCGTGGTGAGAAAGTTAAGACACACGTACCAAAAACAAAAACACCTGCTATTGTAACGCTTGAGGACAAAAAAATAATTGAAAAATTAAACAAACTGTTTCATGCGCCTGTTGCTTTAAAACGCAAAAAAGATGGTAGCGGTAGCCTAAGTCTAACGTTTAAAAGTAACGACGAGTTTGCCGAAATTTTAGAACGCTTAAGCGTAAACTAATTTGTGTCATTGCGAGCGTAGCGAAGCAATCTCCTCCATCTTGTCATTTCGAGCGAATGTGAGAAATCTATTTGTGTAATCTATAAAGAAGTTTTTTTAACTTCGATATGATGAAACTATATCTAACACTTACATTCTTTTTACTTTTTACAATTTGTTTATTTTCTCAAAACAATTTAGTACCTAATCCAAGCTTCGAAAAACTTAATCCATTAGTAAAACCTGAGAATAGTGCAGGAGTAATATTGATAAAGAGTTGGAGTGCTGCAAACCCGGGGCCTGGAGATTATTATTATCGCAACAATCCCGATAAGTTATCAAATGTACCCGATAATATTTTTGGTAACCAACAACCTCATACGGGTAATGCTTATACAGGCATTTGCCTTGAAGATGGCTTTGTTGAATATATTGAAGCCCAACTAATAACACCTTTAGTAAAAGGACAAGAATACAAAGTTAGTTTCTTTATAAGTAAATGTGATAAACGAAGAGCAAGTGTAAAAGAAATGGGTGTGTTGTTTATTGATAGAAAAAAAGAATATTTTTTGGTCGGCGGTATTAAATTAAAACCACAAATTGAATTTATAAACGAGGAAGGATATAAAAATGAAACGGAATGGACTGAACTATCAGCCGATTATACAGCAGAAGGTTTTGAAACTGTTATAATAATAGGACATTTTTTATACAATCAACCAAAAGGATATACAGGAGGAAAAGCTCATTATTACATAGATGATGTGTCAATAATTCCTATTAATGAAACAAGTACAGATTCATTTAAAATATCAGAAGTAACTGTTACTACAAACCAAGAAACAGTAATTGATACGTTTAGACTAGAAGATTTAAATTTCAAATTTGGAACAGATGAACTTGAAGGAGATTATGATGTGAAATTAAAGCAAGCAGTAAACTATTTGCTAAACCATCTTAACAAAACGGTTAAGGTAGAGGGGCATACAGATAATGTAGGATCAGAGCAAACAAATAATAAACTATCAGATGCAAGGGCAAAAGCGGTAGCAAATTATTTAATTTTAAAAGGAATTGATAAAAAGCGCATTTCTTATAGAGGATATGGGAGTTCACACCCAATTGAAAGCAATAATACAGATGTTGGAAGAAAACGAAACAGACGGGTTGATTTAATTATTGCGGCTCAGTAGAGTTATATTTGCCTTTGTCGGTGTTATCACTAACAAATAAAATACTCCGTCATTTCGAAGAAGGAACGACTGAGAAATCTGTTTTGCACCACAAGGATTTTCACTGCATTCTATAACGAAATCACTATTTGTTAAACAATGTAAAAATTAGTTGTATGTCATTATACTTGTTTATTTTGGTATAACTAATAAATAGCGTGAAAAACATTTTTTATACTTTTATATACAAACTATTACACATGAAAAATATTTTTACTGCAATTTCTCTGCTAATTTTTATTTTTCTATCAGCTTGCCAAAAAGATAAAGCCCTTCCTCAGCCTGCACCTCCCAATGCAACCATTACACCCATATCTCCGGCGCCTTATTATAATGGTCTTTTTTACTTTACTCAAATTCAAACTATGATTAGTGCAAGCCCTTTAACATATTCGTATAGTTTTACCTCAGGGGTATCTTTTAATCAAAACGGCGATAGCACAATTAACGAACCTGTATTTGTAAATTCTGTAATGGTCGATTCGGTAGCTTTAACTAGGAGTGGTAATGGATATGGCATGTCTAATTACTATCCCGGTACATCGTGTAGTTGGCAAGTAGCAGGTGCAGGCATTATTCCTTCGTTTATTTACACAAGTCCTAAACTACCAGTTGTTCTATCAACACTGCCCGATACAATTGACCACACCAAACCACTTTCAGTATTTGTGCGCCTTAGCAATGGTAATATTTCATTTGTTTTTATTGGAAATAAAGTTGGTGGCGGAAACACGCAATCAGATGTTTTTAACAATGTTACCGATACTGCCACCCTTAATTTTACCCAAGCCAATATAAATATGTTAGCTGTAGGTGCTGGTACTATACAAATAGAAACCCACGCCCATGACTACGAAAGAGTTAATGATTTACCGATGAGTTTTAACTTAAAACGTACTTTTGTAAAACCTGTTTACATTAAATAAGTTAAAACCGTTAATGATTCCTCTACTTTTGTTGGCGTTATCACCCGCATATATTAAACCACTAATTCTTTTCCTTATAAGCATATTCCTCAAATAAAAGATGAATGTCTTTTATCAATCGGGTAACTTCTGCACTGTCGGTTCCATCATAAAACCCTCTAATGCATCTTTCTTTATCTATAAGCGCAAAGTTTTGCGTGTGTATAAAATCATCTTCGCCGCCATCACCTTCTTCGGCATTTAATAAATAACCTTTGCGCGCTATTTCGTATAACTGTTTTTTATCTCCGGTTAAAAATAGCCAGTGCAAATCAGTTACGCCATGTTTTTGGGCGTACTCCTTAAGTTGAGTTACACTATCTGTTTCAGGGTTTACGGTATGAGATAGAATTAAAAAATCATCCTTCGTTTTAAATTCTTTGTACACTCGCTCCAATTCATTACTCATTATCGGGCAAATAGATTGGCAGGTAGTAAAAAAGAAATCGCATACATATACTTTGTTTTTTACAACATCTTCGGTAACCGTTTGTCCGTTTTGGTTTGTAAAACTAAAGGCAGGCACGCTGTGGTGCTTTTCATTTTTTGTTCTTGCAAGACTCTTTGGTTCAAAATAGGGAAGTGTTCTAATAGGTTTGTTTTGTTGCTTGCTTAAAAAGTAAGCGCCTACAAAACCAACTACTAAAAGGAGTAAAAGAATGTAAATTTTATTTTTAGCCATAGGTGTTGCAAAATTACAGAAAGATATGAGCAAAAAAATTCTTACTTTGTCTAACTATATGTGCATGATTAAATTCCCTTCCCAAAAAAAATATCTGTTAGGTTTCTTGCTGTTTGTTTTTTGCACTTCGGCTTTTGCGCAATTAAAACGTGTTCGTCATTTTGGTAAAAACAAAGGCCATTTAAAAATGTATGTGCACACACCTCCTAATGTCGATAAAACAAAACCTGCCCCAATGGTGGTTGTGCTGCATGGTTGTTTGCAATGCGCAGGCTCGGTAGCATCGCAAACAGGTTGGAGCAAACTGGCCGATGAAAATGGTTTTTATGTGTTGTATCCGCAACAGCGCATGATTAATAATCCTGAGAAATGTTTTAAATGGTATCGTAAAAGGCACATCAATAAAAACAGGGGAGAGAATGCCTCTATCTTAAAGATGATTGAAAACATGAAAGCCAATTATGCTATTGATGCCTCTAGGGTTTATATAACAGGTCTTTCGGCTGGCGCAGCTATGAGTGTGGTTATGATGGCCGATTATCCGGATGTGTTCAATGCAGGAGCAATTTTTGCAGGTGTGCCTTATAAAGCCGGCACTAACATTGTAACTATTGATATGCTTTTTTTTGGATGGATGAGAAAGAAACCCGAACGTTGGGGTAATTTGGTTAGGAAACAAAACCCTGATTACACAGGCGTTTATCCGCGCATGATTATTTACCAGGGCAATAATGATTTGATTGTAAATAAACGGAATGCGGTTGAGTTAATGAAACAATGGACAAACCTGCATCACATTGGGCCTTATCCCAGCGAAGTTATTCCGCAATATGTAAACAACATTGATATAGAAAGAAGTGTTTACCGCACGCCCGAAAAAAAAGATGCTGTTGTTTTTTATAAAGTAAATCGCTTAAACCATGCTTTGTTGGTTGACCCAGGTACCTGCCCACAACAAGGTGGCAGGCGTGGTTTTTTCTCTAAAGACAAAAATTATTTTTCTACCATTTTTACTGCCTACGATTTTGGCTTAATTGCCCCACCCCTTATTGAAGGCAAAACAAATGTTTTACCGCAAGAACAAAATGTAAGCTACACAGTTCCTTTAAATGATAAATCAACCTATGAGTGGACTTACCCCGCAGATTGCTCAGTTGTTAAAAATGATAAGACAAACTCAATCACCCTAAATTGGGGCAGCCAGCCGGGCTGTATTAATGTAAGCGAAACCAATGCCGCCGGATGTAAAAAAACCTATCAAACCCTATTTGTAAACCTTAATAAGCCCTAATAATTATTATTTTCTATATTTGACTCTATGAAATTCATCACCCAAAAATCAAAAATAACAACTGTTATTGCTTGTCTGTTTTTAAACACAGCTCTTTTAGTTGCTCAACATCCTGCACCTGCACCAAAACAAACAAAATCTATACTAATTACTGGTTTAACTATACACGTGGGCAATGGCACTGTTATAGAATATGGTATACTGGGATTTAGAGATGGTAAAATTGATTTAGTCCTTAATGGCAGCAATGTTAAGTTTAAAGAAGGCGCACTAAAATACGATACTACTATTAACTTAAATGGCGCACATGCTTATCCTGGTTTTTTTGCGCCTAACTCAACCTTAGGTTTAAGCGAAATTGAAGCTGTTCGCGCTACTAACGATTTTCGTGATGTGTCGGGCTACAACCCACACATACGCGCATTAATTGCCTTTAATAGTGATAGCAAAATAATTCCTACCGTGCGCACTAACGGAGTTTTATTTTCTGAAGCTACACCACGTGGTGGCGTTATTAGTGGTACATCAAGCTTAATGGCTTTAGATGGTTGGAACTGGGAAGATGCTGCCGTTAAAAAAGACGAAGGTGTGCATGTAAACTTTCCAAAAACTATTCAAACAAACGGTTGGTGGGCCGAGCCACAACCTGCTACCGCAAATAAAAAATACGATGAGCAACTAGGCGAACTTAAAAAGTTTTTTGCCGATGCTAAAGCTTATGCTGGCGAGCAAGGACAGGAAGAAAAAAACCTTCGCTTTGAAGCCATGCGTGGTATTTTTGATGGTACTAAAAATTTATACATACATGCCGATGATGAAAAAGATATTATAGCAGCCGTAAATTTTGCCAGTCAGTTTCAAATTAAAAAAATGGTACTTGTTGGCGGTGCCGAAAGCTGGCGTGTAACCAAACAGCTTAAACAAAATAATATAGCAGTAATGCTAAACCGTGTACATAGTTTACCTGAGCGCGAGCAAGATGATATTGATTTACCCTACAAACTACCTTACTTATTACAAAAAGACAGCATTTTATTTTGCTTGCAAAACGAAGGCGATATGGAAGCAATGGGCGCTCGTAACATTCCGTTTCAGGCTGGTACAGCCCGTGCTTATGGCTTAACTAACGAGCAAGCGGTTGCAGCATTAAGCTACAATGCTGCTAAAATTATAGGAGTTGATAAGCAAATGGGCACTATTGAAGCAGGCAAAGACGCCTCTTTTTTTATAAGTACCGGCGATGCTTTGGATATGAAGACAAATTGTGTAATTTTAGCATTCATAAACGGCAAAAAATTAATGCTTACAAACTTGCAACAAGAACTCTATAAAAAATATCAAAATAAATACCAATTAAAATAAACAAAAATGAAAAAACTAACCGTCTTATCTCTGCTTGTACTTCTGGTTTTTGCATCTTGCAAAAAAGATAAAACAAGTACCACAACTACACCACCTGCTTCTACCGGACCACAACTTAAATTTGTTTTTAAGTTTGATAGCACACAAACCAGATATAATAGTTTAGGACAAATCACTAATACACTTCCTGCAGGTCATGCAGCCCAATGTCCAAAATTTAATGGAATGTCAGCTCACTATATAGAAATGACACAAAATAATTATACTGCTGTAGGTCATGGTACTGTTTTATATACTACACCAACCATTGTATCAACCCCCTTTACTGTAACCAGTGGTTCAGCTACAGCAACTTATACCGATGCTATCGATTTTAATAAAGAATCCATTGTTGGCGATGGGCAACAATTTTTTTCTATTCCATTATCGCAAGTAACAGCTGGTACCTATCCTTATTTAAGAATTTCAGTAGCTTATCAAAACTACGATATTAAGTATGGCGTTCTTAATGGAACAACAGTTAATTTGCCTGGTGGTGGTGTATATACATATACTAGCAATGTTTATTCAACTGGCACCATCGCCTCTTTTATTGGGTATAACACACAAATTGGTTCGTATAAAATTAAAACACAAACCGATCTTGTTAATGCAGCAAAACAACAAGGTTATTGGAGTTTTGAATCGGCGCCTATTGGCACTTATACGGTTCCTTATATTAAAGGTCAGGCACCGCAAGGAGCAACAACAGTTGTTAACCCATTATTTTCTACATCAGCCGTACCTCCTGGCTCTTGTTTAGTAACAGGGCAATTTGTAGCGGCTGATGGTACAACAGTAACACCGTTAACAATTACAGGACATGAAACAAGCGATATTGTTATCACTGTTTCAATGTCAACCAACAATAGTTTTGAGTGGGTTAAACATTCATCTCCACCTGATAATTATATCTATCCACTAAGCGGAGATACTGTAGTTGATATGGGTGTGCGTGGCATGGTTCCTAAACTACCACAATAAAACGCTGACTCTGGCAACTAAATGAACAGGCAAAACACTTCGCTATTTCTTATTTTTTGCGCGCTGTTTTCGTTTCTGCTTAGTGCTTCTGTTTGGGTTTTATCACTTTTTTTTAAGTTTTATTTTCCGGCTGCTGCATTATTAGTTGTCTTCTTTATTTGCTTTGCTCTATCTTTTTTATTCTTTAATTTCTTTTATCAAAAAATTATTTTTGGCCGAATAGAAATTACCCTTGCCAAACTGCGCAAACTAAACATCATTACCGAAATTGATGTGAGCAAGTTTACCGACGATATTTCTGACCCAATAGAGCGCTTTAATGCTGAGATTATTCAGTTATCTAACGATAGGCAAAAAGAGTTAGAGCATCTTCAAAAACTGGAAAACTACCGTAAAGAATTTCTGGGCAACGTATCACACGAATTAAAAACGCCTATTTTTAATATACAAGGCTATGTTGCCACTTTAATTGATGGCGGCATTTATGATGATAAAATAAATATCGAATATTTAAAGCGAGCCGATAAAAGTGTTGATAGGATGATAAACATTATTGATGATTTAGAAACCATCTCTCAATTAGAAACGGGTACACTATCTTTAGATTTAGAGCGCTTTAATATTGTAGAGATGATTCATGATGTTTGTAAGCAAATTGAAATTCAGGCTCAGAAAAAAAATATTGCACTAAAAGTAATTACACAAAAAGAAAACATAAAAGTTTTTGCCGATAGGTTTCGTGTAAGGCAAGTGTTTTCTAACCTGCTATCAAACTCACTTAAATATGGTAAAGAAAATGGCGAAACCTCTATTACCATAAACCCTGATAAAGAAACTGTAAGCATAACTATTGCAGATAATGGCATTGGTATAGAGGCAAGGCACCTGCCCCGCATATTCGAACGTTTTTATCGGGTAGATAAAGGGCGTAGCCGTGAGCAGGGTGGCACCGGACTTGGCCTGTCAATCGTAAAACATATAATAGAAGCACATGGTCAAACCATCAGTGTTAGTAGTATAGAAAACCAGGGCACAACCTTTGTTTTTTCTCTCCCAAAAAATTAGCAGACGGCTTATTTAATCTAGCTTATTTCAAAAAACAAAACCGCAATTAACATTTGCTTGTAAATAACTCTGTTTCACGTCGGTAAATGTCGGGTCTATTTTGTCGCAATTTAGGCCTAATAAATTTTCGCGTTAATGAGTTTTGCTCAATAATGTGAAAAATAAAATTACGTACATGAAAAAAATAATAGGATTATGTTTACTTATTGCCTTTGTATCAACTAGTTTGAAGGCTCAGCAAAAAGAAAAAAAGGAAAGCATAGATGCCTTAAACGAAGCGGCTGAATTCTATATGTCGCCTGAGGTGCAGGATTACCTGGGCGCTTACGAAACGTACGATAAACTAGATAAACGCGACCCATCAAACCCATCTTATAAATATCAAAAAGGATTATGCGCTTTTCACTTACCCGATAAAAAACAAGAAACCGTTACATTATTTGAGGCTGTGCGTAAAATGGAACCTAAAGAGTCTTCTGTGCTACTTTACTTAGGAAAAGCCTATCACTTAAATTACCGTTTTGATGATGCCATAAAAACGTTTAATGAATTTTTAGCAACTAACCCTAAAGATGCAGAAAAAGCTGAAGCCGAAAAATTAATTAAAAACTCAGAATACGGAAAAAACGTAACACAAGAAATGTTGCAGGCTGATATAAGAAACTTAGGTGCTCCGGTAAACACAACAGCACAGGAATACTCGCCTGTAATTTCAGCTGATGAATCGGTAATTATTTTTACTTACCGCGGTCCAAAAAGTACAGGCGGTTTAATGGATGGAAAATTTAAACCAGATCCTAAACACGGTACTTATTATGAAGATGTTTTTATGTCGAGAAGAGATAAAGATTCTATTTGGAGCGAACCGGTTGGCATTCCGGCCATTAACACCAACCAGTTTGAAAGCTCTCTAGCATTATCTCCTGATGGACAAACACTTTATACATATAGAAGCACTGAGCATGATAGCGGCGATATTTATGAAAGCCATTATGTAGGTGAACAATGGACAGCCCCCGAAAAAATTAAAGGAGACGTAAATACAAATTATTGGGAGGGTAGTTGTTCGGTTACTGCCGATGGAAAGTTTCTTTATTTTTCGAGCGAACGCAAAGGTGGTCTTGGTGGGCGTGATATATATATGGCAGAAAAAACGGAAGATGGAGCGTGGAAAAATGTAAAAAACTTAGGTGATAAAGTTAACACACATGATGATGAAGATTCTCCGTTTATTCACCCCGATGGATTAACCTTATTCTTCAGCTCTAAAGGACATAACAGTATAGGCGATTATGATATTTTTTATACCATTAAAAAAGAAAATAATTGGATAGACCCATTAAACATGGGTTATCCTTTAAACACAACTGATGATGACCGTTTTTATGTAATGAACGCAAGCGGGCAAAAGGGTTATTTTTCATCTAACCGTGTTAGCAACGGTGGTAACGGAAGCTCTGATATCTTTACCGTAACACCTGGTATCATAGGTGAAAAACCAATATTGGCAATGATTTTAGGTTATGTATATGGTAACGATAAACCAATTGATGCTCAGATAGAAATTACTAAAAAGAGCAACGGGGAAAAAATTGGACCATTTGCATCAAACGTAAAAACAGGTAAATATTTAGTGGCACTTAGCCCGGGAGAAAATTACACCTTTCATGTACGCGCAAAAGATTATCCGGATGTAACCGAAGATTTAGATATAGCTAAACTAACTAAGTTTGTAGAGTTGCGTAAAGATTTTCACTTAGCTAAAGATGGCTATAAAGACCCCCATTTAGTAAAAAACCTAAACGATTTATTAGCGGCCTTAGATACTATTACAAGTGTACCTGATATGTATAAAACTGCAATTGATACACCTGGTGTTACTGTAACTACTCCAACAGCAACTACTCAAGCTACACCTAACCAACCTTGCGATGATTTTAAAACACTTGATTTTTCGGCACTTAAAAGCAAAAGTTTAAACGATATAAACGTGTACAAAAAATTATTGGCTATGGGCGAAAAAATTTGTGCCGAAAAAATGGTATTTAAAGTGCAAATAGGTGCTTATCGTCATCCCGAAAATTATAAATATGAAAAATTACAAGAGTACGGTACGCCTGAGAAAGTTGATTACCCGGATGGCATCACTCGCTTTACCCAAGGACAGTTTAATGGTTTAAAAGATGCCGAAGCGCAACGCCAAAAAGCAATTAGTAAAGGACAAAAAGATGCTTGGATAGTAGGTTTTCTTGATGGTAAACGCTACACCTTAGAAGAATTGATTATGGTTGATTTTTATAACAAAAACGTTTCTCAGTTTAATCAAAACTTGCAAGAACTTAAAGATTACATTACCTATAAATAATGGAAGAGCCAACTACATTTGAGCAAGAAACAAAACCGCAGGGCTTAAAAATTTTATGTACGCTTACATTTATTTATAGCGGCATAGTAGGACTAGGTGCTTTATTAGGCATGTTATTTGCTAAGCCTATGTTTTCATGGTTAAATGAAAATCAGGAAGTGTTTGCATCTAATCCAAAAATAACGGAACAGCAGTTGCAGCAAATCCAAAAATTTATGGAAATGGGAAGCAGCAAGTTTATAATTGGTTGCGGCATTTACCTGCTTATAGTTGGTTTATCATTTTTTGGTGCTTTGCAAATGTGGCAAAATAAATACAAGGGTTTTATTATGTATGTTATTGCTAATGTTTGCTTTTTAGTTTCAAATTTATTGGCTCCTAGTTTTTTTATGGCAGCAATGGATTTGCTGTTTATTGTTTTATATTTCAGACACAGTAAATCATTGGAGAGATAAATTATTCTTCAATGGGCAGCCACAAACATACCAATCATTTAATTTCCGAGAAGAGTCCTTACTTATTACAACATGCCCACAACCCTGTTGATTGGCACGCATGGGGTAATGCGGCTTTTGAAAAAGCTAAAAAAGAAAATAAACTTGTTTTAATTAGCGTGGGTTATTCTGCCTGTCATTGGTGTCATGTTATGGAACATCAATGTTTTGAAGACGAGCAGGTGGCTGAGTTAATGAATAAATATTTCGTTAACATAAAAGTTGATAGAGAAGAGCGCCCTGATGTTGACCATTTATATATGACAGCCGTACAACTAATGACTCAGCATGGTGGTTGGCCGCTAAATTGTTTTGTATTACCCGATGGGCGACCAATCTACGGTGGCACTTATTTCCCTAAAGAGCAATGGATGCAATTATTGAAAAATCTTTCAACATTACACCAAACAGATAAGCAAAAGGTAGAAGATTACGCCAACCAGCTTACTGATGGAATAAAAAGAAATGACGAGCTTTTTTCTGCTTCAAAAAACGAGTCTGCTATTATTAATAAAGATGTAATAGAAAAAGCTGCCCTTGTTTTTCAAAAACGCTTCGATACTAAAAACGGTGGCAGTATAGGTGCTCCTAAGTTTATGATGCCAAATAACTATTTGTTTTTATTACGTTATGGGCATCTTACAAATGATGAAGCTATCTTAAACCATGTACATTTTACCTTACAAAAAATGGCACATGGTGGTCTTTACGATCAGTTGGGTGGTGGTTTTGCGCGTTATAGTACCGATGAACAATGGAAAGTTCCTCACTTCGAAAAAATGCTGTACGATAATGCCCAACTTATTTCACTATATAGCGAGGCGTTCCGCCAAAACAAAAATCCGCTATACAAACAAGTAGTTTACCAAACTATTGCTTTTATTGAAAGAGAATTAACATCGCCCCAATATGGTTTTTACAGTGCTTTAGATGCTGATAGTGAAGGGGTAGAGGGCTTGTTTTACGTTTGGACAAAAGAGGATTTACAAAACCTGCTTAAAAAAGATTTTGATGTGTTTGCAGATTATTATTCAGTTAACGAAGTTGGTTATTGGGAGCATGATAATTACATTTTACTGCGCAATTTACCCGAAACAGAAATTGCATTAAAGCATCAGTTGAGCGTAGATGAACTGAACAAAATGGTTTTGACTTGTAAAGAAAAACTACTGGCCGAAAGAAATAAACGTGTACGCCCTGGTTTAGATGATAAAATCATTGCATCGTGGAATGGCTTGATGTGCGCAGCTTTGTGTGATGCTTATAGCAGCTTTGCCGATGATAATTTTTTACAACTGGCCATAAAAAATGCAAACTTTATTTGTCAAAAATTAATAGATGATACAGGCAGTTTAATGCGTTGCTATAAAGACAAAGCCTATATAGATGCTTTTTTAGAAGATTATGCTTTTGTGATAGATGCTTATGTAAAATTATTTGCGATTACCGGTAATGAAGCATGGCTTGGTATTTCAGAATTAATGATAAAGCACACGCTTATCAACTTTTTTGACGAAGAGAAAAATATTTTCTATTTCTCAGATAAAACTTCAAGCGCATTAATTTCTAAAAAAATTGAAATGCACGATAATGTTATTCCTGCCTCAAACTCACAAATGGCAAAAAACTTATTTACAATTTCAAAAATTGAAGGAAATATAGCTTACGAAACTATTGCTACAACAATGTTAAACCATGTTGCCGAAGAAATAGGCAATTATCCATCCGGCCATTCAAACTGGGCAATATTAGCATTGCAACAAGCATTTCCGTTTTACGAAGTTTGTATTGTTGGTAAAGCTGTTGATGAATTTATGGCAGAGGCTAAAGAACATTACATTCCTAATGCGATTTTTGTACACAGCAAAACCGCCTCCAATATTGCTTTACTTAAAGACCGTTACAAAAATGATGAAACAGTAGTTTATGTTTGTCAAAATCATACGTGTAACGCTCCGGTAAAAACAATGAAAGAAGCACTTAAACAACTAAAGTGATAACAAGGCTTCTATTTATTTTAATTTTCATAAGCCTTTCGGGTAAGGCACAACTACTTGTTCCGGGCGATAACGGCAATTCAGATAATTCATTTTCGTTTAATGCCGAAGAAATTAAAAAACGAAAAATTAAAACCATCATTTTTGAAATTGTAGATAAGCAAGATTTTAAAATTGTAGAAGACAAAGACTTATCAAAACATTATGAATTTGACGACCAGGGTAGGCTAAAACGCAGCTACTATACGGTAATAAAAAAAATTATTCAAAAAGAATTTCATACAGCACCTGTTTATAGGCGCGGTCGCTTAGTAGGTGGAGGCGGCACCTATTCTAAAAATATGTATGAATTTGATACTTTATCTACCAACTATTTTTATGATACTAAAGGCAATTTAATGGGCAAGCGTTTTAATGATGGCACTTTTTATAATGCCACCTATTATAAATACGATAGTCTTGGGCATGTAATTAGTTTAATGTCTTGCAAAGAAACAAATGCCAATGCCGATAAAAGTGTTTTTACCTTAGGCATGCAGCAAATAAATTTCGAGGAAAAGTATAAATACATTTATTCATCATCTAAACAGTACAAGCAACAATTTTTAAATGACGAAAACCGCGTTTTTAAAGAACTTATTGTAACTTTTAATGCTGCTAAAAAACCTGTGCAGTATAACGAAAGTTATGTGGCAACCTGGATTAATCAGATAACTAATTTTAGTTATAACGAACAAAATATGTTAACCGAGAAAAAATATACCTCAAATGCCAGTGAAAGCATTGAATTGAAAGAAACCTATGAGTACGATGCCAATAATTTACTAAATACCGAAAAGCATTATAAAAATAACATACTACAAACCGAAACGGGCTACGTTAATGATGCCGATACTAAAATACCAAACTCATTTGTAACGCGCGATTACATTAACAAAAGCATGCAAATTGTACGTGTAATTTACGGGTACTAAATTAGAAAGAGTTAAAGATTTTTTATTTAGGATTACTATCCGGAATTATCACTTCATCTTCACCACTACTTGGCTGAGATTGTCTGATATCATCTGTTGCATCCAATAAGCTTTTACGTTTCTTCTTTTTCTTTTTAAGCGAATTGTCTTTATTTACAGAAGCCGTATCCGGTTTATTTTTTCTAACAGTATCAAGTTTTGTTTTTGCAACAGCATTAACTTGTCCGCTATCTTTTTTAACCTGGGTTACTTGTACAGGTGTAGTTTTCTTTTCTTTAATTTTTACAGGTTGTGGCACAGAAGCAACAATAGTATCTTGTTTTTTTACCTCAGTAGTTGTAGCCACACTTGGTGTAATTACTGGCGGCGGAGTTTCTTTTTTTACTTCTACTTTAGGTGCAACTACTGGTTTGGTAACTGTTACGGTATCTTTTTTAGGACTAGGGGGTAAGTTTTTTATATAATTAACTCCAAAATATACCATGCAACCCAATAAACCTATAGCAACCGGAATACCAACAAACTGAATTATTTTTTTTGTATCGGGTAACTCAATGGGGTTACTGGTTTTAACCTGAGCTATCTCACTTTCCAAAAAATTAAACGAATCTGCATTAAAACTAACAGTATAGTTTGTAAGCTTTTCGCGTAAAGCATTTTCATCTATACGATATGGTTTTTTATCACTCATTAAAAGCCTTGCATTTTAAGTTTAACATTTTTTGAAAACTCATGGCGTGCTCGCTCTATTGTATTTTTAGCCGAATCTTCGCTAATTTCCAATAGTTCAGCCGTTTCTTTTAAATCAAAATTTTCTATCACATGCAAATTATACACCGCTCTAAACGAGCAAGGCATTTTTTGTAAAGCACGTATATAATCTTCGGCTACTAAACTATTAGGATCTTGTTCTTCAGCTTGCTGAAACAAATCGGTTGGATTTTTTCTTTCATCAATACGGGTAGTAGTAGTTACATAATACTCCGTACGATTACTTTTTAATTGATGAATCAAACTATGTAAAAATGTTTTTTTAATCCACTCATCAACATTTTGATTGTCGTTATATTCTGGTAAATGCTTAAAAACATCTATAAATGCTTGGTTAAAAAAAGCCTCTGCCTGTTCGTTATTTTTAGCATAACGTCTGCACATTCCCATAAAAAAACCATAATGCTGTTCTATCAGCTGATGACGAGCGTTTTTATCATTTTTTATGCAGGCTTGTATAAACTCGTTTCTACTCATTGTTTTGCTTACACAAGTTTACGTTAGTAATGGCAAAAAGGTTTCAATTTTTTTTTATGTTTTCAAACCCCTAATGTTCAAAAGTGTTATTAGGTTTAATGGTTAGTTACCACCAATTTTTTCGTTTAAAAAAGGCAGCCATACTAGCCATTACAGCTATCATAATTCCCCAAACAATCCAATAAGCATATGGGCTGTTAATTTCTGGCATATATTTAAAATTCATGCCATAAACTCCCACAATAAAAGTTACCGGTATAAATATAGATGATATAACCGTTAAAGCTCTCATGGCTTCGTTCATTTTAAGGGAGTTATTGCTTAAATAAACCTCCATAATGCTTGATAGCATCTCTCGGTAGCCCTCAATCGAATCTAACAATCTACTAATATGGTCTTGCAAATCGCGCAAATAGGCATCATTTACTTCACGTATCAATTCGGTTTCACTACGCGCCATGTTATTAATCAACTCCCTTACAGGCCACATTTGTCGGCGTAAAAAAATCATTTCTCTTTTCAGGTCGTGTAACCTAACAAGGGCTTCTCCCTGCGGCGATTCTGTAATTTCTTCATCTAATTGCTCTATATGCTCTCCAACTTTCTCCAATATTTTAAAATAGCAATCAACTACAGCATCCATTAATGCATAAGCTAAATAATCGGCCTGCATTTTTCGTACCCTGCCTTTGCATAGGCGCAAACGGTTTCGCACAATATCAAAAGCATCGCCACCACTAGGTTCCTGAAAAGAAATAACCGTATCGTTAAACAATAAAATACTTAAATGCTCGCTATGTACAGTGTCTTCATGATATAGCATTTTCATAATGCTAATTACATAATGGTCGTAATCTTCAAACTTTGGGCGCGATTCTGTATGTACAATGTCTTCAAGCGTTAGCGGATGTATATTGTAATGCTTTCCAAGCTTTTCTACCAACTCTAATTTATGTATGCCTTCTACATTTATCCATTTAATTAAATCGGGTTTTATAGCGGCAAGGCATTCCGATAAATCATAAAAATCGTTTTCAAAAAAATTACTTTCGTTATACTGTATCAGCGTAATTTTTACCTTATCGCTACGCTCTTTACCAATATAGTAAAGCTCCCCGGGGGGCGCACCTACATTATGCTTCTGTTGTTTCTGGTTCATTTTTATGCTTTTTTGGTAAAGCTTCAACTACAATAACAATCTCTCCCTTTACAGTTTTTAATGAAAAATAGGCAATTAATTCCTGAAGCGTTCCACGTTTGGTTTCTTCGTAAATCTTCGTCAATTCTCGCGATACGGAGGCTCTTCTATCAGCTCCCAAGCTGTTTTTTAACTCTTCTAAGGTTTTTACCAGTCGGTAAGGCGATTCGTATAAAACTAAAGTTTTTGTCTCATCTTGCAATGATTTTATTTTTGTTGCCCGCCCTTTTTTTATAGGCAGAAAACCCATAAAAATAAAATTATCGCACGGAAAACCACTGTTTACCAATGCAGGTACAAAAGCAGTTGGACCGGGTAAAGTTTCTATATCTATACCGGCAGTAATACATTCTCTAACCAATAAAAAGCCAGGGTCGCTAATGGCAGGGGTGCCTGCATCGCTAACCAAGGCTATGTTTTTACCGTGTTGAATTAGCTCAACTATTTCCTGCACAATTTTATGTTCGTTGTGTTGGTGGTATGATTTTAAGGGTTTGTCTATTTGTAGGTGTTTTAACAAATGGATGGTGTTGCGGGTATCTTCGGCTAAAATTAAATCGCATTCTTTTAAAATGCGTATGGCACGTAATGTAATATCCTCAAGATTTCCAATGGGTGTAGGCACTATGTACAATTTAGACATAAATTTTTTGGCAGTAAATTAGTTTCTAATCCCCGTAATCTTGGAATTGATTTTGTTTAAAATTAAAAATAATTTGGTAGAATTAACCTTGTTATTAATCATAAATATTTTTAATATTGTAAAGCAGTATGAGAAGGGCATTAATATTAGTTTTATTTACAGCAGGTTTTTTCCTGTTAGTGCCCCATAATGGCCTTGCCCAAGGCAATTTTCACGAAAACACCAAAGGCGGTCGTAAAAAAGAAAACGGTAACCAAACATCAAATGCAGTTTCAAAACGTGGTCATGGCGGTTTGTTTAAAAGAAACAAAAGTGC
>Ga0134126_10004406_pt1 | contig 17603 bp, 23 predicted proteins | sample KB31752_FD_96881 | JGI IMG/M metagenome (GOLD analysis project Ga0134126, IMG submission 96881) | Terrestrial soil microbial communities with excess Nitrogen fertilizer from Kellogg Biological Station, Michigan, USA - KB3-175-2 | ecosystem: Environmental > Terrestrial > Soil > Unclassified ...
TACCGCATCTGAACGCGCCGCTTCTCGGCGATGGCCTGCGTGACCCGTTCGACAATCTCGCGATGGTGCTTGTAGCGTTTGTGCGGGCCAAGCCCGACTGAAAACGTGCCTTCCAGTTGTTGGACCAGCGCGAGCCCTTCCGGCGGCAGTGCAGTCGAGGCTTTGCTCAAGGCTGATACCAGCGAGGCATGCAGCGCGGTGCCTTCGAGCGGCGCGATGAGACGGCGGCTGAGAGCGAGAGCCATGAGTTCGGTGGGTGAAAACCGGAGGGCCGGCGCCTGGCGCACTCCCTCTAAAAGCTTCCAGCGAGTACGACCGTCGACCCGTTCAGTCAGGAGTGGATAGCCGGCCGATTCAATCGCATCGAGATCTCGACGTAACGTCCGGGGATGGCGGGTCGCCGAGGGATCGAGCCCTTCGGCGAGCTGGTCCAACGTCAGCCCGTGCCGCGACGATTCCAGTTTCTTGAGGATGATGAGCTGCCGAACAGCCTGGTCATTGCGCGGCATCGGTTACTCTTCCAACCCGGAACGACGCAGAACTCGGAGAAAATGGCCTCTTCCTTCGTATCACAAGAAGGCAATAAGAATGAAGGTATTTTTTGATTTGCGGGCAGAGGACACGAAACGGATCGTGGAGAATCTTTACGGAGTTGGAGGGAGCTTACACTTAAGATTTTTTAATGCGATCGAGGATCAACGCGACGCAGCCTCCCAACAACCCTCCACCGATGATAGTCGTCAGCAGCTCGACCAGTTTCAGTTCCCACACAGACCCTTGCGCCTGCATCACTTCTCTGATGCCCCCTTGCACCAGGATGACGGCCAACGCCATCGTCGCTCCCACGACAAACCACCAGAAAAACACTTTTACCGATGCCACTGAATCCTCACATGTCGGGGTTGCGGTCAAAGGAACGGTATTGAATGGCTTCCGCAATGTGCACGATCTCAATCTTATCAGAGTCGGCCAAATCGGCGATGGTGCGCGCGACCCGTAGAATGCGTCCATGTGCCCGCGCCGATAGGCGCAGCCTCACCATCGCGTGCTCGAGCAACTCCTGAGCCGGCTGGTCGAGCCCACAATACCGCTTTACCATTCGCGGCTTCAACTGCGCATTCGTATAGATCCCGTCATGTCGATATCGTCGTCGTTGGCGCTCCCGAGCTGCAACGACACGCGATCGGATCGCAGCAGATGTTTCAGCAGCAGGCAGTTCAGTACGGAGCTCGCGGACCGGAACAGGCGGCACATCCAGATGGATATCCAGCCGATCCAGCAGCGGCCCGGAGAGTTTCGCGCGATACCGACGAATCTGCATGCCGGTACAAATACAGGGTCTGGTTCGATCTCCATAATAGCCGCAAGGGCAAGGATTCATTGCGGCGATCAACATGAATCGCGCCGGATATTTCAAGGTGCCGCTTGCTCTGGTCAGGATCATCTGTCCATCTTCCAACGGTTGCCGCAATCCCTCCAGCACCCCCCGTTTGAACTCAGGAGACTCGTCCAGAAACAGCACGCCGTTATGCGCAAGCGAGACTTCCCCAGGTTTCGGGATCGCGCCTCCTCCGACAAGACCGGCATCGGAGATACTGTGATGAGGAGCGCGAAAGGGCCGCACCGCGAGCAAGGGCCGATCCGGAGCAAGTTGCCCGGCGACGCTGTGAATACGCGTCGTTTCAATGGCTTCTTCCGATTCCAGCAGCGGAAGAATCGAGGGCAATCGGCGCGCCAACATCGTCTTGCCGGAACCGGGCGGGCCGACCATCAGCACATTGTGTCCACCGGACGCGGCAACCTCCAGCGCCCGCTTGGCATGGTCTTGCCCACGGACATCCGAATAGTCTTCATCCTCCGATGTTCCGGCTGCCCCCAGCACATCGTGGTTCGACCGGCTCGGCACAATGGCTTGGGTTCCCTTCAGAAACTCCACCGCTTCCGGGAGGCTATGGAGCGGATAGGCACTGACGCCGTCGACCCATGCTGCTTCAGCACCATTGTCGGCCGGCAACAACAGGTCGTATCCGGCCCGGCAAGCGAGTGCAAAGGACAAGGCGCCCGTGATCGGCTTCACCCGACCGTCCAACGACAATTCTCCGACCAGCACACGATGGTCCAGCCTCGACTGTGGGATGACTTCTTCGGCGACGAGGATCCCGACGGCGATCGCAAGATCAAGTCCCGATCCCTCTTTCTTGATCCCGGCGGGAGCGAGGTTGACGGTAATGCGTTTGGCAGGAAAGTGAAATCCCGTATTCTTCAGCGCAGAGCGCACTCGGTCACGACTTTCCTTGACGATCGCGTCGGGCAAGCCGACGACCGAGAATTGAGGGAGACCACCGGAGATATCGACCTCGACATCCACAAGATGCGCGTCGAGACCGACGAGTGCCGCGCTCCTCACCTTGGCAAGCATGACAACACTGCCTTTCTAGCCCACATTATTGATGTGGGCTGGACCGCGGCCAAACCCGGCGATTATAGGAAGTCTCTAAGGGGGTTTCAATAGAGCGACAGGCCGCCGGGTCCACTCTAGCACCGCTCCCATCGACTCTGTATAATCCGCCCATGCGCCTCTGTATTCCCCAGAGGGAACGATCCCTTTGAGTGGGTCACGATCCAACCGGCAGGCTTGTCGGGTTTTCGCCATTAGCCTTTCTCTCTTACTATGTTCCCCCTTGGAAAGCGGGTCTTCCTTGCTCACCGCGGGCCAAACTCCTCCCCTCTCCGTGCAGCAGCCAAAGCGCTCCTCTCCGCATGTCGGATCGGCTATGGCAGTTCTCGCCACGCTCGAACAAGCACAGGTCCTTCCACCGGAAGGCAGTCGGGAAGCCGATCGCCTCATTCAGTCGGTCATTCAGTTTCAATCCGCCTTCGCGAAGGGCACGGACCGTCCCGTACAGGATTTTGCGCAGCGCGCCCTAACCGACAAATACGGCGAAGAGGCCACCCCCGTTCTCGAACGATTTCTCGCAAGCGGATGGACCGCAGAACTATTGGAAGCGCTCGCGGATGCGGACCAGCGCACCTCCGCGGAGGAGTTGGAGCGGCTGGCAACCGGTTTCCGACAATTCAACCTCTCGGTCGATGATTTCAAGCGATTCATGCAGCTCGTGCGAGACGGTCGGTCGGCGCTCGCCGCGCGAGGGCAAGATTTTGAAGGGGTGTTTGCTCACCATCGAAAGGCGATGCCGGGAGCGCCGGGACGGTAATCATGTATCTCGCGAATGTGCTACATCTTACGCTTCACAAACGACGAAACCTAGAAAGCTGGGAAAAACTCAGTGGTGCAAACAACATGGCTGGGAGTTTTCCGTAGGGCGCTAACGCAAGAATAACTGCAGGATGCTCAAAAAGGCTGTCCAGCAAGACCGCAGCGAGCGAAGAGGCGAGGCGTACGCTTCGGTACGTTGAGCCTCTGAGCGATGCGAGAACGCCGCTGGCGGACTTTTTCAGCATCCTGCTAGAAGGAGGGACACGTGGCAACGAGAGCCTACATTCTCATCAAAGTGAAGGCGGGAAAGACCAAGGACGTAGTCGGCACGCTGAAACGCATACCCGGCGTGGAACAGGCTCATTCCTGCTTCGGCCGTCCGGATATCTTTGTCTTCATCAGCGTCCAGGATGAACGGGCGCTCTCCGACGTCGTCATCACGAAGATCCATGCAATCGACGGTGTCGAAGAGACGGATACCCATATTGTGGCAGAGTCCTAGCCGAGCGCTGCAGGTCGAGGCTAAAGTTGAAGCGGAAGCGTAATCGGCTTACCTCCTGCTTGCGCTGAACGGTAACAGGCTTCGGCGATTTCCACGGCGCGACACCCGTCCTCCCCCGTGATGGGCATGGGAGAACTGTTTGTCACCGCCTGCAAAAAGGCCGTGAGGGTCTGGAGGACGGTCTGGGACGGAGGAGGATCGGCATTCATTGTCTGAACACCGGCATCATCCACACACCGAATTCGAGGATGCATCCAGTCGGCTTCCACCCGCCCTTGTGAACCGATCCATATCGCTCTCCCGGCACGTGATCCCAAGACTCGCGCGATGTCTATCCGGCAGGCGGTCCCGCCGGTCGTGGTGAGGTGAGCAGAGGCCCTCATTTCCGGCGCACTCGGTGGATGCCGGTCCATCGTGCACTGCACATTCTGTATTTCTTCCCCGGTTAGGAATCGAACCAAATCCAGCATATGGATGCCGATTTCCAGCACGGCTCCCCGTTTGCCATAGCCGTCGGCATGGTCGGGAACTGTTTTTCGTATCTCAATGTGAAACACGAAATCCAGTTGTTGGGAATGCCCGATAGAAGGTTGGAGCATCTTCATATGCTGAATCGTATGATCGAATCGGAGGGTCTGCGCCGTCATCAAGGGCACCCCGGCTTCGCGAGCTTGAGCCACCATCATGCGGGCATCAGTTGCCGTAGTCGCCAATGGCTTCTCGATCAACAGAGGTTTACGAGCGTGGGCGGCTAGTCCACAAATTTCGAACGAGTAAATGGGCGGAGTCACCACGACGACCACATCGACCGTCGGATCGGCGATGAGGGATTGGGCATCTCCATAGACCGTGACCGACTCGGCACCCGGCATATGAAAACCCTGTTCAGGATGTCGTCGACATACGGCTCTGAGAGAGGCCATTGGAAGGTCCTGAACAAGATGGTGGGCATACCGAGCCCCGTGCCGACCCACGCCGATCAGTCCCACCCCGATACGTTCCTTGCTCACAAGACCCTCACAAGGTCTCACTCTAGCAGGATGCCGAAAGAGTCCGCCAGCTTTGTTCTCGCAAACACGGACGTCTCACTAAAACACGGGGCGCTCACAGAACACTGCCCGCTCACGAAGACACCGCCGCCGCACCGACTCGGCGGCGTCCACAAACGTGACGCTCATTATTCTTCGCGTCGTGGACCTCGCCGGCGTTCACAAACGTGAAAAGCTTCGGACACTGCCGGCTCACCGACTCGCCGGCGCGCACAAACGTGGCGCTCTTTATTCATCGCGCCGTGCGCCTCATTTGACATTCCCGCAAACGGCTTCATATAGTAAGGCCATGTTGCGTGCAACGTGGCTCTGTTAAGTCATTCCGATCATGTCTACGACGCAAACCACCCCCTTTACCTTGGAACAGATCGGGACGGGAACCGCGCGTTTCCCAAGCGGCATACCGATTCCCACCCACACCGATCAGATGGTGGACCCCTACTTCAAGAGCAAGATACCGAAGGAACACCACATCGATTGCCTGCTCTTTTGGCCGCAACAAGCCGACACCTTTCCGGGTCTTGTCCTATTGCATGATTGGTGGGGTCTGACCGGACAAATGAAAGATCTCGGCGCCCGACTGGCCTGTGAAGGCTATACGGTGATCATTCCGAATCTCTACGGCCGGTTGGGAGGAATGGTGACCGCCAACGATGACGTAGCGGCCGCTCTGCTGGAACGTCAGAACGATGCCCAGGTCATTACGGATATCAACTCCTGTTGTGAATATCTCAATACCCGCCTCTTCGTGAAGAAGAACATTCATGGCGTCGTCGGTTATGGAATGGGTGGGTCCTATGCCCTGCGCTTCGCCTGTCATCGGAAGCGATTGCGCGCCGCCGTTTCCTATTACGGTAAAATGGTCGCTCCCAAAGAGCTGATGAAAGACCTCTTTTCGCCTGTCCTATATCACCAGGCGGGAAAGGATACCTGGGCCACTCAGGCCGACGCCGAGCAATTGCGCAGCGCCTCCGCCGACTATGCCAAGCGAGTCGAAATTCATCTCTACCCCGATGCGTCCCACGCTTTCTGTAATGACATGAAGCCGCATGCGTACGATCCCGACAGTTCGGCCCTTGCTTGGGAGCGGACCGCAACCTTCTTGAAGTCTTGCTTCCAAGGACTATGACCCCGCGTCGCTCCCCAATGCACTCTCAACCCCGCACACCGGTCACGATCGCGCGAACTCTCGGCCGGAACCAAGCTCACCACGTCCATCGCCATACCATGGCCGGCTTTCTCCTGATCCTAATATTCTCGATGCTCGCCCCGTCGATTGCCATGGCAGAGGGAACGGTGTCTCCGATCCTGTTGGCCGAAGTGGCGGGTCAACAGGCTGACCAGCTCGCTTCGATCGCCTCCGATGAAGCGGCCCTGACGCTGTTCATCAAGACCGTGGGCCCGGCGCTTGGTTTGAAAGATGCGGCAGGGACATTGGGAGCCAAACGACTCCCCGGCAAGATGGTCAAAGAACTGGGATTGGCCGAACTGTCCAACTCCGTCTATGAGTTGATGGCGGCGTTGTCCGCCTGGCAATTTGCTGATTCACTCGGTCATGATGTCGGTCAGTCTTCTTCCGGCACTCCATTACCTGCTTCAGCACGACAGGATTGGCTGACGAACCGAAGCCGGGTCGACTCGCTCCCCGACCTTTGCCGTCTCAGCCAAGCAGCCCAGACCCTTCGGACATCTGCAACAGCTCCCACGCAGCAGAACAACGATCTTCCGTTGGCCGCTCTACGTACGGTATTTGACTCCAGCCAGCAGGCCACTGCAGCGTGGTGGGAGATCTATGGCTGGAAAGAACGTGTCAGGCAAGCAAAAGGCCGCGCTCGTCTCTGCGGAACATGGCAATGGGTCATTCATAACCATCAGCACCACGAAGAGCAGAAACATACCCTGGTCTTTCCTCCTGACGGACCGATGTCGGCCACTATTCCCGCCTTGTCGGAAATGATCATGCTCGGCGACGGCATTTATTTGCGATGGGAACACAACGGGCAGATTCAAGAAGACAGTCTGCTGTTCATCAAGGACAATACGAAGCTCGAAGGATCATTTGTAAACAGCATGGGGGGATGGGGAGCAATCAGCGGGAAGCGTACAGCCCCCTGCCGACCGTAATCAGCTTGCTGCCCAACGCCAGGCGCGCCAAGCCAATACGCACCAGCCGATAATGAATAATGCGCCTCCGATCGGCGTCACCGCTCCGAGCCAGCGCACTCCCAGCAACGATACTCCGTACAGGCTACCGGAGAATAAGAGGATTCCCGCCAAGAACAGCCATCCGGCTTTGGCCGCTCCGGCATCGCGACCGATGCGAACGGCAAACCCGCTCAAGACCATACCGAAGGCGTGATACATCTGATAGCGGGTCGCAGTATCGTAGACAGCCAGCATCGGCTGATCCAGCAGATCTTTGAGCATATGGGCTCCGAATGCGCCGGCAGCCACGCCGAGTCCGGCGCAAATACATCCTACGAGCACCAACCATCGAGATGACGTATCGAGATCCATCGTCACTGGCTCCCTGTACATGCCGGTTGTAAACGGTCGGATCATACGCGATCCCCGCTGAATACTCCATCCACCGTCCCCTGTCGAGGAACTTTCCTCGTATGGTATAGTTTCCCCTATGGCCCGACGATGGGTAACTAGGGCGTGTCATCAATTAATTTTCTAGCTTCACAACGCCATCGTGTTGTGCTTCACTCCGTTCCAGGCCAAGGGAGGAGCCTACGGATGGTGAGACGATACGGGTTGCGTGATGACCAGTGGGCGAAGATCGAGCCTCTGCTGCCAGGGCGTGAAGAGACCGTCGGCGTGACGGCAAAGGATAATCGGCTATTTGTCGAAGCGGTGTTGTATCGGTATCGGGCGGGGATTCCGTGGCGAGATTTGCCCGAGCGGTTCGGAGATTTCCGGGTCATCCACACACGCCATACGCGTTGGAGTCAACGCGGCGTCTGGAAGCGGGTGTTCGAGCGTCTGGCCGACGATCCCGACAACGAATACGCCATGATCGATTCCACGATCATCCGCGCCCACCAGCACAGTGCCGGGGCAAAAGGGGGGACCGGACGGCGGAATGTATCGGGCGCTCAAAAGGCGGATTGACCACGAAAATCCATGCCCGGTGCGATGCGCTGGGTAATCCGACGGGGTTTCATCTCACCCCGGGGCAGGCACATGATCTGAAGGGCGCCGATGTCTTGCTGCCCGGCATGACTACGGACACACTCATTGCCGATAAAGCGTTTGATGCCGATGATCGGGTCATCGAACCTTTACGAAAAGCAGGAAAGACCATCGTGATCCCGCCAAAATCCAACAGAAAGGTCCCCCGGGCCTATGATGAAGACCTGTACAAGGCGCGGCATCTGATCGAAAACTTCTTTGCAAGGCTCAAGCAGTTCCGCGCCATTGCGACTCGCTACGACAAACGCGCCGCCAACTTCCTCGGCGCCATCTATCTCGCCGCTTCACTCACCTGGCTTAATTGATGACACGCCCTAGCATATCCGGCGTCCTCAATTTCCTTCTGAAGACCGTCACATCTATCGCAGGAAATAGTTCGGCAAAGTCACGAATGCAGGATCCTCCCGCTACCAAGAAGTAGTTTTCTCTCTCTCATCAAGCACATCCCAAAATCAGCCTTTGATTCTTGCTTCCGACTCCTGTATGGTAAATCTCTATTTTTTTCGAAACCACTCCGAAAGGGACCATCCATGTGGGACAAAAAGCGAGACGATATGGAGTCAGAGAACGGGAACTTTACCGTTTTAGGGAAAGACGTCACATTTAAAGGCATCGTCCATTTTCACAGCACCGTTCAGCTCGATAGTGCCTTTGAAGGAGAGATCCATGCCAAAGGCATGTTGGTCATCGGCGAAAATGCGGTCGTCCGAGGTTCGATTATCGCCGAGACGATTGTGAGCAGAGGAAAGATCCATGGCAATGTGAGCGCCAGCGGCAAGATCCAGCTGCTCAAGTCCGCGGTCCTGCTCGGGGATGTCTCCTCTCCGTCGTTTTCAATGGAAGAAGGCGCGTTCTTCAAGGGTTCGATCGACATGGGTTCCCATCCGGTGGTCGATGAACTGCAACAATCGACCATGGTCCTTCCCGATTTTTCGCACCGGCTCAGTCCATCGCGCCCGGTTCTGATTGAGAGTGAACGAGGGGGCTGACGCTCCCTCGGATCGATTTCTTCTGAACTGCTCAAACGCTTCTTCTTCTCGAAATTTTTAAGCAACTTCTTCCATTGATCTGTATTCCCTCTGCGCCTCGTAGTCGTTGATTGGGGATCGGATCTTGTTGTGCAGTGCACGAAAGAGCGACATGTCCCGAGGCCGGTCCACCCCAAGAGGTAGGGGGGTTTGCTGTTGATCTCGTCGACTCGTCTCGCTACGATGGCCACCTTCTATGTGGCCCAAGCTTTGGAAGACAGAAGTGACGGTGGTGATGCTGGCCGCGTCTCTTGCCGGTTGTGCGACCGGGCGCTATACGCCCCTCGGCGAGACAGAGAAGGATGAAATCCAGCAGCTCAAAGAGAACGCCTATCGGGTGGAATATCGGGTCAGTGCCTTCACCTCGCAGGAACAGCTGGACCGCTATCTGCGCCAACGCTGTGCGGAGCTGACCCTCCGTGAGGGCTATGACTTTTTTCACCTGGCTCGGCGCGCCGATATGCTGGGGCTCTCACGTCGGACGGCCATGACGGCGACGCTGTACAAAGGTCAAAAGCCCGTCGGGGTTGCGGACCTCTACGATGCCAAGGACGTGTTGGCCGAGACCTCATCTATTCTGAAGTCCGACTAAGGAAACCAGCGAGGAATCGGGATCATTTCCAGCCCACGGCTTCGCAACGGCAGCGGGCATAGAAGGCATCAGGGTTGCTCCCCCAGTCCAGTAGCGCGTTCTGCATAGCGGTAAGTTCCCAGTCTGTTACCCATTGTTGGTTCAGAATCAGCTCGCGGTGCTGATTCAAAAAGACACCGCCGAAGTAACGGCTGTAGCCGGCGGTCATCTCCAGGGTCCCGAAGGCATCGGACGACGCCGAGCCCGCAATGTTGCGAAATCCCGCTTCCCGTAACAACCGGCGCTGCTTTCGCCCGAACCGAGGATCTCCGCCATTGTGTTCAATCACCCGCATCGTCAGCTTCCAAAACCGATCGACGTCTTCATGGGCCGGGTAATAGACATCACCATCGAAATCCGCATCGCGCAACCCAATCACACCTCCCGGCTTGAGGATACGCCACAGTTCTCGCAAGGCGTTCATCGGCTCGGCGAGATGATAGAGGACGGCGTGGGCCAAGACCGCGTCGAAGGACTCGTCCGCAAACGGTAGAGCGTACAGACTGGCATGGTGGAACTCGACGTTGCCGATACCACGCTGCTGCGCCTCTCGGCGGCCCATGTCGAGCTGGCGGTCCTCAATATCAACCCCCACGACTCGTCCCTGTGGGACCAATGCCGCAAGAGTGACACTAATCCCTCCTGGACCGCATCCACAGTCCAACACGTGCATGACAGGTGTGAGATGGGGCACAAAGAACGCGGCGTCGCGAGTCGCACTTCGTCTTGCCAGTCCTTGCAACACCAGCGGATCGTAGCCTGCGGAATAGATTTCGTGTTGCTTCAGGGCCATGTTGCTGACTGAACCAGTGCGGCGTCAGGCAAGTTCGTCGAGATAGCTCATAAACCGATGATCGTCCAGCGCCGCGCTCAGGCGCTCACACACCTGTTTCAACAAGTCGGTCCCGCGTTCACTGGAGAAGTCGAGCATGCCACCGGCAATCACCCATGTAGTCAGCGGCGCACCGAGCCCGGCTTGAATGTCGCGACGGAGGTCTCCGGTCGAATACCCTTCCACGCCGTTGGCTTTCAGCGTCTCATCGTACAAATCCAGCAGCGACTCCTCCAGAGTCCGTCGCTGCTCCACCGACAGCGAGCTTGACAGAAAATACGCCAGGTCGCGCGGGCCACGGGAGCGTCTGACCACCTGCCAATCAAATACGGTCACGCCTCGTCCCTCGCTTGTCTGGACAAATGCCAAATTGTCGGCTCGGAAGTCGCCGTGCGTGAGTGTCTGAGGACCATTTGAGCATTGTTGAGAATATTCAGGGAACACCAATGCGAATCTTCGTGCAGCCTCACGTAAAGCGGGTGTCAGAAACTCAGCGCACCGTTGTTCGAAGCGAGGCAACATCGCCTGGTAAATGCCGGCTCTTGCCTGGACCTCATCAGTGAGCGCGCGCAACCATGACAAGGATTTAAGGAGAGGGGCGTTCCAACAGTGTGCGTGCAAGAGACCGAGCTGTCGCACGGCGATCCGAGCGTCCGTTGCCGAACAACCAGTGAGATTGTCGCCAAATTCCACCGCGCTGAGATCTTCCAGCAATAGAATACTTGCGCTTGTGTCTTCATCATACTGACTCAGGTACGGACGGGGCACGCGTATAGGGAAGGTCGGCTGCAGGGCCATGTCTCGGTAGAAACCAGCCTCAGTTTCATAGATCCCCACCCTCCGCAGTTGCTGCCTGACGGCAGGATCCGCTGAGGACAATTTGGCAAAGACGGTGGCGGGAGCGCCGGCTTCACGGGCATCGTATGCGACTCGCAGACGGGCTGTTTGCCCTACGAATCCACTACCTCCGGCCACCGGCGTCACAGTGATCCCCACAACTGCGGCTCGGTCGAGCACGCCTGCACGACGCAGCGTCGTCGTGAGCCAGATAGGGCTAATAGATTCCGGCGTCGACGGAATTGAGAGGGGACCTTCTGTTTCTGTTATCACAGGAACGGATGATACCATACTCCCTCACAATGGACATATCGCGAAATGTGCGTAAGGACATACAAGGTCTTGCGCCGATCCTCTGACGCTGGCAATCTTCCGCTGATTTACCTCACCGCAGGCATGATACGAGCCGCAGCCCATTGCGCCGGAAACACAATATGAATAAACTGTGCCTCTCTCTCTCGCACACCATCATCGCCGCACTACTCCTATTTCAGGCAGGCTGTGGAGCAACACAGCTTGGGATGTGTGCGCCGCATATGAAAGAAGAAGGTACGCCGACTCGGAATTGGGTCGAGTGTTTCGACCAACCATTCTCGCAGGAGGGCATTACCCATTCGGTGTTCTGCCTGCATGACGGCACCGACAAGCCTCCGGTGTTGCTGCTCCATGAATTGACCGGGCTGTCTCCGGGGACACTGGCCTACGCCGAGGAGCTCTCGAAGGACTTCACCGTGTATGCGCCGCTGCTCTTCGGTAAGAAAAGCAAGTTTTCGCTTATGAAGGGATTGTCGGCCTACTGGTTCCATGGATCAATGGAGTTTTTCCCCGGCGGTGAATGGGGAATCCCTTCTCAGGGAAGCGCTCCCATTGTGAACTGGCTGAGAGGCGTGGTGGAGCAGATTGGAGAACGGCATACTCAACAGCACATCGGCATCATCGGCAACTGCCTGACAGGCCCTATTCCTCTCGCGCTGCTGAATCATCCTCGCGTCACTGCCGCGGTGGTGGCGCAACCTGCCCTGCCCCTCCGTTTCTCGTGGTACACCGATGCCGACCGCAAGTCTCTCGGCCTGTCGGCCGTCGATCTGCGGTATGCGAGAAAGAGTGCTGCAAGAATCTATGGACTGAGATTTGAAACGGATTGCATGTCGGATCCGGCCAAACAACAAACGCTGCGCGACGAATTCGGCGATCGCTATATGAATGGTGAAATCCCGGCAAGCGCCTATCAAGCTGAAGGACAGCCGGTCAAGGCGCACAGCACATTGATCGGTTCATGGAGAGAGCAGGGCGAGGCGGGGCGGCCTTCGCGGGACGCGCGAGAAAGCGTTCGAGCTTTTCTCCTGAAAGCACTCGCGGATACTCACTAAACGTTCCTCGACATGCTGCCCGCTCACGTCACAACGCGATATTCACTTTGGACCATGCCGCCCGGATAGGTGCGCGTCTCGATATGACTGAGACGGATGTCTCGCGGGAGAGAGCCGAAAAGCGGGATTCCATCGCCAATGAGCACAGGGAGACGACTGATGATCAGGCGCTGTATGAGTCCGACACGCATAAATTCCTGAATCGTGATCCCGCCGTCCACGTACAGACGGCGGGCACCGGAAGTGGCAAGCTTGGAGACAATCTCGGTGGGAGACCCGGCCATCACCGCAACGACGCCTCCGCGCGCATGAGCAACTGAGAGATCAATGGCATGGTTTGTCAAGACGACCACTCGCTTCTTTCCGTAATACCACTTGTCGAACGTCAACGCTTTCTCAAACGTCTTCCGGCCCATGACAATCGCATCGATGTCGGCAATGAACTCGTTGTAGCCATACTCGGCGCTATCGCCGTCGCCATCGCCCGTGAGCCAATCGAGATCGCCGTTCGGTCGTGCAATAAATCCGTCAAGGCTGATGCCCACAAAGACCGCGCACTCCGGCACAACCTTATCTCCTTTCATGCATCACCTTTGGAGTCTTACATCATCAGCCATCTTTTCTTCCTCGCTTTCTCCCAGTGCACATGCCGTTATATTTTATGGATATTAATCCGGGATCTCCGCCTCAATGAGTTTCCCGAGAAGGATCAGCGATTCTTGCCAGCCGAGATAGCACGCCTCGGCCGGAATGACATCAGGCACCCCTTCTTGCACAATATTGATTTCCGTTCCACACGATACCTTCTTCAACGTCACTGCCACGCGAATTTCTCCCGGCAGGTTCGGATCATCGAAGTTATCCGTGTAACGAATCCGTTCATACGGCACGAGTTCGAGATACTGACCGCCAAATGAGTGGCTCTTGCCCGTCGTGAAGTTCGTAAACGACATCTTGAAGGTGCCGCCGACTTTGGCATCCATGTGATGGACTTTTCCCGTAAATCCGTTTGGCGGCAGCCATTTCGTCATAGCGTCTGCATCAAGAAATGCCCGGTAAATCCGTTCCTGAGTTGCACGAAACACGCGATGAAGTCGAATGGTATTTGTTCCCACGGCTATGGCTCCTTTCGCTGGTTGAAGACCCGGTGAAATCACGACTCCTTACCTTGTAGTCGAACGGGATTCGAAAAATCGACACCATGCCCCCTCTCCACTCAGCAGTCAAGATCACCGTTTCACATGGCACCATCGAATGAGTGGCAAACTCGCTCTTGTTTCGGCCCACCAAAGAAGCCTAAGATTTCACGACATCCAACAATCCACGCGTCTCCATCCCACCAAGGAGGGTTGTCATGCCGACCTACGTGAGTCTCGTGAAGTTCAGCCAACATGGTCTTCAAACCATGAAGGACAAGGGCGTTGAGCGCGCCGAGATGGTCAGGAAGAACGCCCAAGCGCTTGGCGGTAAGCTGGTCCAGGCTTATTATTGCCTCGGTGAATATGATGTTGTGGCGATCTGGGACTTTCCAGATAACAAGACGGCTATGAAAGCGGCGGTCATGAATGCCTCCATGGGGCACATCCAGATCACGACGATGCCGGCCGTCAATCGGGACGAATGGAAATCACTCCTACAAGAAACGATGGGAAGGAAAAAATAGCCAGTCAGAACACGCCCGCTCGGATCTTCGCACAGTGCAATGGCACACACTGATCCGCCAAGCTGATCTGGAAGTCTGAGCCTTACTGGCTTATCATAATTCTATCTGCCTTCCCGGAGATCTACATGAACTGCGCGACTGCGTTTCGATTCCTCATCCTGGTGATTCCTGCGGTATGGGTAGTCTTTCGCCTCTTGCCCGCTGAACACCCGAGGTATGGGAATCTCAGAGACGTCGCGCAGAACAGGGAGTCAAACTCAACAGCGGATGAGTCACGCGGGCAGCCTGGAGTTGAGCATGAGAAAGACCGAGCGGTACCAAGCTATCACTCGCAGCTCATTTTTCAAGGCCTTATCTCACTTGCAGTCCTGCACGATGCCAGGGTCGTCGTCAATAAATTCTCGTCAACTCTAATCACAAGGAGATACACATGGACCATATAAAAATAATGATCTATGGGTTTATCGGCATCGGGGTTCTGGTCACGGTCATTGCTCTGCTCACGAAGATGCTTGGCATCGCCAGGTATTGATAACAGCGAGCCCGATTGCCTGAAGCGACAGATCTCATACTATGAAGCTGCGGTCACACTGACTGTCTTTCTCACGGAAAGCAGTCAGTGCTACCAGAGCCAACGGTAAAGAGCCCGACGATCGCAAGATCGTCAGGCTCTTAAGCCAGCAGACGTCGGTCTTCCGGAGCACAGGTCTCAGGAAGGTCTCTTGTTACCCGAATCACGCTCAGAATAATAGAATGTCCCCGTTTTTTCCCCTCAGACTCTGCTCAGATGGGATAACCTTTAGGAATGCGGATTGCCACCTGGAATGTCAACTCGCTGAAGGCTCGCCAGGAAAAGGTCATGTGGTGGCTGGATCGGGCGAAGCCGGATGTACTGCTGATGCAGGAAACGAAGCTCGCCGATGCAGACGCACCTGTCACAACATTCACGCAGGCCGGATATGCGCTGGTGCACCATGGCGAGGGTCGATGGAACGGTGTTGCGATCGCGAGTCGATGCGGCATTAGCGGCGTTACCACGAATTTTGGAGAGCCGTTAGGACAAGCGCAGACATCTGATACCGGTGATGATGAACCACTGGCCGAGGCGAGGATGGTTGCTGCCGAATGCGGCGGCATACGCATCATCTGCGTGTACGCGCCGAACGGCCGCCTCGTGGGTTCGCCGTTTTATGAAGCGAAGCTCGTCTGGTTCGACAAACTGGTTCGCTGGATCAATCAGGCCATCACTCCCGATACACCGACAGTCATCGGTGGTGATTTTAATGTAGCGCCGGAGGAGATCGATGTGTGGGACCCCTCGGCCTGTGAAGGCGGTACGCATGTTTCGGAGCGCGAGCGGCAGGCATATGCGCGGCTGTCGAACAAGGGATTCGTCGATGCCTACCGATTGCATCATCCGGAACTAGGTCGATACACGTGGTGGGACTACCGCGCCGGGAGCTTCTATAAAAACTTCGGCATGCGCATCGATCATCTATTGGTGACAGCCCCACTAAGAGACCGCGTGGTCTGGGCCGAGATCGATCGTGAGGCACGGAAGGGAAAACCGTTACCCTCGGATCACGCAGCGTTGGTCATTGACATCAATACCCCCGGCCATCCATTCGATGCCGGCTGGGCTTCGGCGGATTCGCGAATTGCGGCGCGCCTGCGGAAGCAGCGATGAGCCACAAGGGCGAATTCTGATGCATCGGATGGCTCGTGATATCCTTTCGTGCTTGCATCCCTCTTCTGCAGACCACAATTCCTCTTCCTACTCCTTTCCTTAGTAGCAATTTTCCCCTGTTTGTAGGATAGCGGATTTTTCCTCTTCTCTCATACTCTGTTTGCATGCCTGTCAGACCTCGCACAAAGGGGTTGGTATCCCTCGCTGCCACTGTCGCGGTGATCAGTCTTTGGTCGCAAACAGGATGTCGTCCTGCGCCTCGTGCAGTTATGTATCAAACACCGATCAATACGGCCATGATGAGCGAACGGGTGCCGCAGAATGTCCGGCGTTTAGCCGTGTGGTATCCACGCACGTTCGAGCAAGACATGACGTACGGATACAGCAGGCTTGAGCAAGCGACGTTTCAGCTCAAAAAGCAGCGGTCGTGGATGAAGATCGTCGAACGGCGAGACATCGGCCAATTGACGGATGAACAGCGATGGCAGCTCTCAGGACGCGTCGGCGATGATAGTGTGGTGCGAATCGGAAGGTGGCTTGGTGCGGACAGCATGGTTCTGTTCCGAATCGAAGGCCCCACTATGAGGGAGCGGATGCTCGCACGCTTTTACGGGAAGATGCCGCCGTTTATGGTATCGAGTAAGATTATCTCGGTGGAAAGCGGAGAAGTGCTGTACCACGATATCGTCACCGCCATGGCGGTTCCCGAATCAGGCGAGTGGGACGACTACGCGAGCGATTACGAATTGCAACCGGCGATGCATACTGCTCTCGACCATGCGCTGTCCATCGCGATTGTGCATCTTAACCAATCATTTCGGTGAGAAACACGCCGGACCTCACCCCCCGCGTTTTTTCCCCTTGAACTACTCGGATGGGAGCTTGGCAACCAGTTTGTTGATGCAGTGCACAGTGCAGCGGCATCCTGCAGCCGGCGTCGGCAAGATACAAAACCTGCGTTATGTTGTCCGACCCCCTTATTTCCTCCCATTAAAACCTCGGCATGCGCATCAATCACATGCTCGTAACGACGGCGTTAAAATACCGTGTTGTCTTGGCGGAAATCGATCGAAAGGCGGAAAGAAAAACCTCTACCGTCGGATCACGCACTACTGATCATCGACATCGACAGCCCAGGCCATCCGTTCGATGCCGGCTGGGCCTCGGCGGAGTCTCGAATTGCCACGCGCCTGGGGAAGTAGCGATGAGCCGCAGGGCGGGCAAGACTTTAATGCATCGAATGGCTCTTTAAGCCTGTCTTGAGAATTGCCACATCACTCCCAATGAAGAAGCTCTCCGCCACCGCGTTGTCATAACAGTTGCCCTTCCGACTCCTGCTGGGCGTGATCCCGAGCACGAGGAGCTGCTGTTGATACGCGACACAGCTGTCTTGCGCCCCTTGATCCGAGTGATGGATTAAACCTGGAGGGATGCGCCGCTGACGGATCGCCATCGCGAGCGCCATGAGCGTCAACTGCTGATCCGGCTTCTCCCGCATCGCCCAGCCGATGACTCGTCGTGAACAGAGGTCGAGCAACATCCCCACATAGAGCCAGCCGCTCGCGTCGGGACCATGGTGACATCACCGA
>Ga0134126_10004408_pt1 | contig 17601 bp, 11 predicted proteins | sample KB31752_FD_96881 | JGI IMG/M metagenome (GOLD analysis project Ga0134126, IMG submission 96881) | Terrestrial soil microbial communities with excess Nitrogen fertilizer from Kellogg Biological Station, Michigan, USA - KB3-175-2 | ecosystem: Environmental > Terrestrial > Soil > Unclassified ...
AATGACGATGAACACGATGATGGCGGCCACCTTGATGGAGGCAAACCAGAACTCGAATTCGGCATAGGAGCGGGCGGACATGAGATTGACGGCGGTCATCACCGACATCAGGCCGATGCCGATTTCGAGGGGCGACAGCGGCACCCAGGCTTGCAGAATCTTGGCGCCGGCGATGGCCTCCACGGGCACGACCAGCACCCAGAAATACCAGTACAGCCAGCCGACGATGAAGCCCGGTCCCTCGCCCAAGCCCGCACGCGCAAACTCGGTGAATGAGCGAACTTCAGGCAGGGCGGTCGCCATCTCCCCCAGCATGCGCATCACCAGGAGTATGAGCAGGCCGGTGATGGTGTAGCTGATGAAGCTGGCGGGGCCCGCGGCAATGACGGCGGTGCTGCTGCTGACGAACAGCCCGGCGCCGATGATGCCGCCGATGGATATCATGGTCAGATGCCGGCCCTTCAGGGTGCGGCTGAGTTCGTACTTGGGCGCGGGGGGTTGGGTCATCGGTGGTCCCTTGGTGGATCGAAGCGCATCTTAACCCGCGCCACGGCCGGCACCTTGGGCCGACGCTCCCAGCCGGTGCGCGTCTCCCGCGGGCGCCAGCCCGTGCTCGTAGGGTCGCGCGGTCACCATGTAGAACGCCCCGAGCACGACGATCCCGACGGTGGTTACCAGCATGGAGTAATTGCTGTACCAGGGGTCATTCGGACTGCGCGGCCACAGGATGTTGACGATTGCACCCACGCCATACGAGAGAGCCACCAGGTTCACGGGCCATCCCCAGGCGCCGAGCGTAAATGGTCCCGACGGGCGCCAGCCTCTGGCGCGTGCGATCAGGGCGGCCAACACGATCATCTGGAACGAAATATAAATTCCGACCGCGGCGAAGCTGATGATGATGGTGATGGCGTCCTGGAGCCACAGCGCTGAGAGCGCGATGATCGCGGGAATTGCCCCCATGACGATGAGCGCCGTGGCCGGCACGTGGGAGTTGGGCGACATGCGGCTCAAGTATTTGCTGCCGACGATCATCCGATCGCGGGCATAGGCGAAAATCAGGCGGCTGGCCGCCGCCTGCAAACTCAACATGCAGGACATGAAGGACACCAGGACGACGACGATGACGGCACGAAAGCCGACTTCACCCATCGCCGCCCGCAGCAGCGTGACGATGGGATCCTTGTCGGCGCCCGAGATCACGGCGCCCATGTCCGGAATCGACAGGACGAATGCCAGGCAGATCCAGATGGCGGCCGCCCCGCCGATGTAAATCGTCATGCGCATGGCCTTGGGGATCATGCGGCTGGCGTCCGGCGTCTCCTCGGCGACGTCGCCGCAGGCCTCGAAGCCGTAGTAGCAAAACATGGCGGCCAGCGAGGAGGCGAGGAATGCGGGCCAGTAGCTGCCGTTCGTATGCACGATGCTCGTGTCGATCAGCACTTTCAGCGGCTGATGGCGCGCAAACAACAGCAGATAACCGCCGACCACGATGGCGCCCACCAGTTCGCAGATGAATCCGAACATGGCCGCCCGCGCCAGCAGGCGCGTGCCGCTCAAATTGAGCAGCGTGGTCGCGGTAATGAGCACCAGGGCGATGACCGTGGTCGCGGCCGGCGTGATGCCGAGGCCGAATAATTGCTCCACGAACGGCGCCACGCCGGTGGCCACGCCCGCCATGGTGCAGCACAGAGCCCAGGCGTAAACCCAGCCCGCCATCCAGGCCCAGCGTTTTCCCATGAGGCGGCGCGCCCAGGGGTAAAGTCCGCCTGAAATCGGAAACTGCGAGACGATCTCGCCGAAAATCAGGGCAACCATGAGTTGACCCAGGCCGACCAGGGTGTAGGTCCACCACATGGGCGGCCCGCCGACGACGAAGGCGCTGGCGAATATGGTGTACACCCCCACCACCGGCGACAAGTAGGTGAACCCCAGGGAGAAATTTTCCCACTTCGACATCGTTCGATCGAAATGCGATACATAACCCAAGGCTTTCAATTGCTCGGCGTCGTGGTCCACGCCCGTGGCGGTATTATCGGTCACCCTCGTCTCCCCAAAACTTATTCGTATGCCGCCGATCGCCGGCGCGTTCGACTTCGGCCATCATCTCACGAGTACGGGGGGACGTGCTCGACACCGGAAATCTATCCCTCGGGCGCGCCGGGCCATTGCGGCAGACGGTCGTCGAGTTGCACCCAAGCCAGCTTGTCGGCGACGAACCAGTGTTCCTTGGGCGCGGCCACAGTCGGGTCATCGAAGCTGCCGCCGGTCAGCCACAGGGTCTGCGGATCGGCATGGTAGATGAAGGTCAGAGGACTGCCGCAGGCCGCGCAATGGCCGCGGGCCGCCGCATCCGACGAGCGGTACAGCGTCGGGCTCCCCTTCAGGAAGCGAACGCAATCGAATGGATAGCCGACATAGGTCAAGTAGTCGGCGCCGCTGTGCCGGCGGCACATGGAACAATGGCAGCTTGCCACCCGATGGGGCATGCCCCGGGCTTCGTATCGTACGGCTCCGCACAGGCATCCGCCTGGCAGGCTTGCATGGGTCATGTTGCGCCTCGCTCCCGCCCGACACCCTGCGGACCAGGGCGCGGGTTGCTAGGGTAGCGTCGTCGCCAGCCCACGCGGGATCTTCTTTTCCTTATCATACAGCGGCAGATTCTCGATGGATGCCGGGTGCACCTTGCCATCGCGGCAGTGGACTTGCGCCGTCGTGCCCGCCTGCGTCGGACAATTGAGGCGGGTGATGGCGATGCCGCAGTTAAGATGGGGGGACCAGGAGCCGGCGGTGACGAAGCCTGCCTGCTTGCCGGCAATCAGAACCTGACCTTCCCGAAGCGGCTCGCCGCCCGGACATTTCAAACCCATGATCCGGGTTTCGGACTGCCGCTTTACCAGCGCGTCCCGGCCGATGAAGTTTTCTTGAGCCAGGTCGACAAAGGCACCGAGCCCGGCGTCGAAGGGCGTCATGGTTTCATCCATGTCGGAGCCGTTGTTGAGAATTCCGCCTTCGATACGGCGAATGTCCATGCTGTCCAGTCCACAGATCTCCATGCCGTGCGGCTTTCCGGCTTGCAGGAAGCTCTCCCACATCTTCTCTCCGTCGAACTTGCCGGCGTTGGGCAGGGTGTATATCTCGAAGCCCATTTCGTTGGTCCACCCGGTGCGCGTGACCATGGCCGGTTGACCGTCGATGGTCACCTTGGCGACGGAGAAGTACTTGAAGTCGGGTGGGGCGCCGGCGTCGCAGAGTGCCGCCAGAATGTCGAGCGAGGTGGGACCCTGGATTTGGGTAACCCAGGAGTTCGGGTCCGATATTTCAACGTCCAGCGACTGTGAATGGGCGATGAACCAGGAGAACACCGGGCCATCGGCCTGGCTGTACCAGAACGTGTCGGGTTCCAACCGGATCAAGACACCGTCGCAGAGAATATTCCCATTCGGGTAGCACAAAAGTCCGTAGCCGGCGCGCCCTGGCTTGATCTTGGCGCAGTCACGCGCAAATACCCGGTTGCAAAATTTGACGGCATCGGGACCCTTGATCTGGATGGGCCGCTCGCCGGTATCGAACAAGCCGGCCTTCGAAATGAGGGCTCGATAGCCGGCCATGCGCTCTATCTTTTGCGATACGGGCATGAGGCGGTTGTTATAGACACAGAACTTGGCGCCGTTGGCCGCGTGAAACTTGAAATACGGTCCACGGATGGTCCCGTAGTCCCAACCCGGCTCTTCATAGGCCGCCACCACGACGCGAATCAAGTTGCTGCTCATCGGCGTTTCCTCCCGTAGCCCGGCTGGGCCTGCCAGAAACTACGCGAGGAGGAGGCGAATTCCCATAGTGCCGACCGGCACTATGCTCAAAGACAATCAGCGCGGCGGGTGACGCGCCGGGGAATCGGCCGGGGGGCGGGCGGTGCCGGGCGGATCCCGTCGGAACTCGTCGATCAGCGGCCAGAAGCGGCTGATCAAGGTGCGCTCTGAGGAGATGCGGAGTTTTCGATACAGCGAGAGGCGGTAATTCTTGATGGTGCCCTTGCCGATCTTCAATCTCTGGGCAATTTCGCCGGCCACATAGCCCAGCACCGTGAGCGCGACGATCTGGCGCTCCCGCCGCGAGAGCGGTTCCAAATCGGCGCGCGCACGCGAGCGGGCCGCTTGCGCCTCGCCGGTGGGCTGACGCTCGGCGATCACGTATATTTTGCCGCCCGGCGCCAGCTGGAAGTCGCGGGCAAACTTCTCGACCCGCATGATCGTGGTCTCGGTCAGGTCGACACTGGCCGCGCCGGCATCCAGTTTCTGGCGCGCGGCCCTGACCTTCCGGTCGGAGCGTTCCCAATGCCGCCACGCAGCGTTCGCGTGAATCGAGGCGCCGGCCCGGTCGACGATCAGGGTCGGCAGTGTGAGCATTTTTTGTGATTCGGGTGTGCCGCCGCTGCGCAACGCGGAGAACAGATGCGCCAGATGGGCTCGGTGCAGGCCTTCGATGGCCGGGAACACCATCCGGGCCATGGCCTCTTCCTCACTGGAAAAGCGGCCTGTTTTCTTTTCGATGAACAGGGCTATGCACGACTTGCCCAGGGTCGGCAGGAACATGCCCATCTCATCGGAGAATTGCGCCTTGCGCGGGAAGGTGACCTTGTAGAATTCCTCGTCGAATTCCTTGTGGTCCGCCGCCGCCAAGGCCTCGCGCAACAAAACGACTCCCGAGCGGTCGTTCAAGCGCCAGTCCCAGAGGAATGGCTCGGTGCTGTAGAACGCGTGTTCCCGGTAGTAATCGACCAGGTGCTTGCCGACGCCCTCGGTATAGATGACATCGATGGGCGCATTGCGCGAATAGCGGACGACCCAGGCATAGTCGTGCGCCACCACGGTCCCCAACAGACTCAACAACCTCTCGTGGAAGTCATGCGCTCCGATCGCGCGTGCCACACCGCCAATCGCTTGGAAATACCTGGGGTCGCCGGCCGGAATCGGCGGCCGGCCGGCCGTGGACCGCACTGAGTTTGTCGCGGCGGCTACCCCCCGCCGAACCGATAGGTCGCCGTGACCCCCCAGGTGCGCGGCGGGGCGTACACTCCCAGGGCAACTCCGGAAAACTGCGAGGCGTCGAACGCATACTGGCGATACGCACGCTCGAACACATTGTGCACGAAGCCGTTGAATTCCCAGTGTCCCCCGGCCGGCTTGTACCCGATGCGTCCACCCGCCACCGCATAGGCCCCTTCGTTCTCGACAGGCGCGCACAGAATGGTGAAGCAGGTGTGCCCCTGATAACTCACGTCGGTCCCAACCGAACCCGTTCCGGTGCCCAGCGGGAAGTCGTAATTAGCGGACGCATTGACCGAGAAATGTGGTGCCTGAGGCAGATCGTGATTGACGATGGATACGAAATCCGGCAATAGAATGTGATAGACGCGTGACTGCTCGAACGTCGGGCTCAGCTGCAAAGTCAGCCCCTGGATTGGGCGGGAATTCAGCTCTATTTCCAGTCCGTTGGCGACGGCGTGCAGATTGACCAGGGTTTGAGTCGTACCGACCTGCGCGAATGCCTGGTAATCATTGTAGCTGTAATGATAGAAGCTGGCGTTGATCGCCGTCGTGTCGTTCAGGGTTACCTTGGCGCCGGCCTCGTAGGCGGTCAGGACTTCAGGCTTGTAGGGCATGCCGTTGAGGAACGCCACCTGTCCCGGAGCGAATGGAGTGCCGGTGGAGAAGGTAAAGCCGCCGCTCTTGCCGCCGCGGTTGTAGCTCAGATAGTACAGAACATTCTCGCTGGGCTTGTAGTCGAGTTCCAACCGCCCGGTCACGCCGCTATAGTTCTTGTCGGCATCGGCGGGCGTGAGATCGCTGCCGCCCGGAAAGACCTGGTGGGTATTGAAAATGATGGTCACGTCCGGCTGGGTGTTGAGCGAGGGATCCGCCGGCGTGAAGCCATAATAGGACGCTATGCGCTCATCGTGCCAATAGCGCAAGCCGGCGATCAATTTGAATTGATCGGCGAACTTCCACTCATCTTGCGCGAATCCGGCATAGGATTTCGTGTCCTCGGAATAGCGCACCGACGGCACGTAGCCAATGAAGGAGATCGGAAACCCCCCGACGTAGTGACCCACGATGTGCATGCCGAACAGACCAACGGTGAGGTCATGGTTGCCGAAGTCGTGCGAGGCGCGCAGCTCCTGAGAGACCTGGGACACCCGGTTGTTGATGTAGAAGTTCGAATCCTGCTGGGGGGATGAGTCGTCATCCTCGAGATAGTTTTTGGTCCAATACTGATAGTCGGTGATGGAGACCAGGTCGTACTCGCCGATTTTGCTGTCGATTCGCAGTGCGGAATCCCAGCTGCGGCGGTCGGTCCCCAGAGCGCCATGTTGGTCGGCCCCTATTCCCAGGGCGCCGAGAGCAGGCGATCCGGAAGCCGCCGTCGTCCAAGGGTTGCCGCCGCGGCTCGGGGTGATCGCGTCATTGCGATAATTGTTGCCGTCCGAGCCGGGTACCGTGTTTCCCCAGAATGGGCAGAGTTGGTTGGGCCCTACGATTGCACCCTGTAAGTTCGCGTTCGGGCAGGCCGGTTGGAATCCGTAGGCGCCGCCGGAACGCTCGTGGGGGGCGCGCAAATAACGCAGGGTGAGTCCGACGTTCGTGCCCTCGACGGGCTGCCAGGCCAGCATGCCGCGCAGCGCATAGTGACGGGAGGCGCCGAAGTTGGCCTCGCCGGGGGCCACATCCGTGATATAGCCGCTGTCGTCATCCTTGATCCCCGCAAGCCGGCCCTGCAGATTGTCGAGCAGGGGACCGGAGACGGCGGCTTCGTAGATATGCTTGTTGAAGCTGCCGATGGTTTCGGTGGCGTATCCCTCGAATTCCTTGGTGGGCTTGTTGGAAATGAATTGAATCGCGCCGCCGGTGGCATTGCGGCCGAACAGGGTGCCCTGCGGGCCGCGCAGCACTTCAACGCGTGCCAGGTCGAAGGTGGGGAAGCTGGCCGTGTTGATGGAGCTCGAATAGCTGTCATCCTGGTAGACGGCCACCGGCGGCTCCTGCTGGTCGCCGTAGTCGTTCTGCGAGACGCCGCGAACGTTCCATACGACCGCGGAGGAGGAGAATGCATTGAGTTTCAGGCTTGGAACGGCGCGAACCAGGTCGGTCGCGTTGGTGACCGCCATTTCCTGCAACTGGTTGGAACTCAAGGCGGTCACCGAGATGCCGACGTCCTGCAGCCGCTCTTCCTTGCGCTGGGCCGTGACGATGATGTCGTTCAAGGTGTCCTGCGCCGCAGCCGGCGCCGCTACGGCATCACCGGGCCCCGCGCCGGCGGCGCTCGCGGCCGGAGTGAATGCGGCCGCGCCGAGCAAGGAGAGTGCGGCGCAGGCAGCGTGCATCCGTTTTTTCATTGGTGGAATCCCTATAATTGACAGTCAAATCACACAGAGGCGTAACGGTCAAATCACACGGAAGCGGCGCGTAAAACCCCGCGCTTCTCCGTGGCCGGCATCCAGTCGGCGGCGAAAGTCGTTCCGGTTCCATGTTAGGCACGATATTAACTGCCGGTCAACAATTATAACTGGGGATCAAAATGTCGGCGGCGTGCGCCGCCGTCGGTGGTCTAATGCCGGTCTTGTGCCGAGATCCAAAGGAGCGAACTTGCGGATAGCGACTCGTGGTGCGGTCGACTGCGCAGTGGCGGGGCGCGCGCCACGCGGCTCGCGCCGGGCTCTCGCATCCGTATTCTCCAGCAGCCTGGGGGTGGGGCTGATTTTCGGGTTTCAGCCGCCGCTCATCGCGCTCACCTTGAGCCGCCTGGGCAACTCGAGCTTTACAATCGGCGCGGTGACCGCGGCGAGCCTGATCGCGGTGATTCTTTGCGGACCGTTCTATCCGCGCGCCATCATGCGCTTGGGCCTCAAGCGCTGCATCGTCGCCGGTATTCTCCTGGCCGCCGCGTTGTTGCTGCTCATGCCGCTGAAGACCAATGTGCCGCTGTGGCTGGTGCTCAGGTTCGTGACCGGATGCGTGCTTGGGCTGGTGTGGATCGCGAGCGAGGTTTGGATGAACAGCGCCAGCGGTACTGAATCGCGCGGTACGGTCATGGGCATTTACGGCACGGTCTTTTCGTTGGGGATAGTCGCCGGTCCGATACTTCTGGAATTTACCGGAACCGAGGGGGCGGAGCCCTTCGTGATCGGCGCCGCTTGTCTGGTCCTCACCCTGCTGCCTCTGGCGATGCTGCGCCAAGTCACCAGCACACCTCAGAAGTTCACGCCGCTGCGGGGTTTGGTGGGGACGATCCAAGCCGCACCCATCGTCATGCTGGCGGCGCTGGTCGCGGGATTGGTCGAGTCCGCGGATCTGGCGCTGCTGCCGCTGCAGGGCCTGCACTACGGATTGGACGAACGCGCATCCTTGTTGCTGGTCGCCGTGTTCATGGCCGGCAATGTGGTGTTGCAGGTGCCGATCGGCTTGCTTGCCGATCGCTATGGGCGCAAGGCCATGCTGGCGGTATGCGCGCTGACCAGCTGTGTCGGGCCTCTACTGCTGCAGCGCAGCCTGGGCTCGCCGCTGCTGCTGTGGCCGCTGCTATTCGTCTGGGGCGGCACGCTGTACGCTTTCTACAGTCAGGGAGTCGCGCTGTTGGGAGAGGAGTTCGCGCCACAGAGCCTGCCCAGCGCGAATACCTTGTTCGTGATGGTGTACTGCGTCGGCGGAGTGATCGGACCGAGCGTGGGCGGCATGGTCATGGATCAATGGCCGAGCCGCGGCCTGCCCGTGTTGCTCAGCAGCGCGGCAGCGCTGATGCTGGGAGGCTTGGGCGTTGCGCCGCGGGGCCGAAGACAATGATCTTCGGGAGCGCACCTACAGCTTGACCATCACGTGCCGCGGCACGGTGTAGTCCTCGAGCGCGTAGGACGAGAGATCCTTGCCGTAACCGGAACGCTTGAAGCCGCCATGCGGCATTTCGCTGACCAGCATGAAATGCGTGTTGATCCAGGTGCAGCCGTATTGCAGCCGCGCGGCCACGCTCATGGCCTTGCCCACATCCTGGGTCCACACCGAGGAGGCCAGGCCATACTCGGAATCGTTGGCCCATGCCACCGCGTCGTCGGCATCCGTGAACCGGGTGACCGAGACCACAGGCCCGAACACCTCGCGCTGCACGATTTCATCCGACTGCTTCGTGCCCGCGACCAGCGTGGGCTCGAAGAAGAAGCCGCTGCCCTCCCGCGCTTTGCCGCCGGTGGTGATTTCAACGTGCCGGGTTGCGGCCGCGCGTTCGACGAAGCCCGCAACGCGGCTGCGTTGCTCCTCGGAAATCAGCGGACCCATTTCCACCCCCGCCTCGGATTGCGTGCCCAGTTTGAGCGAGCGCACTGCGGTACTCAGGTCTGCGACCAATCGATCGTAAATCTTCGCGCCGGCGTACAGCCGGCAGGCCGCCGTACAGTCCTGGCCGGCATTGTAGAAGCCGAAGGTCCGCACGCCGGAAACCACGGCATCGAGATCGGCATCGTCGAATACGATGACCGGGGCCTTGCCGCCGAGCTCGAGGTGGGTGCGTTTGAGGTTGCCGGCGGCCGCGGCAAGGATCTTTTGTCCGGTCGAGACATCCCCGGTGATGGACACCATGCGCACCCGCGGGTGCGATACCAGGGGCGCGCCCACGCTCTCGCCGCGGCCGCAGATGATATTGACGACTCCCTTGGGAAACAACTCGATGAGCAATTCCGCCAGTTTCAACGCCGTCAGGGGCGTCTGTTCGGAGGGCTTCAATACCACGGTGTTGCCGGCGGCCAGGGCCGGGGCCAGCTTCCATGCGGCCATCATCAAGGGATAATTCCACGGCGCGATGGAGGCGATGACTCCGACGGGATCGCGCCGAATCATGCTGGTATAACCCGGCAGGTACTCGCCGGCCAAGGCGCCATGCTGCACGCGCGCGGCGCCGGCGAAGAAGCGGAACACGTCGGCAATCGCCGGGATCTCATCATTGAGCGCCGCGGCGAGCGGCTTGCCCGTGTTGTCGGATTCCAGTCGGGCGTAGGCCGCGCCATCCGCTTCGATACGGTCGGCCAGACGCAGCAGCAGCGTGGCGCGGTCTTTCGGCGCGGTTTGTGCCCAAGAGGCCGCCGCCTTCTCCGCGGCGGCAACCGCCGCGTTCACTTGGCGCGCGCTGGCTTCCGCGACTTCGGCAATGACGCGGCCCGTGGCAGGGTCCAATACCCGCTCGGCCTGTCCCTCGCCTGCAACCAAAATACCGTCGATCAAGAGTTTGGTTTGCATGTCAGCCGCTCTCCGTCCGCCTTTGCTTCCCGACACCGTCGAAGCGCGGAGTATGCCACCATCGCGGAACATCACGCGTGCCTTCGCGGCCGGCATTCGCGAAAAAAGAAGCGAGGGCGCCCGCCCACGGCGTTCTGTGCCGCGGCAACCGCCCGGATGGAGTGTCAGCCGACCGCCGTCCGCTTCTTCTTCTCGACATCGTCGAAGGGCAGCGTATGCGCCGTCGCCTTGGCCTTGAGATTCTTGCCGCGCACCTCCAATCGGGTCCCGTGGACCGCAACGGGGACATCCAGGCGCGCGAGCGCCATGGACTTGCCGGTGAGCGTCGAGACCATCGCGCAGGTGACGACTCCCACTTTCTTCTCGCCCGAGTACACGGGATCGCCCATGTCCGCGGGGGTCTTACCCTCGACGAGCAGGCCGAAGATTTTGAAGCGCTCCTTTCCCTTCGAACGGAAATGGGCATCCGCGCCGTTGAAGTCGTTCTTTCCAGGGCTGACGGTGAAGTCCAGGCCGAGTTCCCAGAGGCTGTCGCCGGGAGGATCCTTGTCGAAAGGGTACATCTCGGACATATCGTAGGGATAGAACAGCAAACAGCTTTCGACCCGCAGGTAATCCAGGGTCGTGAAGCAGGTCGGAATGATGCCGAGCGGCTTGCCCTCGGTCAGGATGGTATCCCAGATGAGACCGGCATCCTCGCCCTTGCAAAAGATCTCGTAGCCGCGTTCGCCCGTGTAGCCGGTTCGGGAAATCGTCACTGGGCGGCCGAACAACGTGGCCGGCGTATGGTGGAAATATTTCAGATCCCGAATCCCGGGAACATGCTTGGCAAGGAAGTCGACCGCCACCGGGCCCTGCAAGGAAAGATCGTGCAGATCATCGTCGACGATGAGCGCGGCGTTGCGGCCGACCACGTATTTCGTCAGCGTTTCATGACCGGCGCCGCTGCCGTGCACCACCATCCAGGAATTGGGGCCCATGCGATATAGGACACAGTCTTCGATGAAATGGCCGGCCCCGTTCAACATGCAGGCGTAGGACGACTTGCCGGGATAAATCTTGGACACGTCGCGCGTCGTCGCATAATTCAACACCGCAGAGGCATGTGGACCGACCACGTACATTTTCTTCAGGCCCGACACATCCATCAGGCCGGCTTTCGTGCGGATGGCGACGTGATCCTGCGCCACGTCCTTCGCATAGGTCCATGCCGTGCCCATGCCGTTCCAATCCTCGAGCTTCGATCCAAGGGCGCGATGTCGATCGGCCAAGGCCGAAGTTCGCCAGCTAAGTGCCATAGATGCCTCCAGAGTTATGCATTCCCGACCGGCGCGCAATCGGCCGCGTGCCGGCGCCGCTACCGGGAACTTGCCCGATACAAGCTATGCAATTATTAACTGAGGGTCAAGGATTATTACTGTAGATCAAAAAGACAGAAAGCATAAAGGGCCATGAGCCGTACACGGATCGGCACCCAGGGCGCGGTACCGGATCCGTGCGCACAGCACGGTCAACGGCGTTCGCCGGGAGGATGGCCAAGATGGAGGCGTTCGCCGGGGAGGGTGGCCCGGATAGAATATGATTTCCATCAACAGGCTGTTGACCAAAGGCGGCCGGTCCAGGCGCGCCATTCATTACGGGTCTTCCGGCCTTCGCCGAGAATCAAATCCGCAGAGATGATCCGTAATTACCGCAGATTTTGCATACCGCTTCCAGCGGCGGTTCGGGCGCATTGACAGGGCCGGCCGGCCACGCTAAATTTACTTTGTAGAATGAGTATTCAATCAATTCTACCGAAACTCATTCACGCACTTGGCCGATGGTCCGACCGAACGCGAGCAATGCACTCATGGATATGGCTGTGAAGACTTTCAATCCCGCGGATGCGGGGCGCTCCTATACTCTTCCATCCGATCTATACCACTCTCCGGAGGTTCATCGGCGCGAACAAGCTGTCGTTTTTGCGCGCTCTTGGAATTTCGCCTGCCACCGCTCGCAAGTCGCCGCGCCGGGCCAGTATGTGCGTCTCGATGTCGGCGATGAAGAGATTCTCGTCGTCCGTGACAAGGCCGGCGTGCTGCAGGCCTTCTACAATGTCTGTCTGCATCGGGCGCATACGTTGGTGCAGGACGATGCCGGGCGAACCAGCCTCATCACCTGCCCCTATCACGCCTGGACCTACCGCCTCGACGGCTCGCTCACCAGCGCGCGAAACTGCGAACACGTGAAGGATTTCAGCAAGGCGGACTTCAAACTGAAGCCCGTCAGGGTCGAGGACTTCGGCGGGCTCATCTTCGTCAATCTCGATCCGGAGGCGGTGCCGCTTGCCGCCCAGGCGCCCGATCTGCTCGAAGGGTTGCAGCATTGGTGTCCGGACCTGCCGAATCTGAAATTCTCACAGCGCGCCACGTGGGACATCAAATGCAACTGGAAAACGGCAATCGAGAATTTCAGCGAGTGCTACCACTGTTCGGTGGCACATCCAGCCTTCGTCGAATTCGTCGATATGAAGACGTATTCCGTATCCACGCGCGGCATCTGGAACGTCCAGGTCAGCCGGACCGGGGCCACAGAGAAGTCGCCCTACGACTACAATTGCCCCGACGGCCGGACTCCGGAATATATCGCCATCTATCTGTGGCCCAACCACACGCTGTGGATCATGCCGGGTTCGGGCAATATCGGCATGCTCTACATGCTGCCGACCGGGCCGCAGACCTGCCGCGAAGTGATGGATTTCTATTTTCTGGACCCGCAGCCGACGCCGGCCGAGGCCGAATCGATAGCCTATCTGCGCGACGTGCTCCAGCCGGAGGACATCGGTCTTTGCGAACGGGTGCAAAAGGGGCTGCGGTCGCGCAGCTACACCGCCGGTCGTCTGGTCGTGGATGAGGCCCGCTCAGGCATCAGCGAACACGCCGTCCATCACTTTCAGCAGATCTACCACGGGGCCATGGAGCTCGACTGAGAGTGTGGGTGCCTCATGGCGCGTCCGACGGTAGACCTGATCCGCAGAAAGGAGCTCATCCGGGCCACCATGACCGCGATTCACCGCGCCGGCCTCGCTGAGCCGACGGTGGCGGCGATCTGCAAGTATGCCGGCCTGTCGTCGGTCAGCATCGTCAACCATTATTTCAAGAGCAAACAGGACCTGCTCGAATGCACGATGCGCGATCTGGCGGGAGATTTTTTGGGGGAGGTCGCGTTGCGGGCGGGCTCCGCGCAAAGCCCGACCGATCGGGTGTTTGCGGTCATCGACGCCAATTTTGCGCCGTCGCAATGCACGCCCGAAGCAGTCTCGTCCTGGCTGTGGTTTTGGTCTCGGACGCCGAGCAGTACGGTCTTTGCCGACATCGAACGTGCCACGCACCGCCATATCATCACCGAGTTGAAAAGGGGTCTTGCCCTGCTTCTGCCGGCCAACGAGGTCGACGATGCGGCCGAGGGCCTGATGGCGCTGATGTATGGCATGTGGCTGCGTTTCGCGCTCAATCCGAAGATTCTGGATGTCGAGGCGGCGCGACGAATCACGCGCGACCATTTTCTGCTTCGGCTCCAGGCAAGCGCAGCGGCTTCCGGTCCCGTCCGATTCTAATGAAGTCGGCGCTATCCCGCGATAGCGCCGACGTTGCCTGCAGGGAACCGCGTTATACCTTGTATTCGATCTCGAACTTGCCCCCGGGCATGTGCGGCGTTCCCCAGACGGCGACTTCCCGCTTGTAAGGCAGCGGGTATTGGGCGTCCGCCTCTTCGATTTCCCGCGCCAGCCGGTGGCCGGTGAAGGTGGCATCGGCTATCAGACGGGGCGCCTCCGCGTCGCCGATGACGTACACGGCCTTGACGTCATTCTTCGCCCACTCGGCTTTGCGCGCCTTCAATTCGCGGTACAGCTTGTCGTCGGAGTGACGGCCCGTGACCAGCACCAGTGAATCGAACTCGATCCATTCCTGGGACGTATTCTCGGTGCGCGGCGAAACTCCCTTGCCGCGATAATTGGCCTTGTAGCCATCGCCCCACTTGCTGATGATCTGCATGCGGCCGGGCTCGACCTTGGTGCAGTAGTGCTCGACGTATTCCTTGAACTTGAGTTCATGGTTGCGGCGCATGATGTTCGAGTACTCGAGAGTGAAGTGCGTGTACGCGGCGAGATGCACGCCGGACACGATGGTCACCTCATGACCGGCCATTGCCAGGCGTTCCGCCAGGCTGGTCGCCATGAAATAAGTATCGTAATTCAGCACGGTGACCCGCTTGCCGATGGGCTTCTTGCCCTCGAATACCTGTTCCGGCGTGAGCTGATCGGCACGGCCGATGGCATCGACGCCCGGAATCGGCATGTGAGAAATGCAATTGGTGCCGTCCGTGTTCCAAAAAGAGCCGGTGGCGATGACGATCTTGTCCGCGCCATAGGCGAGCGCCGCGTCCGCCGTCATCGGCTTTTGACCGAGCGCGACCTGGCTCTGCTTGTTCTTCTTGAGCAGCTTGTTGATCTGCACCTCGCGGTAGTCGCGGTGATACCCCCACTCGCCGAGCCCGGGCAGGCCCGTGGCAATGCCGTTCAGATGGCCGCCGACCTTCTCCGCGGTATCGTACAAATGAGTCGTATAGCCGCGCTCGAGAAGAACACGCGCGCATTCCGAGCCCGCGGGACCGGCGCCCACGATCAGAATCGAGTCCTCCGAGGTCTTCTTGGCGAACTTCTCGGGATGCCAACCGCGCCGGTATTCCTCGCCGGCGGTCGCGTTCTGGGTGCAAATCATCGGCGGGCCGCCGATCTCCCAGCGAGAAATGCACACATTGCAGCCGATGCAAACCCGGATGTCCTCATAGCGGCCTTCCTCGATTTTCTTCGGCAGGAAGGGATCCGAGATGGACGGCCGCGCCGCGCCGATGATGTCGGCATAGCCTTTGGTCACGACTTCCAGCATCTTGTTGGGGTCGGTGTAGCGCCCGACGCCGAGTACCGGCTTCTTGGCAACCTGCTTGATGAATCGTGTCCAGTGCAGGTGGTGGCCCGACGGGTAGTAGCGCGAAGGAGTGGCGTTCTCGCCCCATTCGGCGATGCCGCACAGATTCACGTCCCACAAGTCGACGATATCGTCGGCATACTCGACGAACTTCATGCCGTCGTCTTCCACTTCGACGCCGTCCTTGCCCAGCAGCGTATCGATCGCGAAACGCACGACCACGGCCATGTCCCGGGGCACCGCCTTTCGCACCTTTTCGATGGTCTCGACCCAGAACCTGGCACGATTCTCGAAGGACCCGCCGTACTTGTCGGTGCGTTTATTGTAGTAGCGTGACAGGAACTGCAGCGGGATATAGGAATCCGCCCCGTACACGTACACGAGATTGAAGCCTGCGTCGCGCGCGCGCAGCGCAGCATCCACATACATCTGCTGAACGCGGGCGATCTCATCCAGATCCATTTCCTGGCAGTAGGTCAGCGTTTCGAATTCGGAGGCATATTGCGTGGCGCCGCGCGGCGTGCAGCGCGACTCCATGTTCGGTGCGTGCGCGCTTCCGTACCAGAGTTCGGCGCCCGCGTAGGCGCCGAATTTGTGGATATGGTCGGTCATCGCCCGAAGATTGCGCACGTCGCCCGCGTCCCAAAGCCGCGCGGACAGGCGGTGCGTGTCATCCGACTCGGGATGAACGGAACAGTACTCCGTATTGATGGCGGCCCAACCACCCTCCGCTTTCATGGAGCGGTGCGCTGCCTGGAATCCCGGCCGATCGGATCCCGCTCCGATGCAGTGGGGGGTTTGGTAAAAGCGGTTCCGGAACGTGAGCGGACCGACTTTTATCGGCTCAAACAGGATGTCGTGCCGGGGATCTCTGGCCATGATTGTTTACTCTCCAATAATTACACTGGGTTATCAGGAAGCGGCGCAATACCGCGGATCTAGCAATCGTGTGCTCCATCATACAACCGGCGCAAACCGCGGCAACACCATCCCGAAGGACCGGCTTGGCGCGGCGGCTCTCCCGGCCATGTTATTTTTTCTCCGGATGCGCGGCCGGCGGCGACCCCGGCTCGGTCAACGGAAAGAAGCTCCACGCCGGATTGGTCTTGAGGAAATTCAACGCCGTCATTGCCACCGAGCTTGGGGAGGGCGCGGGAGCTCCCGGGTCGGCCTTCAGCGGCAGGACCTTGCGCAACGCAGCCCAAGCCGCGGTCGGACCAGGACCGAACTCGCGCTTCGGGGCCTGGGTCTTGCGCACGTCCAGCCAGCGCGTTCCGGTGAGCAGATCGGCGGCCAGCAAGCGGAAGGTGTCATCGACCGCGGTCTGCGCCCGCATGGCCTTGAGCAGCGACTGCGCCTCCAGTTCCTCGACGCCCGAGCTGCCGCCGTAGCCTTCGGGAGGCACCGGCATCATCTGCGCCTGGATATGCTGCCAGGTCTCGTGATGGCCGAAGCCGCCGCCGAAGTAGCCGCTGCCCAGGCTGTTCAGGATCTTCTGCGAGCCCTCGCCCGTGAAGAACTCGCTGCCGAAGCGCTCGGTGCGCAACATGACGGCAATGTCCATGTTGGCGAGGGCGATGGTGAAGGCCTCCAGGTCGTTGGACAGCGGGTAGGGATCCCAGTTGGCGTTCGAGAAAATGAAACCATGCTTGCCGTTGCTGTTCTTGCCGCCCTTCACGTAATACTTGAGCATCTCGGGTGTGTTGAGGTCCCAGGAGTCCTCGGGCGAGAGGCCGGCGCGGATCGCCGGGTTATGATCCGAGGAGTTGAGCTGGGTCACCACATCGTCGCGCAGCATGGCCCACATCTGCCAGGCCGATGCCTGCCGGATCGACGAGGCGCGCAGGCTTTCCGGGTCCTGAATGATACGGCCCTCGTCGTCGCCGAACAGATAGCTGCCCTTGATCATTTCCTTGACCCGGCCGGCGTCCCAATTCAGCCATTTGAACGGCCGGTCGCTCTGCACCAGATAATTCAGCGGCGTGACGGAGCTGTTCATGCCGTTCAAGTCGATGGCATAGGTCAGATCGGCCCAGGCCAGCGCCTGTTTCGCGTCGGCGACGACGAATGCGGCCCGCGCGGTGGCATAGGCGTTGCTGCTGGTCAAGGCGTTGTCGTCGGCGGCGAAGGGGCGCAGCGGCGTCAGGGCGGCCGCCTTCAGCGCATGGAGGGCCGACATGCGCGTGCCGTTGTAGTAAGCCTCGCCGGAGCCCACCATGGTCGCACCAATGTTGTTCAGCACCGAAAGATCGCCCTCGCCGACCGTGCCGCGCGACTGCATCACCGGCGTCACGCGTTTGTTCAAAAGGTCGATCAGCATCTGGGCAAGTTGCGGGCTGGGCGCATTGAAAGTC
>Ga0134126_10004411_pt1 | contig 17599 bp, 21 predicted proteins | sample KB31752_FD_96881 | JGI IMG/M metagenome (GOLD analysis project Ga0134126, IMG submission 96881) | Terrestrial soil microbial communities with excess Nitrogen fertilizer from Kellogg Biological Station, Michigan, USA - KB3-175-2 | ecosystem: Environmental > Terrestrial > Soil > Unclassified ...
AGTGGTTGGTTTTTACAAAGTAATACGTGATGCAGACGAAGACCAAACCGAATATTATTTATTAGCTAGTAGAATGCGTCGCTTATTTGGCATCGAAAACCCAGCCAAAATAAAAACCACTTTGACTGAACTTAAAATATTATCGGCAAATAGCAAAAATATACGTATACCATTTATGGGAGGGAAATGCACTAAAGCTTACCTGATAAATAAAAATGAATTAGATAGCTTTTATAATAAATTATCACTTAATCATTAGAATTTAAAAACAGAAATTTTACCGGTAACACAGTAACATGGTAACAAAGAATATTTATTTAGACAAGAATATTTACCTAAAGTATTACTATTATTGATTATTTCATGGTTTTACCTAAAGTTATTTTTATAGTATTTTTTGTTACTAAGTTGTTACCAATGTTACTTATACATGTTAAGGCATATGAGACATGATTTAACCATAAATCATGCCAAAAATACAGGGGTATCCTCATTTTTATGGCTATACCCGCCAGAAAATTTAATTTAAAGATATCACTGTACTTATTTTGTTTTAACACAGACTACCAATTTGGTAGTTTGCATACAAATAAGATAAGTATTAAAACATATTAATACATCAACTATAATTTTACTGTGCACTAAAAAATAATACGCAAAACTCCTTGATTTTTTTAAAAATCCTAGATATAGTGTTCATGGAGAGAAAACTTGAACCTTACCCAGCTAACCGGACACAGGGTTTGCGGGGTAAGGTTCACTTTAGCACCCCCACAATTAACACAACCTAGTAAGTATCATCGCTGGTAAAAAATGACTTAATGGTATTAGCTATTTCAGTAATTGGTATATTAAGCGCTTTTGCGATTTTAAAATATGTAAATAAAAATGTGCTCTGCTTCCCTCTTTCAATTTTACCTAAGCTTTTTACGTCAACTTTTACTTTTTCTGATAACTCTTCTAATGTAAGCCTTTGGTTTTTTCTATAAAGAAAAATTAAATCTGCCATGTTTTTTTCAAATGCATTTAGTTTCATATTGTTTATTCTGGTGGTGCCATAAATTCATCTCCAATCGGAGATTTGATTAATTGATTATATATTTCATTAATTTGTTGGATGTCATTATTAGTTAACTCCCACCCAAAAACATTATTAAGATTTTTAATTTGTTCAGGTTTTCTAGCACCTAGAATGGCAAATGTATTATCATTTCTTATAACCCATTTTAATGCCAAGTATAGAATATCTTTTTTTAATTTATTCGTTGAATACACTTCTAATTTCTCTACGGCGGATTGATATTGTTGAAATAATTCATTATATTTAGGGTCAAATTGTCTTATATCATCACCATTGAAAATAGGCGGCGTCTTAAATTTACCGGATAAAAGACCTCTACAAATTGTACTATATGCCATTACATGTATATTGTGTTCCATGCAGTATGGAATAACTGTAGATTCTGACCATTTTTCAAATAGATTATATGGAGTTTGTATAAATGAGACCGTTGAAAACTTTCTAAATTCTTCAATCTGAGATACTGAAAAATTACTTAACCCAATAGCTCGAATTAATCCTTTTTCAAGAAACTTATTATATGTATATGCTAATTCTTCAATTGGAACCTTTTTATCTGGCCAATGCACAAAATATATATCTATATATTCTGTGTTTAATCTTTTCAAAGACTCATGTATTTCACTTTCAACCCTATTTTTGGAGCAGTCTCGATAGACTTTATCGTTTGCCCAACTTAAACCAGCCTTGGAAGATATTATAATATCCTCTCTAGGGAAAAGTTTAATGGCTTTAGCAATAATGGTTTCACTAATACCAAGCCCATAGACTGGCGCGGTATCAATGATGTTTATTCCTTCTTCCAAAGCTTGGTTAATCGTGGCGATTGCAGTTTGTTCATCTGTGCCATTCCACATTCTTCCACCAATAGCCCATGTTCCCAAGCAGATTTTTGATATATTTTTATCAAGTGAAGCCGCATAAATTTTTTCCATGTGATACTCCTATTTAATTAATCTCAGAGGTTTTGCAATATAAAGAAAATCATTTTTTTTGTTGGAAATATTATTATAAAAATATTCTTGATTTTCTTTATAATAACATGCAAATTGAAAAATACTGTCTTTATCAAAATCCAAATATTTCTTTTCAAGTAGTAAGTCTGCTACATTACAACATTCGGTCTTAAAGGTAGTTTTATTCAATACTGAAATTGTTTTTGAGTCGTGATTTATTGATTCTATGGAAAAATAATTACCCAGTTCAAATGCCTTTAATCCACCCAAGTATTGTTTAATTAATCCATAATCCGATCTGGAAAATAGCTTCTCATTTTCTGTTTCATTCTCATACCATGTAGATACATAAAACTTTTCTTTTACTAGAGAGTGGGTATTGAGTGTTAAAAAGTATGGTCGCCTGGATTCTTCCTCTACCATTAATTTTTTTTCAACCAAATTAAATTTTGGTTTTTCTTTCAAAATATTTTGATTTTGCAGGTACTTAATGCTATTCTCAAAAGAATCAAACAAAAGTTGTTTCGGTTTCTTCCAGGAGTTAATTTTAAACAGTATGCTTAAAATTAATACGTAGCAAAATAAAATCCCAAAATTAATAAACATCCCGCTTATTACTACTTTTGCCGCATCTGGTTCATGCCTTATTATGGGATAATCAGAAATAATATGATGGACTATAATGATGCATGTAATGCTTAAATATGTTGAGATTAGGAAATTTTTTAATTTTTTAAAAACTCTAGAAAATAAATACATTTCAGCAAGAGTAGAACAAATAGACGCAAGAACACCTTGATAATACAGCATCCAAATTTCCCGCCCCATATTATTTACAAACTGACTATAAATAAGCTCATTATGAGAAGACTGTAACGGTATTGGGTAATTTTTTAAAACGCCTAAACATAGCGAAAATAAGCCATCACATAAACTACCGACAATTACTATTGCTACTAAAGTTTTTCGATTTCCTTTTAAAAGAGCAACTAAGGCATCACAACAAATATATGTAAAGGGGAAAACGAATGATGCCGCATTAAATTTCATATTAACTGGAGTATATGGAATATAAAAAGATATCTGCCTAAAAAACATTGGGTCACAAGTTATCTTTAATGTAGCATAAATCATTGCTATTGCAATAATAATGTTGTACTTATTATTAAGGGTTGATTCCATTAGTGTTTGTTTCTCAAATCAAGAAGTTCATTTTGTTTGATGAGTGTAAAAATTTCTAAAATATTATTATGTACGTTTGCTTTTAATAGCATGGTTACCGCATATTTTAAAAGTTTTACAATAAAAAACATTATTATCATTTCAATAATATACGAGTAGATGACTGATAATAATTCGCTGTGTAAAAAAAAGTATTTGTACAGCTTAATAATAGCATTTATTATAAGTAATAACACAAAAAAAAGTTCTGTAAAATTTGACTGTTTTTTTATCCCAAAATATTCAAATGCCATTAAAAAAACAACTTGTATTATTGCCATAAACTCAAATGCAACAATATTAGTACTAAAAAGTTTATAGGCAATTAAGTTGACTAAAACCATGTTTGTTAAACAAACCACTATAGCTGTTAAAAACTGTGTTAGCAACCGTACAGTTATTAAATTACCCAAAAGTAATATAAATAAGATTACTTCTATTAATCCAAAATAACCTTTTGGATTAATTTTTTGAGCCAGTATTAGTTCAAGAGCTTGTACGATATAATAAAATAAAACGAAATAAAAAATAAAATACTTTTTCATAACTATAGAAGTTCATTATTCATAATTTGCTTTGTAGCTATACCCAAGACATTTACTTGGTCTTTTTTAAAAGAAAGTTGATTATTGGTTGTAACAGAATACCCACTAATAGTACGCTCAGTTTCTTCATTTACTTTAAATAAATAATATCTATCCTCATAAGTAATTAACAGAAGTGCATCAACCATAAATTTAGTAAAAGGTTTAAAAATAAATGTTTGCGTTGCAAAACTTCCATATTGTTCAATTTCTATATTAATTGCAAAAGCATTTACATGCACATGCTTTTCACAAAAAATAGTTTTACCGTTCTTCGTTTCAAGATTGTTAGTTAAAAAATGGTTCACATCTGACAAATTAATAATTGGTATATATTGAGGAAGATTTGGGTTTTTTAATAAATCTGACACTGTTACATCAAAAAAATCTGCTATGGGGTATAACATTCTAAAATTTGGAAAATAACCATCTTCTCTGTATGTTATGCGTCTAAGAGTCTGGTACTCGATATTCATTAGCTTTGCTAGTTCAGGCAAAGAAATATTTAGTTGAGCAATTTTTTTAATTATATTATTTTTTAAGTTGTCTAACTCTTCATAGGTAAAAGAATCTTCAACTCTGGCTAAATTGTGATTTTTCATAAAAATACTAATAATCTTTACATAATAAAAAATAAGTATGGTAGAATACCGAAATACACAAAAGTATTTTTCAGGGTAACCGCACCATAATAAACGCTTAATAGGCCTTTTACCGCCCTTGATGATGTAATTATATCATATAAGACAGATATGGTAAATAATGTTATAACCTAAATTTTTCAAAACCCGGGTAAAATAATTAAGCATAAAAGATAATAATATAATGCTACTGTCTTGCTTTAAAAATAGCTAGATTTTTAATACTAGTTTATTAGATTGGTTGGCAATTACTAAACTGTTAGATGCAAATATGAGGAATGTATCATGAGACTTTCAAAAAATATGAATAGCCGATTATCTATTGGGACTCTTGGTCCAAAAGGTACCAGTAGTGAATATTCAGCACAGCATTATATTAATAAATTTTTGCCATACGATTTGCCAACTGAAATTAAACTATATAATCATTTTAATTTAGTACTTCATAGTCTGTTAATGGACCAAGTTGGCATAGCAATTGTGCCACATGCATATGATAAAATCAATGAATTTTATATTAATCCAGAATTTTCATTGGTGCAAAATTATGAATATAACACTCCAGAATACGGTTTATATAAATTAGCGGGTAGTAAGTTATCTGGCAGCAATTGCAACATTGTTTCTCATCCAGCCCCTGTAAACCTAATTAAATATTTGCTCGAGCATAATCTCCCAGAAATTGTAGATTATACAGTAACATTCGTTGATTCCACAGTAATAGCTGCAAACTTGGTAAAAACCGGTAGTGCAACCCTTGCACTAACTAATAAAAAGGCAGCGGAACAAAACTCATTAGAATTAGTTGCCATGTATGGTGAAATTCAAATGGGCTGGTCAGTTTTTACTAAAAGAAAGGCCTAGTATATGAGCTTATATTTCCCAACTCCGTCTAAAACTATAGATGCAAATGGTATCGAGATCACATCATTCAATATTTCTAATTTATACCAAACACAAATCAAATTAGCAAAGATACCCCCTAAAGCAAAAATTGATTGGCATTGTCATCCAGAATCTCAAGTTGGATTATGTGTTGAAGGAAAATTTTTGATAAATGTTAATGGTAAAGAACAGATATTGGAGGCATGTAAAAATGCATATGTTGTGGCTCCAAATGTTTATCATTCAGGAGAAAACTGTTTTTCCGAAACCGCTATTGGGCTAGATATAAAAAGTTTGAATCCACCAATAACGCATGATGATACAAATACATTTTTAACCTTAGTTAATCAAATTGAATTAGCTACCGGAATATCTATTTCATTTTTTGTCGGACCATGGTGTGAGGTTATGGTAAGCCGGATACCTAAAGGGGCACAAATGCCGGTCCATAAGCATAAAAATGAACAGTTTGGGGTTGCATTAAAAGGTAAATACATGATGCAAGTTGGGGAAGAGAAGCAAGTTTTTGAATACGGACAGGTATATTATTCTCCGGACAGTACTTTACATGGTGCATATAATCCATTTGAGGAAGACGCAATATCATTAAATATTTTTCTACCACCTCGCTATAACAAACCGGTTAAGCACAAACAATAAGCGTTTCGGAATGGATTTATGATGGATTTAAAATTAAACGGTAAAGTAGCAATCATTGCTGGCGGTAGTAGTGGAATCGGTGCTGCTACAGCTAAAGCATTGGCGGCTGAAGGTTGTAATTTAATAATTATTGCTCGAAATGAATATAGATTAAATAGTTTTTGCATGCAGCTGGCAAAAGATTACAGCGGAGTTACAATTTATCCGTTCAACAGCTCATTAAATACCCAGGACTTAGTGAATCTCGTGGTATCATTTTGTTTACGCAAGTTTGAATCACTAGATATTTTAATAAATTGTATTTCTGGTGCTGATTTTATTGACCAGCCGTTTGAACTCATGCCAGAAGAAACATGGAGCAATGCATTTAATGGTAAATTTACAGGATATATTAAGATGATATCTGCTACTTTGCCACTTATGAAGCAACAGGGTTCTGGGTGTATCGTAAATATAGTGGGATTAACAGCAAAAGAGCCAAGTGCAGCTTTAATGGTACCAGGCATTATAAATGCGGGTTTAGTCAATATGGCTAAAAGTATTGCTAACGAATATGGTAAGCATAATATACGAATCAATACAATTAACCCAGGTTACATAAATACACCAAGATTTGATAAATTTATTACAAAAACAAGCAGTGCTACTAAAACGTCAGCATCTGAAATTATAGAACAAGTTGCACAAAAAGTACCATTAGGTAAAATAGGTTTACCAGAAGATGTGGCAAATTTAGTTTTATTTTTAGTTTCTGAGCGCTCTAGTTATATTACGGGAACTTGTGTAAATATTGACGGCGGATTATCAAAATCTATTTTTTAGTTATAGTTATTATTTTTTATAAAGATTTGGAGTTATTATAAACATGAACCGATTTCAACATAAAGTAGTCATTGTTACCGGAGGAGGCTCAGGAATAGGGCGCGCTACCGCAATTCAATTTGCCAAAGAGGGGGCAATTGTTATAGTGGCTGACATAAATGCAGATGGAGCAAAAGAAACTATAGCGCAAATTTACCCTTATAGCAGGGAATCTAAGCACACACTTACGGATGTTTCTTCATCTGAGAGCGTAGCTGATATGGTCGCATTTGTTCTAAAAGAGTTTAGACGAATTGATCTATTAATTAATAATGCAGGAATAGAAATCTCTGGGGAAGTGGTAAGCTTTAGTGAACTTGATTTTGATACACTTTCAGCAGTCAATTTTAAAAGTGTATTTTTATGTTCAAAGGCTGTGTTACCAACTATGATATTGCAGAAAAGCGGTGTCATTATCAACACAGCATCCGTAGCATCTGTCTTAGCTTGGCCTAATGATGTAGTTTATAGTGCGACTAAGGCAGGTGTACTTTTGTTAACTAAAGGAATGGCGGTGGAATATGCGAAGTATAATATTCGAGTGAATGCTGTTGCTCCAAGTATAATAAATACAGCTATGACGACTACTGCTTTTGCAAAATATCCAAATACGGATACCATTATGCAGGAAAAAATGCAGTTGCAGCCACTTGGGAGGCTGGGGGAAGCTGAAGAGGTTGCGGAAGCAATATTATTTTTAAGCTCAAACGGAGCTTCATTTATAACTGGAGTAATACTACCAGTGGACGGAGGATATCTTGCAGGATAACAATTCTAAATGGGATACGCAGGTCACTTACACTAAACTCATATTAACCCAATTCTTGTGGAGCGGCGTGTTTATAGGAGGTCAACTAGCATTGATAAGTCAGCCGCCTTTAGTTGCGGCTCTAGCAAAAAACCTGATTTCTTCTATTTGTTTGGTCATAATACTATGTTACGTGGCATTACGAAGGGATGTGGCGTTGCCAAATAGAGATACATATGTACCCTTATTTATTATGGGATTATTTGGTGTATTTTTGTATACAATGTTTGTTTATGTAGGGTTAAGTAAAACCACTGCAGTTAGCGCTTCGCTACTTATCCCTACAATACAACCCACAGTGACTGTATTGTTAGCTAATTTTGTGGCAAAAGAACGCATTACTGGATATCAAATCTGCGGTTTAACATTTGGTGTATTGGGCGCTATTATTATTTTGACGGGTAATTGGGAATTGCGAACAAGTGGGGTAGATTTAATTGGGGATATATTGATTGTAATAGCCGCTGTATGTTTTTCTGTATACTCGGTGTTTGGCAAAAAAGCTTTAAAGTACCACTCTCCATTAGAAGCTACTACGTATTCTACTATTATCGGTACAATTTTATTAATGGTATTGGCGGCATTTACAACAGGGGCTACTACTTTTTGGACAGCTTCTTACAACTTTTGGATGATAATGATTTATTTAGTTGTATTTGCTGGGGTTATTCCCTTAATTTGGTGGTACAACGGAGTAAAAAAAATTGGGGCAAGCAAAACAGGCGTACTTACATTGCTGATGCCTCCAATATCTTTGCTATTAGCTATTCCAATATTGCATCAAAAACCATCACTTTTTCAGTTATGCGGTGGTGGCATCGGATTATTAGGGGTAGCATTTGCTAGCGGATTAATAAAAATGCCAACTAGAACACATCAAAAAAATAATTAGAATAGTTTGGGTATAATGAAATCTATTTCAATGAATAATATCGTTATGAGTTTACAGCAATCAAAAATTCGCGAAATTAGCAAACATTGCGTTTCGGGCGTTGATATTAATCTCGGACAGGGAATTTGCGATTTACCGACAAACGTAGAAATTAGAAACAAAACTTGCGAGGCAATAAATAATAATCTGAATATGTACTCTGCATCCGAAGGAATTATTGATTTAAGGTGTGCCGTTAGAAATAAATTAGTTAATTTTAATAATATACCCTTAAATGAAGTTGCTCATGATGTGCTGATAACAAATGGAGCTACCGGAGCTTTTATTTGTTCAGTAATAACTTTGTTTAATCCTGGCGACGAAATTATTTTATTTGAACCTTTTTATGGTTGCCATAGGAACATCTTAGAGTTTTATCAATTAAAAGTTAAAACGGTAAAAATTAACTTAGCAGATTTTTCTATTGATTTTAATGAACTGGCGCAACAAATTTCGAGTAAAGTACGTGGGATAGTAATTTGTAACCCGTGTAATCCATGTGGAAAGGTATTTTCAACTGAGGAATTAAACACTATCGGTAAGCTTGCACAGAAGAATGGATTATGGGTGATTTCAGATGAGATATATGAATATATAACCTACCCAGCGCAACGCCATGTCTCATTTTCTAGTATAAAAGATTATGCAGAGAATTCAGTTACTATATCAGGATTTTCAAAAACTTATAACGTTACTGGATGGCGTTTAGGATATGTTGCAGCTAATAAAAAAATAATTGAAAAAATGTCCATTGTTCAAGATTTATTATACGTTTGCCCGGCAACACCGCTTCAATACGGCATGCTTCAAGCATTATCATTACCTTTAGACTATTATGAAGCACTTCAAACTTATTATTTGCTCAATCGTAATATTGTGGTTGATACACTGAAATCTATTGGAGCTACGGTTCCTGTTCCACAAGGAGCATATTATGCGTTTGCTGACTTTTCTGAGGTGTTAGCTCATACAACTATAGAAAACCTCTCAAGCCATTTACTAAATGAAGCACATGTAGCAACAATACCAGGTGAAACCTTCTATGTTAACCCGGAAGATGGTCATCTTAAAATGAGAATTTGTTATGCTACTAACACCGCAAATCTTCAGGTAGCCATGGATAATCTTAAAAAATATTTTTTATAACACTCACAAGATGAATGAATCTTGAATTAAGTTTAAGCTAAAGTTATTAATATATTAGTGATTTGTCTTAAGCTTATTTCAGAAACAAACCAGTTAAACATGATGTGGTCATGGGTCTGGATTTTGTTTCAGGAGTAGGCTTTATAAACCCATTAGATTCTAGTGGGTTTACCTCTCTTCTTCAATTACGAGACAACTTCTCGTAAATTTATACTTTTCTGGGGCAGAATCATTGGGGTTATTGAATCCCAAATTATTTAAAATGCGTTACAATACAATATTAAAAATTAGCAGTAGCAACTATTAAAGCAGGTCAAATAGTTCGGTTTATCCGACTTAGTGATTTACATTGGACTGATAATCAAGCCCATGCCATACAATTAGCTGAAAGTACCAATCAATACTATGGGGTGGCAGTAGAAGCATTTGTTAAATGGATTTTAACCAATAAACCAGATATTAAAAACCTTCAAAAAGCAGCTTTTGATAATTTAATGCACCAAGAGCTGACGCACACCGCCCAAACTGGCAGAGTTGCCCAATACTTTGCTCTTATGCAAGTAGCTGGTGAAATTGCAAAACAAGCTGGCCTTTTACATGATTTTAACCCACAAGAAACAGTAACGGCTATCTATTATAAGCACTGGCATCGTTATAATCAGGTAAAACGGGAGACTATTCAATATACGGACTTGCTAAGAGAAGCTATTGATGGTAATGGATTTATTATCTTTGATTCAGCACCATATGCTGATAATAATAAAGTGGTTGGGTTTTACAAAGTAATAAAGGATACGGAAGAAGACCAAACCGAATATTACTTATTAGCTAGTAGAATACGTCGCTTATTTGGCATCCATAACCCGGTCAAAATAAAAACCACTTTAACTGAGCTTAAAATATTACCGGCAAATAGCAAAAATATCCGTTTACCATTTATGGGAGGAAAATGCACTAAAGTCTACATGATAAATAAAAATGAGTTAGATAGTTTTTATAATAAATTATCACTTAATCATTAGAATTTAAAAACAGAAAACTTACCGGTAACACGGTAACATAGTAACAAGGAGTATTTATTTAGACAAGAATATTTACCTAAAGTACTACTATTATTGATTATTTCATGGTTTTACCTAAAGTTATTTTTATAGTATTTTTTGTTACTAGGTTGTTACCGATGTTACTATGCTTAAAAAATCCTGGTAACAACAGTAGCAACTTAATTATTGTGAAAGCCTTGATATAACTAAATGTTACCCTGTTACTGATGTAACCGTAAAATATAGGGAATAGATTTTTAATTTTATGATTTAACAAGATATAAGCTTAGTAAAGGTAGCATCCAACTAACAAAATACTATTAAACAAGACCGTTTTTTAATTATTTGGTCGGTATTAATCTGATCGCTCTTTACTTTATAAAACTATTATTTCAATAGTGAGTACATTGATACTGTATAGATTAAAGTACATAACTATGTTTATACATATTAAGACACATCAGGCATAATTTGACCATAAATCATGCCAAAAATACAGGGGTATCCTCATTTTTATGGCTATACCCGCCAGAAAATTTAATTTAAAGATATCACTGTACTTATTTTGTTTTAACACAGACTACCAAATTGGTAGTTTGCATGTAAATAAGATAATTATTAAAGTAAAATTTATGAGTTAGGAGAGATTTATGGAGTTGTGGTTTATTGGCTAATTGCAGTTAACGTGAGTTATAATAATTTACTTATTTTAATAATAATGGTATCAAACCGAGCATAGTAGCTTTTTCAACTAATTGGCTTATATTGAAAGCTTCAAATTTTGGGTATAACTTTTTGTTTATGATGGCATTTATCGTGCTATCGGAAACAGGATGATTTTCCATAACAGTAATGATTTGAGCTATTTCTTTTGGGGATTTATTTAATGATAGAAAGTACAAAATTTGTTGTTCACGTCTAGTAAGCTTCATTTGCCTGTCTGTATCAGCAACAGGTGATCTCATGCCAGTTGTTCGGTGTAATTCTCCTATTCTGAAGGTTTGTATCTCATGCATCATTTTATTTACAAAACCCATAAATCTTGCTTGAGATTCTTTCTCCGCCAGAAGAGTTTCGGTTTCAATAGTCCGCTTCTCATTTTCGAATCTAATACGTTCCACTTCGGTTTTTAATGTCTCGTTTTCACGAAGAATTTGATTAAGCTTTGCTTTTTGAACATTGTTTTCTTTTTTAATCCTAATCACCCTTATAGCCAATTGACATCAACATAGGTTACAATAATGATATTCTGAAAAATTCAGGAATCACATTAGTGAAGACTCATGTACCAAAAAACGTGTACCCTCAAAAGATTGCGTTTTCTCAGCAATAAGTCCTCAATAATATGATCTTAAGCTAAATACTGTATTGCATACGTGAGGGCTCTTATGGCACTAGGGTGTAATGCCATTCGCTAAAATACTCTATAGATAAAATATATTATTTGAAATAGCAAAACCCTCACGAATACAATTTATTTTAGGATTATGGGAATTATATCACATAAAAATCGATAAATGCAAGGATATTTATTTTATTTACATCTGTTTATGTGATACAATTACCGTATTGATTGTGATTACAGCGGAGATGTAGAGCAATGAACATATTAAATAAATTTCTGGAATTATTTCAAAAATCAAAAAACTTATTCATTTATTTTTTGAATATGTATTCAAAACCACTACTACGACTAATTAGCATAGACAAAACTCGTACAGTTATACATTATGCGAGTGGAACGAATGGGGTAACATTTTCTAAACATGTGAAGGAATTATTTGAGAGTAATCATTTTATCTCTTACTTCAATAGTTCCGATGCAGCTCAAATAGGATATTTGTATGGAATTTGGATACAATCTACCAATCAATAGAGCCATATCATTAAGATGGCTTTTTATTGTTGTACGTTCGATCTCGAAAATATGGTCAAAGAAGAAATACTATTATATTGATTCAATTAAGTTAAAAGATCAAGAGTATTTTGTTACGTTTTATTATCCTGGAGAAAGGTTAATTTTCGTTAAATCCGCCGCAGAAATTTTGAAGTCAGTAGAATTAATAAATAAATTTAGCTCACTAGATGCTTTAATAATTGGCTTCTGTGTTTCAAATCCATCAAGAGAACAGTTTAAAAGAATTAAGTTTAAAAGTAAATAGAGGAGCATTTATGACATTTGCAAACAAGCTACATTACCTAATGTTATTAGGTGGAGTATCACAAATAGAACTAGCAAATCAGACAAAAATTGAAAGATCAACCTTAACTAAAATTTTAAATGGTGCGACGTTGAAGCCCAAAATTGATACAGTATTTACATTAGCCAAATATTTCAATGTTGACATAACCGAATTGTTAGATGCAATGAATATGAATGATTCTAATATTAAATTTAAACAAGATTTTACCTTACCCGAAGTACTAAAGAATTTGATGGAGTCTAGAGATATTTCAAATGCCCATCAGCTCGGGAAAAAAGCTGGTCTGCCAGCCAATATAATTATTGACATTCTAACTGGAAGAACAACAAATCCAAAAATTAAAACATTACAAATATTAGCAAATTTTTTTAGCATTTCCATCCCACAGTTATGTGGTATTGATGTATTACCACCAAATTATGAAGCAGCAGCTATTGCTACATCACAAATATCTGTGCCGAAACTAAATTTGCAACAAATTCCATTATGGCTCTCAGGTGGTAAGCTTATTGATAATATAACTTATCTCAATGTGAACTTACCCCCAATTAAAGAAAAACAATATGCTGTGGCAATTCAGGATAACCGATATTTTCCAGATTTATTAGTTGGAACAACTTTGATTCTTGGTGCGGAAGTATTACCTAGAAATAATGATTTAGTAGTTGCATTAGTTGATAAATTAATCTCAATTTATGAACAAATGGATACTCGCGATAATAAAGTGGTTTTAAGGGAAGCTGGTAGCAAAAATGAAATAGAAGTTGCCCAGTCTAATTTAAAAATACTTGGCACAGTTATGCAGCAAATTATTAATAGATACTAGTAGAAGGTTATTAAATGAGATCCAATGAGGATTATTTTAACGAATTACGTATAAAAGCCAATAATTCAAATAAAACAGCTATTGGATATCCGGTTAATAGAGAGCATGCATTTGATATTGATACTAAACTATTGGGGATAATACCAAATAGCATAGCTACGACATATCTTAATAATATTGCCAGCCCATATGAATATGGCACATACATTTCGGGACATATAAAAATATTAGAAATTGAACTAATCGCAAAATTGGCAAAGCATTTCAATCTCGAAGATACTAACCATTTTGGATATATTACCTATGGTGGGACAGAAGCAAATTTAGCTGGTATATGGTGGCACAGAAAATTTTTAATTAAAAAACATTCTGGACCAGTGACTTTAATGTGCTCTAAATATTCACATTATAGTCTGAGAAAGATTGCTGATTTACTTCAATTAGATTTTGTGCAGATTGAGGCTGATGAATATGAAATTAATCTGTCTGATTTGGAGGCTAAGATACGCAATGTTGTAACTCCTATAATATTTGTGACTAATTTCGGGAATACAGTATATGGAGCAGTAGATAATATAGCCCAGATTCACTCTCTATTAAATAAATATAAAAAAGACCAATTTAAAATTCATGGGGATGGAGCAATATACGGCTTGTTGGTTCCTTATATGCCAGAGTACAAAAGTCTAAATTCAATCTTTGATTATATTGATACAATATCTTTTTCCGGTCACAAATTTCTTGGGTGTTATTCAATTTCTGGAGCTATTTTAACTAAACGAGATTATTTGCAGGAAGTGTTTAATGAAGATAACATAAATATCGGATATATACAAAAAGCGATTGATGTCACTATATCTGGTTCAAGGCAGGGTTTTTATGTTGCAGAACTATATTTGCTAATATGTGAGGCTTTTAAATACGAACAGCAACAACAAAAGTTGGAAAAACTGTGGTTAGATTGTTTAGAGTTATCTAATTGGCTTTATATTCAACTTGTAGATATCTTAATTTCTCTGGGCTATGAAAAGCAATCTGTTATAAATAATCAACTAAGATTAGTAATACCAGCTCCCTCATCTAAAGATACAACAGATTATTTAGGTCAGAAATATGGATTAATGCCAATTGGCGATACACAATTAGGTATATATGTATTTCCAAAGGTAACAAAAGATTATCTTGAAAAATTTCTTCATGATTATAAACAATGTATGAGTAAATCTTCTTAAGGTAATATTTATGAATGCTATACGAAAAATAGATAATCGAACCCTTGGATTAATTATTATATCAATGTTTTATATTACAGTTAAACTTACATGTAACCCACTATTCTTTAGACATGTTGAGTTTACTATTAATCTCTTATCCTATCAAACAACAATGAAAGTTGTAAGTTCAACGTTCATATATCCATTAGTATACGTAATAAGTGATTTAATAACTGCGGCTTCTAATAGAAAAACAGCAATTATCATTATAATTTTTGGAATAATGTGTGATGGTTTCTTTTCATATGCAGTTTATTACGTTTCGTTAACGAACCTACCGCATTTAATGACTAATACTGAGCTTAAAAATGCTAACTTCGTTAATTATATGGGTGCTCCAATCTGGAAATTATATTATAGTGGTGTTATTGGTACAGTTGTGACATCAATAGTGGAAATATTAATTTTTAATAAACTGTACCAAAAAATGAAGAACTTTTTTAGCTCCACAATCCTTAGCGTAGTGGTCGTTTTAGTAGTTCATAACCCAATAGCTGCATTACCAATTTGGAATGAACCTGATTATTGGCAAGTAGTTATAAATGGCCTGTTTGTTGATATATCGTTTATGATTATTTATATCTTCATCGCATACCTGGCAACCAAATTATATTTATATAATAAACGTTAAGATAAATCTCTTGTTATAATATGTCATTTAATAAACTTGCAAAAGGTGTATAATGATTTATATCTTAGATAAATTAAAAAAAGTATTGGGAAATAGTAATTCCCATGTGGTTATTGTACTTGCAATGATATATGTGAGTTGTAAGCTAACATGTAATCCTCTGTTTTTTAGGCACATAAATTTTAGCTATCCATTTTTTAACTTCCAATTAAAAATTGTTGGCTCTGCATTAGCATTCCCATTGATTTACATAATTAGTGATCTAATCGTTATTGCTTCTAATCGAATTACAACGATAGTTATAATATTAGCCGGCATAATTTGTGATGGGCTATTTTCTTTCAGCGTTAGCTATGTTGCTGCCCTACCCCTGCCTCCAGCGATGTCCTCCGCACAGATAACAAATACAGGAGCCATAAATGTGGTTGGTAACCAGATATGGAATTTATATATGCATGGGGTATTAGCTACAATAGCAGCCAATATTGCTGAAGTATTAATTTTTGCTAGTCTTTTTAAGAAGATAAAAAACTTTTTTGTATCAACAGTTTTAAGTGTTTTTATTATATTAATTTTTCATAATACAATAACCGACTACCCGATGCTTAAAAATCAGCCAGATGCCTGGAATACTATTTTTAATGGCTTATTTATCAACATGAGTATCCTGGCTATGTATGCTGCAATATTTTCAATTTTAATGTGGCTACGAACGAATAGACTGTTTCGTCGGTTAAAAACTTATACAGAAGCCACTTGATCGTTTTCAGGATTAATACTGGCAAAACTTAGGTAAAATTGGTTATTCATCTCGGCACCAAGGCGTGGTTCAGTGTCTTTGACCGAATTAGTCATAGGAAGAACATCTTAATTGTTTATACAGTTATTATTGCAAATGTTAGGTGAACTATAAAAATTGGGCAACCATCAAATTAATTGTGTATATAAAACGGTAAAGCTAATTCTTATAAATACTAGGATAGAACAATGCATCCAATAGAGCAAGTTATAATTACCCACTTCTTTTTTTCAATAATGCTAATTTTGGTTTTTATATTTATTACTTTATGTTTTTTAATTTACTGTCATAATTCAAAGAATACACTAGATAGGTTATTCTTGAAGGATAGTTATCTTTTATTCAATGGTGATAGCCGTAAGGGAGAAATGTTACTAAATAGAGGCACCTCATCAGAAATAAATAAATTCAAAGTTTTAGAAATATTAGAAACAATCCAGACTGGTAAATATTTTAATAAACAAATTGCAAGGCTTGTAAATAAAATATCAGAACACTTAGAATTACCCAATTCAAATCATGAATTTTGGAACAATGTGCGTGATTATTATAAGAGTGATTGTTTTGAGAGAGAGTGGTACATGAAGAAAGAGTTTATATGGTTCTATCTTTCTAGTTCGTCTGGCCTTTTACTGTCAATGTTGTGTATTAGATTTAGTAATCATACCATTGTTTTCAGCCAAAACTTTATTGCAAACTTATTAGGATTAGTTGGAACTGTTTTAGTATTTCTTTATGGTGTCCCTCGTATGGTTGATGATGATGGTGTACAAACACTCGCAGTCGCAGGACCATCACCAGAGAAGCAAAATAAAATCCAATGGCACAAAAATATTTCTAGTTTAGGACTTGGACTTATTGCGTCTAGTTTTATCATTAATTTGTTAGTGCAACTAATTACCAATTGAATAAACAAATATCTCAAAATAACTGATGTTACGCAGCATTGGCTAATTTTTCAAATTTTGCGTGCTGCAATTTTATTTGTTCAAGTTCCTTAAACGCTGCTTTTGCAGCATTAAGGTACAATTTGCTTTTCAAAGCAAAA
>Ga0134126_10004412_pt1 | contig 17597 bp, 16 predicted proteins | sample KB31752_FD_96881 | JGI IMG/M metagenome (GOLD analysis project Ga0134126, IMG submission 96881) | Terrestrial soil microbial communities with excess Nitrogen fertilizer from Kellogg Biological Station, Michigan, USA - KB3-175-2 | ecosystem: Environmental > Terrestrial > Soil > Unclassified ...
TCAAGTCAGCGGCAATGCTTCTTTGCCGCACATGGCCTTTGCGCTGCAAAGCAGGCAAACCAGAGCTGCGATCTTTTTGCCCATGTTTTGCACCGGCCGCGCTTCAGCAAAAATTCGCTATGCTCTGCCACGCGCAAGGCCACCATTGTTTGCCTGCTTTCGGGCGAAGCTGCGCCGCTGACGGGGGCACTTCCGTCATTGCAGGAACAGCCTGTCCCGATCAATTCGGGAAAGCAATCTCTACGCATGCTGATCCAATGGATAAACAATTTAGGAACGAATCAGGGCATCCAGCTGGTAGAAGCGGGTCGTTGTTCCTCGTGGAAATGACATAGTAAGCAAAGGTGCGGGATGCTTGTGTCTTTTAGCTACCTACGAGATGTTTGGATTTGGAGATACTGCCTATTGTCAATATATTAGAAGTCCAAACCGTATCCGTATGCAAAAAAGCAACAGGTATTTGCCATTTGTTATCCTAATCCTTCTGCCGTTATGCAGCTTTATTTACAAATTCGATGATGTTGTCAATTACTACGGCATCCCGGAATTGCTGTCGTTTAACGATATCGATTATAAACTCGCCTGGAGCGCTCATCCCAACGATACCTATTATAAGCAGGAATACGTCCCGGCCGGGGAGGCCGTGGAGCATTTTCATGATATGATGATGATCGACTTTATCCAAACTGATCTTCCGTTAAAAAAAGCTGTTTCGGCACAGATCAGCACGATAGAGGAACGGAAGAAGACAGATAAGGTGTGTAATTATCAGCTTTTGAAAAAAAATGATGAGTATATACTGGATTTCTTAATGAGCGAAGGCACGACTACAGTGAATACGATCGAATGGAGTGTGTATCACTACAGCGCCTATACCGACAAAGCCGGCCACAAAGGGATATTGATATTTGGTGTGAGCCACCGCGCTTATGACGACGATGTGATGCCGTTTTTAAGATCGTTAGGTAATTACAGAAATGCAAAGCTTAAAACATTAAGTGTTTACCCGATCCCGGAAATACAGATCAAGTAGACGCTATGCAAATGTGCCATAAGCGGGTACGCCATAGCGGCAATTACGCGGATATGCAAAGCGTTGTCACGAGTATGCCCATTCTTGATCCTTTGCGCTGCATACTCGCGCCAGAGAGGGCGAGCGGGGCTGCGCTCATACGGCACAGCCGTTAATAACGCCGCCGGTAGGCGCTTCGCTGGCTAACGCGGTTCTTTTCAGCAATTGAGGCTACTGACAAAACACCGCCACCATTTTCACCGACATGACGGTTTATTTTTATATAAAACCTCCAATTTGTGTCTGTCAGATGAAGTCAAACATTGTTTTAAATTCGCTGTTTTCACTACATAATACTTTTTCAATTTTTCATATTAATTAATAGCGAACAACCCAACTTGACTTATACTATGATAAATTTTTTTATATTTAAGTGAAATTGAAGATAAAATATTTTACTCATTACTAGATATTTACAAAACTTTTAAATTAACTTTGAAGTATACCAAAACCTTAATCGACAAATGACATTATGCCAATTGATGAAGATTTAAAACTGTATGAAAAATTAATTGATGAGAAAGCATCAACTAATTCAGTGGATATTTTACCTAATGCGGGAAAATACCATGCTGCTATAGCTATGTCAAAATTGTTTGATAAAACAAAAGACCGTGTTAAAATGGTTGTTGGTTCTTTTGACGGTGAGATTAGCGACCAAGGCATTTATTTAAAATCATTACGGGATTGCCTCGATCGGAATGTCAAATTTCAAATACTATTTTTAAATACTGCAAACAAGGACTCACAAGCGTATAGTCTTTTGTCTCAAAAAAAAGAGGATGGCGGTGATATAACTGTTGGCACCGCACGTCCTGATTTCATAAATCAACTTTCTAAGGATGGAAGCCCCAAACACTTTGCGGTTTATGACGATAAGATGTTTAGGTTTGAAAAGGATACCAAAAATTATTTGGCTCTTTTTAGTTTTAACGATAAGACAATCGCTCAAATCTTATCGGATATTTTTGATGCTGAATTCCAAAAATTAGCACCTGCTTCTGCTGTAATTTAGTGATTTAATGAAAGACTTATATCACTTATCGCATTTCTATGAATTTTTGTGTGGTTTATACTTTGGCGGAACAGCTATATTGGGATCAATCGAAACGTCACTAATAAAACGATTCTATAAACCCTTAAAGCAAAAACAAACAGAAGTTGAAAATGTAAGGGTTTTATCCAAAGATTATGTTCAGGTTGTAACAAGTAAATCAATCAAGGATTTACGACGTGAAGATTTTTTTATTTCTGTGGCTTACGTCTGCTTTTATATCGCTGACGGTTTCTTTTATCGGGTTTTCAACTTTTTGAAATCAATACTTAATCATTTGGATTTAAAAAGGGAGTCTGTTCTATTGAAAAAATTCTTCCCATCTTTCCTATTTAATGGTATTTTATGTTTCCTTATATTATTACTAAGCGGCTTTCAAGAGGCAAACGATAATAAGATATGTGGTGCGGCTATCAATTATTTTTTAATTAACCTTGGATTAAGTGCAATATTTTTTCAAGTAATAGCACTTTTTGTCATTCCAAGACTGGTAAATATTGTTGATTACTTACATATAATGCTAATAACCCTAGTATTAATAGGTATACTGCTTAGCCTCTCATTTATATTTGGCTATCGTAGTTATGCTTTCCAATTAGATTACTTACTTGTGCCTAAGTATAAAAATACGGTTTTATTTTATTTTATTATTGTGGGGTTATTTCCACTGTTAGCCATTATCGTGTTTTCTTGCTTGATATTATTATCTTGGGAAGGAACTACGCTATTTTATCGATGGGCAAATAGTATTTTTATTTCAAGAGTAGAAGGCGTAGTTAATAAAGATATTCAAGGTATTCGTAGCCTTAATAATTCAGACGAGCCACCTCGCATTTACACGCAATAGGATACAAAATAGTTTAAAAAGAAAGACACTAGACAATTCCCGTCTTGTATGCCGCGGCAACCTCCCGGTTCGCGAGAAGACAACTAACCGCGTAAATATCTCGATGAATTTTAGCTTTCACCTCTTTAGATTTGACATGCTGTGCTTGTCGATTCAAAACCCGACCGGAGAACAAATTAAGTAGAGGCCCTGAAATATACGACAAGCGAGGCGTTGTGATAGCAGGGACAGAAAAGCGTTGTCACGCCGTTCTCCCAGCCCTCGCGCTGCATACTCGCGCTAGGTTTGGGGGCCTAGCTGATGCAGTGATAAGAATTTTAGCAATACATTCTGATCTGGTTTTATTTCGCAACGACCTTATAATTAGCTGGATAAACTTATTTTAATTTTGAAATATCTAAAAATATTAGCAACTTTGTTTGTCACTAATACTAAATAAAAATGAAAGGCTATATCTATACAATGTTTAAGGGCGCTGATCCGAGCGCCGGATGGAATATGACTGATCCAATCTATGGTAAAGTGCCGACATTGGGAGCGTGTCGACCGGATATTAGAAGACGTGTTGAAAGAGGGGATTATATATTTTCCATTAGTGGAAATATCGTTAACATTAAGCCTCATATTGTTGGAGCTTTTGAAGTTGACGAAAAGATAAGTGCGGTTGCAGCGTTCGAGCGATTTCCACAAAACAGGATGAAGAAAACTAAGGATGGGGAGTTAATAGGAAATATTATCGTTGATGATAGCGGTAATCATTTAGATATTGATTATCACGAAAACTATGAGAGACGCCTAGAGAATTACATTGTAGGAAAAGACGTACTTTCTTTTAATTCCGATGAAGAAATAAAAAAAGCTAAAGAAGAAACAGTTGATATTTTAAATGACATTTTTGGTAAGGAAGAAGATAAGGTTCACAAAATTATCGGAAGATGTCGTAAACTTGACGAAGTTCAGGTTCGCAATTTACTCGCCTGGATGAATAAAATAAAGGCAATACATTAATGCAAACCGTAATAAATAATATACTTAAATTTCAATTATCAGCTGAAGAACTTTCTAAAAAGTCTCACATACCAATTCATCGTATTCATGAAATACTGCAAAAAGCCAATGAACCATTAATAAGCGAAGTTCGAGCAATAGCTAAGGCTCTAAAAGTACAGCCTGATTTTTTACTCTCGGATAGTAACTCCTACCGATCAATAAATGCCATTTTCCGAAAGAATGTCAATGAAAAAGGTGAAATTATCGCAGATAGAATTTCATACATTTTATCAAATGCATTATTTCTCTTAGGAAGTTATCGTCCTAATATAGAAATCATGGACAAATTCCCTAAAGTTGAAAATACATATAAGGGGGTACTTGAACTCGCGTCATTATTTCGACAACAATTTTTTAGGTCAGATTTTGTCTCTCCTTTGTTAAACCTTCCTGAAATTATAGTTGAACAACTGGACTGCATTTTGTTAAGTGTCGAGTTAGGCACCTCGGTAGATGGGGCTTCTGCTATCATAAACGGCGTTCCATTTATTTTAATTTCACCTAGGTTTAAACCAAGGATGTTATTTACCCTTGCGCACGAGTTGGGACATATCATTGCGCACCATAGAGATTCCGAAAACTTTGCTAGTATTGATACCAATACCTTTAGATTGAATAAAAAAAGCAGGGAAAATGAAATGTTTGCCTATGCTTTTGCTGCTGAAATCTTGATGCCGCAGGAAGGCGTAGCTAAGACCTTGCAATTTTTAAGAACTAAATTCTCGTTTAACCCCAACTTTATTGGTGAAATAGAACTACTTTATTTAAGTAGAATTTATGGGGTAAGTTTCGAAGTAGCGGCTTTAAGATGTGAAAATTTAGGTATTCTTCCTGAGGGCGCAGCAGTTTCCTTATATGACAGTTTAAAGAAAGAATTTGGCGGACCCGAAAAAAGGGCTGAACAATTAGACTTGCCAGCGCGACCTGGGCTTAATTTCCCTAAAATATCACCTAATTTAATGGAAGCAGCCATAGGAAAGATTAATAACGAAGAGATTTCGTTGGGTAGGGCGGCAGAATTGCTTTCAATATCTATCACTGATCTTATTCATTACAATGCTTTCAAGGAATGGATATAGTATTAGATAGTAGCTCAATAATTAATTTGATTAATGGTGATTGTATTGATAAAATTCTTTCATTAGACACACACAAGTTTTTTATCGGCGACCAAATACTTGAACAAGAGATCTTAGATGATTTACAGAAAACTATATTAGAGGCTTTTATTGCGATGAATAAAATTGTATTACTAAAGGCTTTGGTTACAGTTTCTGACATTATTACTCATCAGAAAAAGCACAAATTGGGTTTAGGGGAAACCGAGTGTATGGTCATTTGCAAGGCGACCGGTTACACTCTTTGCAGTGATGATCTTAAAGCAAGAACCTGTTCAGAACTTGAATTGAGCAAAAAGCGAGTGGTCGGCACGTTGTTTCTGCTTCGAGAATGTGTTTTGAATCAGATAATAGAGTGTCGAGAAGCTGTAGCAAGCTATAACCTTATGATAAAAAAAGGAGGATTCTTACCTCGTGATTTTGATGTAAGGTATTTTTGCCCAAAAATTTAAACCGATTTATAATAATTAGGTCTATCGTCTTTTCCTTTAGTTATAAGAACCATTTCTAAGAGGATTAAAATGCAGGCGCCAGCGTTAGCTAAGTGGCTCGTTTTAGTTTCATCATCTATATTTTTTCCTCGCCAAAATAGCCATAGGTGCCTTAAGCACGCATTAAAATATCTACTCCATTGAATTCCATCGCCTAACGCCCAATTGTAAGCTTCGTATTTTTTTGCCCCGTAGGACATCGCTTTAGTTATTTGTTCTAATGCCAAAGATGGTAATAAATGATGTTCCGCCTTATCATCATCGAATTTGACAGCCTGATTTTTTTCAATCATAATTTAATGATTTATGGATTTCGTTTAGTCTATGTAACCTATTAACAATCGGGTTGCTAACAACGCCTTTATATCTTGTGTCGTCTTCAAACGATTTTCCACAATGTTCACAATCATGTACTTTATGAAGTTTAAAGGCATTGTCTCCTCTGTCGAAATGCTCTTTTTTGCAATTGGGGCAAATTAACGACACAATATATTTACCCAAAAAAGTAAAAGATTTTTGAACCATATAAAATCGCACCATTTCTGCATCTAAACTAATACCATCTATTTCCACTGTCCCGTACGTATCGTCACTTTCTGGTTTTCCAATTTTTTCTTTAAAGAGATGAACATGTATGCCGGCCTCTTCTGCGCGTGGCGCGGTCCAAATGATCGCTGGATTAGACGCCCAAATTTGAATACCGCCAGGATAATCAACTTGCTTGACCTTTAAGGACTTTTTAACATTTATTATTTTTCGACTTGCAAGTTTATCGTCGAATAAACTTTGGATAGATAATATTGGATTCGATATGCCCGGTTCCGTGTCAATAAAATCACGACCACAGAAGGTACAAAAATGTTTTTTATGATAGTGGACAGCAAACCAATCGGCGTCGATGTGTGGTTTTTTACAATGTTTGCATGTAATAACCTTTATCTTTTTATTAAATAAAATTGAAGCCGTATATGCGCATGCTGTGTATTCATCAATTTTAATCCATTCTTCAGCATCAAATAGAGTTCCTGGCATCTTTACATATACCTCTTTAAATGTTTTGTCCACCTGCTTATCGTCGTTTACTTCTCGCCGAAGATGGACATGTACACCCTTTTCGGGAACTTCCCGCTTGCTATCGTATACAGCCTGTAATGAGCCCCAAATACCCACTCCGCCTCGATACTCATCAAGGTCTATAAATATTTTTTCCTCATCACTGATCAAGGGCAAATCTGCTTTTTCGCATTTCTCTAAGCGGCTACCACCTTCACCTCTGGCAGAAGCAAAATGAGTATAACACCACCAGTTTGGATAGCCATTTCTAAGCTTGGTCTCTGCTTTAATAAGACATGTATTTAAATCACTCATACTTGTGTAAAGTTAAAGAAAATATCAAGAATTGAGTCTGCGTTAATGATAGAAGCGGATACGCGCCTGCGGCTAATGCCCGTGCAATATGAGCGGATAGCATGTGCGCAACGCGCAAACTCCAAAAGCTATCGTCCTTCATTTTACCAATCGCCCGGCAGGCGGCGGACAACCCAAAAACCAATATCGAACACCGAACACTGAACCTGGCAGCCGGCAGGCTGGTTTTGAATAAATGAAGTGTTAGAAATTAGCTATCGCGACGTCTGATCATTCTTCCTTCATCTTATCAATCACCCGGCGAACGGTGGATAGTCCTATTTTGAGATGTTCGGCTACCTGGCGCAGGGACAGCCCCTGTTGGTGGAGCTCGAGGATGCGCAAGCGGGTTTCGGGCGGGAGGCCAATGCCGGGTTTTTGCAGGTGGGCGGCTTCGGTATCGTAACCCGCAAATTCGAAACTTAAAAAGCTTTGCTGCTTTATGATGCGGAAGAGGCATATGTGAGCGGCGCCGTAATCGCTGCCGCTGTTGCGCTGCTTTACCTGCTTGATGTAGCGCAGCCCGGCGTCGTGGTGGCTTTGGCCGATGGCAAAGGCGCTGTCGGCAAAGTTGATGAGCATTTTGCTGCCCTGCAGGTCGTTGACGGTGATGGGGTTGTACAGGCTGCGCTTGGGGGTATGCGCCAGCACGAGCACGCTAAGCTTGTGCTTTGTTTTGAGGGCCTTGAGCGTTTTGATGAGCGGCAGGGCGGCCGTGGCCTGCGTAGCGACGCCGCCCACGCAGGTGATGTTGTCGATAATGAGCACTTCGGCATTGGTTTGGCGGATGGCGCCCTCGATCTTTTGCTGCACGTAATCTTCGTATTTGTCGTACAGGAGGGGATCGTTGCCGGCGGGGTTAAACTCGGCACGGATAAAGTTTTCGCCAAAGTGGTGCATGCCGTGCTGATGATGGTAATACCGGGCCTTGAACTGCGCCGGGCTGAGCTCGAAATCGATATACAATACTTTTAGCGCGTCATCCGCCTGGCTGCCGAAGGGCTCCATGCCGGCGGCCTTGCCGAGGCAGTAACCGATTTGTACAGCAAGGATGGATTTGCCGAGGTTGGTATCGGCAAAGAGGATGCAGAGCTCGTGCTCGTGCCAGAGGGTGCCGAGCAGCTGCCGCGCTTCGGGCTTGCTGTATTCTTCCTTTAACCACTGGTCGGCAGGCTTGATGCGGAAGAGGTCCTTGTCGGGGCTGCGGGCCATGATGGCGCGTTCGGCGTAGGTGCTGCGTTGCTTTTGAGTAGTGTTTTGGGCCTCGCGGCGGAGGTCTTCGATGAATTGGGGGCGCATGGGGGGATTAGTTCATTGGGTCATTAGTTCATTAGTTCATTGGGGGCATTGGCGTAGCAGCCTCACCCTAACGGGTTCATTGGGTCATTGGGTCAATAGCTCATTGGGGCATTGGCGTAGCAGCCTCACCCTAACTGGTTCATTGGTTCATTGGTTCATTAGGTCATTAGTTCATTGGGGTATTGGCGGTGTAGCGTCAGGTTTACATTATGTTTACGCCTGAATTACCTTTAAAGAATACAACTCTGCGTTGCTTTGCGCCTTTCTTTGTGACCTTTGCGGTAAAAATTAAACCACAGAGAACGCTGAGAGGGCACAAAGATCACTAAGGCCAAAATAGTGTTTTGTTTGGTGTATTGATCGGAGATACAATAATACAGAATATTCTTTATAAATACAAATTTATTTACGGAGGTTAGTAGTGGATGAGTGTGCGGAGTTGCGTACCTACGGCATGCTTATTTAACCTATTGTGTTTCTACAAATGTTTGCACCTACGGCGCAAGTTCTTTTAACCGATCTCTATTTTTGAAAGTGTGTTCACCTGTGTTCAGGTGTGTCCACGTGTGTTGGTCGACACAGTGGAAGTGAGTGGCAGGGGCAGCGGCAGTTATAAGTAGCAGCTGGAAGTGGGTTTATTTTAAATAAAATAATTTAACTTTTAAGGTGTTTAGCTTATGAAAAAATAAATACCCGCGGCCTTCCCGCGCATCCTTCGAGAGCCTCAGGATGACACCCATTATATTTCCCAATCCACTTCAGGTGACGTCGGCCACCGATTTTAAAACTGGCAGGAGGTATTTGCATAATCTGGATAAGATTGTGGTGGAAGAAGCGAAGTGATTTCCGGCCTTCTTTTGTAATACCCGAGCGCAGCTAAGCATCTTCTGTGCTGTGCAGGCTGTAGACCTGTGGTTTGAAGAAGATCCTTCACTTCGCCTGCCAGCCGGCAGGCTGGTTCAGGATGACAAATGTGATTATCCTATAAACAGATCCTGCCCCGACAGCCCCTCCAGCTCCTGCGGGTAATGACTCACGATCAAAACCGTTGTGCCCAATTCCTCAAACAGCAGTTTAAGCTCATGGATAAGCTCTACCCGCATTGGCTGGTCGAGCGCCGAAAAGGGCTCGTCCATTAACAACAGCTTAGGCCTGGTGGCCAGCGCCCGCAAAATAGCCAGCCGCTGCTGCTGCCCGCCGGAAAGCCGGGCCGGCTTTTGCCCGGCAAACGCTTCGAGCCTGCCCAGCTTTAATAACCGGCGGATCCACGCCTTGTCGTTAGTGGCATATTCCAGGTGCTGCCGCACGGTCATATTGGGAAACAGGGCATATCCCTGGAAGACAAACCCTGCCAGGCGTTTTTCGGGTGGCACATGGATATGGGCGTCGGTATCCAGCCAGGGTTTGCCGTTGGCAACGATATGACCTTTATCGGGACGAATAAACCCGGCGATGATCTTTAAAAAAGTGGTTTTACCCGCGCCGGAAGGGCCGGATATCCGCGTGATGCTGCCTTCCGGGAATTCCTGCCGGATGCGCAGTTGCTGCTGCGCCCTGCCGGCAGGCAGGCAGGCGTTGTTGGCGTTTAGTTTATGCCCGATGGCTACGGTGATCATGCGAGCGGACTTTTGGCGTTATATTTATTAAATACGAAAACAGCGATGACCAGCACGAACGTAACCGAAAAAAGTATGAGCGAATAGAGATTGGCGGTATGATAATCCATTTGTTCTACTGAATCGTACACCGCGATGGATGCCACCCGCGTAACGCCCGGGATGTTGCCGCCGATCATCAGCACCACCCCGAACTCGCCCAGCGTATGCGCAAACGTAAGCACCATGGCCGTTAACAGCGACGGCTTGATATTGGGCAGCAGCACATAAATGAAGGTTTGCCATCTTGTTTTCCCCAGCGACGCGGAGGCTTCCGAAAGCGACACCGGCAGCTGCTGCAATGCGGATTTGATGGGCCCGATCATAAACGGCATGCTGTAAATAACGGATGCCAGCACCAGCCCCTGGAATGAAAAAACGAATTGAATATCAAACACGTCGTGCAGCCACTTGCCCACCCCGTGCCGCGGACTAAAAGCCATGAGCAAATAAAAGCCCAGCACCGATGGCGGCAACACCAGCGGCATGGTGATAATGGCCTCTATTATGATCTTAAAAAACGAGCGCCCCCTGGACAGCCACCAGGCTATCGGCAAACCCACGACAAGCAGCAGCAAGGTGGTAATGCCTGCAAGTTTTAAAGTGAGCCAGATAGGGGTTAGATCCATGTTATCACGCGGCGGGTGTAAAACCCGTCGCTAATTTAGTTTATCGCACATGATAGCCGTATTCCTTAAAAATAGCCCTGGCTGCCGGGCTTAAAATGTACTGGTAAAACTTTTCGGCATTGGCATTGCCTGCCGCGTGTTTTAATAACACCATGCCCTGTTCTATCGGTGCGTACAACTTTGGGTCGATGGCTTTCCAGTACAGTGGTGTTTTGTTGCCTGCATCTTTTATCAGTGATTGCGTGGTAAAGCCGACATCCGCCACGCCGGTAGTGATGTACGTATTTACCTGCGAAATGCTTTCGCCAGTAACAATTTTGGCGTAGATATCATTAAAGATGCCTTTATGCCGCAAGGCTTCTTCGGCCGCTTTGCCGTACGGGGCGATGGCTGGGTTGGCAATGGCTATTTTTTTTACCCGCGCGGTCATCAGCAAGCGTTCCCAGTTTTCGAAACCTATATTTTGGTTGCTGCAAATGATCAGCAGGCCCTGCGCATATACCACCGGCTTTTTTTCGCTGAAGCCGCCCTTAAACAAAGTTTCGGGGAAACCCATATCCGCCGATAAAAACAAGTCGTACGGCGCCCCGTTGCGGATCTGCGCCACCAGGTTACCCGACGGGCCCGCAATAGGCTCGATCCCGATACCGGTCCGCTGCTTAAAATCTTTCTGCAAAACTTTTATTACCGGCTGCAGGTTGGCAGCCACCGCTACCTTTAAGTTTTGTGCGAATGAGGGCGAAGCAAAAAATAAGCACCCCGCGATCAAAGCTTTTATATGTTTTTTTAGCCCGGTATTATACTGTTTGCCTGTCATGTAAATTATTCCCCTTTAAATATATAAATACGAATATACATTGCGGCTAAAGCGTATCAGCAATTTTTAATCTTTAAAAAAAATAAAAAAACACACAGCAAATGTATATAACCTGTAACTGTAATAGTACTATATTAGCGTTATACCAACGCTGGCAACCCATTTTTGGTGCCAATCAAACCTATGAAATCTATCAGGCTTATCATGTTAATTTTAGCCCTTAGCGGGATCGTTTTAGCCGCCTGCAGTAAAAAACCTGCGGTCACCGGTCAGCAGCAAACGACGATCACTACCACCACGACAACGACAACCCCCACTACGCCGGTAAAAAGCGACGTGGCCATGTGGCTAACCAATCCCGATCAGTCGGCGTTGTTTCAAAAGCAAAATATAGCGCTAAACTTTAGCACGGCGGCAAATTCCAATGCCAACATCATGGTAGATACCACGCAAACCTATCAAACCATTGACGGCTTTGGCTTTTGCCTGACCGGCGGCAGCGCGACTGTGATCAATAGCCTGAACGCCACTCAGCAGGATGCTTTATTAAAGGAATTATTTTTGACAGACACCACCCATATAGGGATCAGTTATCTGCGGATATCCATTGGCGCGTCGGATATGAGCGCGACGGATTTTACATACGATGAATCTGCTACCGGCCCCGATGTTAATCTAAACAATTTCAGCATCGACATGGAAAAAACCGACCTGATCCCGGTGTTAAAAAAGATCATCGCGCTGAACCCCAATATCAAAATATTGGCCTGCCCGTGGACGGCCCCTACATGGATGAAGATAAATACCACCGGCAATAGCGGGTTTTCGGGCGGTAGCTTAAACACGCTTTATTATGACGCCTACGCGGCGTACTTTGTGAAATATATCCAGGCCATGAAGGCGCAGGGCATAACCATCGATGCTGTTACGCCGCAAAACGAGCCGCTTAACCCCAGCAACAACCCGGCGATGGTGATGCAGCCGGCCGAGGAGGATAATTTTATTAAGAACAGCCTGGGCCCACAGTTCAGGGCTGCAAACATCACCACAAAAATTATTGTATACGATCATAACACTGACCGCATCGATTACCCCTTGACCATACTCGGCGATGCGGCGGCAAGCGCTTTTGTGGATGGCTCGGCGTTTCACCTGTATAGCGGTAATATCAGCGCCCTTTCGCAGGTGCGGAATGCCTATCCGCAAAAAAACATTTATTTTACCGAGCAGTACACATCGTCGGCAGGGAGCTTCAGCGGCGATCTGAACTGGCATATCACCAACCTGATCGTAGGCGCCACCCGCAACTGGAGCCGCAATGTGTTGGAATGGAACCTGGCCACTGATGCCTCGTATGGGCCGCATACCAACGGCGGTTGTACGGTTTGCCAGGGTGCTTTAACCATTTCGGGGCAAAACGTATCGCGGAATGTTTCGTATTATATCGTTGCCCATGCGGCTAAGTTTGTACGGCCCGGGGCGGTTAGAATCGCCTCACCCGATCTGGTTAATATGCCCAATGTCGCATTTAAAAACCCCGACGGATCCAAGGTGCTCATTGTTTTGAACTCGGCAGGCAGTATGCAAACCTTTAATATCCAGTTTAACGGCAAAACGGTTACCAGCACGCTGAATAACGGCGCTGTAGCCACTTATGTATGGAAGTAATCCGCAAAACCACGTTATGAAAAGTAAAATTTTTAAGGCTTTATTGGGAATAGTTTTAATTCCGGCAGCATTATCCGCCCAGCCGGCCAGGTTCATCACTGTAAAAGGAAAGAATATAATCGGAACGGACAATAAGCCTTTTTTAATACGCGGAACCAACCTGGGCAACTGGCTGGTGCCCGAAGGTTATATGTTCAAATTTAAAAGCGTCAACTCTCCGCGGCTGATCAACGAAGCGTTGACAGAACTGTTGGGTCCGGAGGAAACGACCCTCTTTTGGAGAAAATACCAGGATACTTATATTACAGAACCGGACATTCATTTCCTGAAAGCCTCGGGCATGAACTCTATCCGGATACCATTTAATTACCGGCTTTTTACAAGCGAAAATTATTGCGGTCAAAACAATCCGAACCGGGGCTTCGAACTGCTCGACAGGGTGATAGGCTGGTGCAAAAAGGAGGGTTTATATGTGATACTGGATATGCATTGCGCTCCCGGCGGCCAAACCGGCGACAATATCGACGATGGATACGGTTACCCATTTCTGTTTAAGAGCAAGGCCATGCAACAATTAACGGCTGATATCTGGCGGCGCATTGCGGAACATTATAAAAACGAGACCATCGTTATGGGATACGACCTGCTCAATGAGCCGATCGCGACCTATTTTAACGCCGCTGAGTTTAATCCTTACCTGGAACCTGTCTATAAGGAGATCACCAAAGCGATCCGTACCGTTGATAAAAATCACATCATTATACTGGGCGGCGCCCAGTGGGACAGCAATTTTAAATGCTTTGGCCCGCCCTTCGATAAAAAGCTGGTTTACCAATTCCATAAATATTGGACGAAAACGACAGGCAATGAAGTGATACAGGACTATATGGATTTTAGGGACAAATACAATGTGCCGATCTATTGCGGTGAAACCGGCGAGAACAACGACGAATGGTGCGAGGCTTTCCGCAAAACGCTTGACCAAAACAACATCGGCTGGCATTTTTGGCCCTATAAAAAACCGGATAATACCAGGGGCGTCGTAACGTTTAATGCGCCCGCCGGGTACGATAAAATAATTGAATATACCGAAAAACCGCGCGCCGATTTCGCCTCCATCCGCAAGGCCGCGCCCGCAGACCGCGAGCAGATCAAAAAGGCCTTATTCGGCTTCATAGAAAACAGCAAATTCGAAAACTGCCGGCCAAATAAAGGCTATATCGAAGCTTTGGGATTTAAAGCGCCATGACTAAGGGAACAACCTTTAACCCCTGCCTGCAGACGGGTTTCGTCTTCCACCTTCCACCTCTTGTAGCATTTCTGCCCGAAAAGTATTATTATTGCTTAGTAAGCAACAACCAATTAGGTTTTTCGCGTATAACACATAACCAATTATAAATCTACGGCATATGCCCTCACCGCGTATGTGTAAGCTTTTACTGAGATTTTTTGTACTTGCTGCGGGCTGTTTAGCCTGCGTGGCTCAAAAGGCCATTGCCCAGGTGCCGGCGCGTATAAGCGATACGGTGAAACAACGGATATTGAGATATAACCAGGTTGCTTACCTGGAAGATGTCAGTAATAAACTAAGTCTTAACCAGGTTATAAGCACCGGTCAGTTTAAAATAAATAACGAGGCGACACCGGTTACCCGCGATGTAAACGCGGCATGGTGGTACCGTATCAGGATCACCACCGACCCATCGTCGAAAAACATCTGGATATTAGAATTTTTCGACCAAACCATCGATAGTATTACCGTTTATTCGCCCGGCAGTCGCGGCAAGTATTCAGCGATCTTATTAGGCAGCAGCCGCCCTTTTTCGGCACGGCTTTATCATCATAAAAATTTCAGCCTGAACATAAGTAACAGCCAGGCAGGTACCCTGGATTATTACATCCGCATAAAATCGCACCAGCCGGTAAATGTGATTATGGTGCTGAGGTCAGTAAACTGGTTCATCAGTTACGCGCTCGACGAGTACTTCTTCTTCGGTGTTTTTTATGGAATGATACTCGTGTTCGGGTTATACAACCTCATGATGTTTTTTGCCATGCGGCAACGGCAGTATTTATATTATATAGCCTATAACCTCAGCATCGGGCTGTATGAAATGTGCGCCGACGGCATTGCTTACCAGTATATATGGCCGGGCTCGCCGGCATGGAATCATAATGCTTACGGCTTCGCGTTATTTTCGGCAAGTATCTTTTCGGTGTTGTTTGCGCGAAGCCTGTTAAATTTAAAAGTGAATGCGCCCCGGTTAAACAAATTGATGTGGTGGGTAATTGGGTTAAGGTCCGTATTTTTTGTGCTTTGCATAACCGTTAATCAAAACTGGTTTAGTTATAAGATTATCGAAATTGTACCACTAACGCTGGCTTTCTATGCCGGATGCTATGTGTTGCTTAAAGGGTATCGCCCCGCCCGCTTTTTTGTTATCGGTTACGCGTTTTTACTTACAGGGTTTATTGTTAAAGCATTAATAGCGTTAAATATCTGGTGGTTCACGGTTACGGCGACCAGCTATTATAGCCTTAGTTTTTGCTTTATTATGGAAATGGTTTTCATATCCTTTGCGATAGGCGACAAGGTGCGCATCCTGAAAAAGAAGGAAGAAGAAGCGCAGGCCCTGGTTATAAAACAACTAAAGCTTAATGAAGAGCTGAAGGATGCCCTGAATAAAAATTTGGAGGACCAGGTAGACGAGCGTACCCGCGAATTGTTATCAGCCAATCAGCAGATGCAGCTGCAGTCGGAAGAGATATCGCGAATGAATGTGCTGCTGGAAAAGGACAACACGATATTGCATCACGACATCGAAAAGATAACGCACGACAGGGTAATGTCTGCCGAAGTCGATTTCGATGAGTTCAGCAAAATATACCCCGATCGCGAAACCTGCTTTAAGTTTCTGTCTGACCTTAAGTGGGAAAATGGATATACCTGCCGCAGGTGCAGCAATACGCATTACGGACACGGCCATTTGCCGTATAGCCGGCGCTGCTCCAAATGTGGTTATGAAGAGTCGGTAATAGCGTATACTATGCTGCAAAATACCCGCATACCTATCAATAAGGCATTTTACATGATATTTTTAATGTACTCCACCAACGGTAAAATATCATCGCACAAATTATCTGAAATTCTTTCCATTCGCCAAAGTACCTGCTGGGCTTATAGCTCACGGATCAAAAAAGCGATGAGCGCCAGGAAAAAAGAGGCCAAAAATGCCGGTGATAAAGGCTGGAGCAGGCTGGTGATAGAGCATAACTAAGCCGGTAATGCCGCGCCACGGCCTTAACCGCCAATTCTTTCTTAAAAATTAAGTTGTGAAGCAACCGTATCAGGTATAGTTGGGCTCTTCGCCAAAAACGATTACGACACATGTGTAACGCATATTTTACAATAATCCCGCTTGCGCCCGAAGCGTATTAAAAATCACATAACATATTATCAATCAACTATTTACGAATATTTTATTTGCTTTTGTGAATTCAATTCACGTACATTTGTAGTACCTGATATAAACCGGCGAGCCCCTATCGTCAAAAAACTATTAAGAAACACCGGGTTGCCCGGTGGATAATGTACCCTAACTTTTTAAACCAGGGTTAATAACTTTCTGGCCGGCCCTACAGGTTTTCGCCTGTCAACATGTCGCAATCAATCAAACCAATTATAAAAAGTATATGAGATCAAATTACAACTTAAAAGTACTGACGGCGCTTTGTATTTTGCCGGTATTAATTTTTTCCTGTAGAAAGGAATCCTCAAGGCAAGCGCCGGCAACGCTCGCATTAACGCCGAAATACACGGCAAATGTGCGGTTCGCCAACGAAACCGTAAATGTGTGGGAAACCACTACCGATCAAAGCAAGCTGCTCGCCCTGCAGGGTAATGTTAATTTTGCGGCCGATGGCGGTACAAACCCAATTACTATCACAGTTGACGAAACCACAACTTACCAAACCATCGATGGTTTCGGCTATGCATTAACCGGTGGCAGCGCATCGCTTATTAATGGATTGGGCGCCAACCAGGGCGCTTTTTTAACCGAGCTTTTTTCAACGGCTCCCGGTCATGTGGCGTCAAGTTTTGTACGCATAACCATTGGCGCATCAGACCTGAGCAACGGCGATTTTACTTACGACGATATGCCATCCGGCCAAACAGATGTAAATCTCAACAACTTTAGCATCAGCAGGGAAATGACCGACCTGGTGCCTGTTTTAAAGAAGATCATCGCCGTTAACCCTTCCATAAAGATACTGGCTACGCCGTGGACCGCGCCCGTATGGATGAAAACCGGGGCAGGCGGCAACGGCGGCTTCACGGGCGGCAGCTTAAACACGGCCTACTATGACGCCTATGCACGATATTTTGTGAAGTATATACAAGCCATGAAGGCGCAGGGCATAAATATTTATGCGGTAACCCCTCAAAATGAGCCTTTAAACCCTAATAACAATCCGGCTATGACGATGCA
>Ga0134126_10004413_pt1 | contig 17597 bp, 10 predicted proteins | sample KB31752_FD_96881 | JGI IMG/M metagenome (GOLD analysis project Ga0134126, IMG submission 96881) | Terrestrial soil microbial communities with excess Nitrogen fertilizer from Kellogg Biological Station, Michigan, USA - KB3-175-2 | ecosystem: Environmental > Terrestrial > Soil > Unclassified ...
CATGGCAACCACCAAAAAGGCAGGCAATGGAACAGCGAAAAACCCGCGACGGAAAAAACTATCCAAGGCCGACGAGAATTACTTTGAAGTCATCGGACAACGTGGTGGTCGCGCGACGAAAGCTGTTCACGGAGCGCAATTTTTCCAAGAAATCGCGCGCCTTTCTCACGCACCTGGCGTCCGTTCCGCAAGCCCTCAAGGGAACAAAGATCGTCCCGCTCGGCGAACTGGCAAACTCCCTCGGAGTGGACGTAAAGCGGCTTCTGCCCGCGCTTGAGCACGGCTACCTGAAGCTGGTCACAGCAGACCCTCCTACCGTCTACGAACCTCCGCCGGCCGCGATGGACTGGCTTCGGGTCATGTACCAGCCGCTCACCCTGAGACCGTTTCTGAGTTCGGAGATGGTGGGTGAACTCGAAGGCATCACGGCCTTTGCGGTGCGCCGGCTGTGCCTCGACTACAACATCCCCATCTATAGCGATCCGGTATTTGGTGAGCTGATGAGCATCTCGGCGTACTATCGCTTCCACCAGCAGATGCACAGCCAGAGAGATCCATCACGCTTCGATCGTCAGGGCATGCTCTGGGCAATGATGCATACGGTAGCTCCAGACGAGTGGCGCCGGGACGTCAAGCCGCCGCGCTTCTCGCGCAGGATCGAGTTGGAGGTCCGGCGTATCGCAGCCTTGCAGGAGCCGGCGAGGACGGACGCTGCTCTCAGGTTGTGGACAGCCTGGTCGGATACGCAGAAGGTGTGGAGTTCGATTGCGGCGGCGCAGGGCAGAAAGTACGACCCTACTCCGAAGGCGTTGAAGCGGCTGGAGAAGATGCTGGCGGTGGAGATGCCGACCAGCCCCACGCCGGACGCCTCGGACGGCGAGCCTTCGGACCTTCTGGCGACGGAATGAACCGTGCAAAGATGAGTAAGGATCGCGCTTCGGGCATCGTGCGCAGTTTGCGCATTGCCGATTGCTCCAACTGAAGCACGCGGCCCTGAGATATTCCCATTGCCCTGGCGACCTCGTGTTGGGTCATGCCTTGCGGATGAGACACCCTACGACCTCTCAAACAACTTATGCAAGTCGGCAATTTCGTTGGCGCCCTCGGTAGCGGCGAAGTCAACCATTCGCTCAATGTCGAGGATAATGACGCGCGTTTTGAACCGTGGGTCGCGCTCACGTTCCGCGTGGCGCTTCGAGGCTTGTACTCCAGCCCACGTCTGAACCCACTTGCACCACCAAATTTCGCCGTTCATATAGGTGACGACCAGCCAGTTTCCGCGCTCGCTACTACGGCGTCGCTTCTTCTCGATAACCGGCATCTATCGCCCTATTCCGCGATACGCTCGCCGCTGATTGCTGCGGCCGTACTTCCCTTTGCGCGCGGCTTTGACCAGACGTGCCGGAACCTTGCGCCCACGCGGAGAGCCGACCGCACGGTTCAGAGAACCGTGACGAGTGCCTTCCCTTTGGGCCTTCCAGCGATTGCGGGTCCGAGCCATAGGGCAAGTCTCGCCCAATGCTTGCAGCCTGTCAAGAACCTATCTGCACGGTCTAGGAGAGTGGCCCCAGCTACCGAATCCACCGCCGGCGAACAGGCCGAAGGAGTTGAGCAGCCAAAGGACGACGAGGAGAATCACGACGACTCGGATGATCTGCTTGAGGGTCGCGTCCATCGGGATGAGTTCAATAAGGTAAAGAGCAACAGCCACCACTACAAGGGTAACGATCAGACCGATCATGGGGATTACCTCACCCCATAGGATGCTAAATCGCCTCGATGCAATGAAATTCTCGCTCGGGATTTCTGTCCGAATAGAACCAGCGATTCACAGACTCCCTTGCCTGGACGAACAATTCCGCCTTGCGCAAGGTGCCAAACTTGGCGACCGGCTCCCATCCTGAAGGATGATCCGGGGAGCGATCTTCGCGGGAGACTTGGTAGCGGGTCACTGCATTGCCTTCACTTGTTTGGCGTATTCGGAAGCGACCAGATCGTCGATGAATGCGATGTCGGCTTCTTCTGGGAGGGAGGACTTATCCGACGCCGCTTCAACGGCGCCCAGCAGTTCCTCGATCTCCGAGGCCACCTGGTCGTAGGAGACGGAGCCGCACTTGATCGCCATAATGTGCGGAGCGTTCTTGAGCGGGAAGGTGATCTCCCCTGTCGCCAGCAACTCCAAGGCTTCCTCGCCAACGCGAACCGCGTGAGACAGCGCCTTCCAGTCGATCCCTTCATTGGTCTCCGCGAGGCGCGCTCGCTTGCCGTACTCCTCGTAGATGCGCGAGAAAATCGCCGCCGCTTCTTTGACCGTGTTCTTGAAGCCAACCATCCGGTTACAGCACTCGTAGTAGGTCTCGAACCTACCCGGCGTCGTCTCCTTTTCTATGACGCGCGTGTGCTCGCTGATCTCCCTTGGGCGATTCCCCATAATGTCGCCAACCTTTGCCGCCGCACCATGCGTCGCGACAGCCTCGACAAACCCCTCCATCGCCGACTTTGCCGCCGCGACCCGACTTCCCTTGATGCCGTACTTGTTGGCCTGCGTCCGGCAGTAGCCGACGAATGCTGCAGACTTCTTCGTGAGTAGCCGATGTCGGTTGGCTCGGATATGCTGCCACAGCCACGAGGTTTCGATTGGAGACGGCGCGAACAGCATGTCGATGGCGACTGTCTGGCCTTGGATGAGCAGGCCGAGATACCGCTGGAGTGAGTAGCTCTCCTCGTCCACCTCTCCCGGTAGGTTCTTCTCGCCTTCGCTGGTCTTCTCCCTCTTCGTGCATACCGAACCAGTCACTCGCTGGAGAAGGATGTCACGACCGCTTGGGACATGGACAGCCTTATAGTCGAGGTCAGAGGATGGAGTGTTGGTTCCGTAGAGGTGAGAGCCAAACTGGATTCTTACGATAGATTCCATGCTGCCGTTCCTTTCATTGGGCGTCCTCGTCTTTCGCAGGGTTCAGATTTACGGGCGCAGCGGTTGCTTAAGCCACTGCGCCCTTATGCTCTCCAGCAAAGCAGCGGAACGCTCCATTTACCCCGCATGGAGCCTCTATCGCGTGTACTTCCGTGGGTGTTATCACGTTTTCTGGTCAGAGACGCCGAAGCGCCAAACCGCTGCAAGTCAACTATTCCATGCTTGCAGGAATTGCGCAAGCTATTCTTTGTCCTTCGTCATCGGGGTACGCCCACGCGCCCCAGAGGATGAAGACTGTGCCGATGGGCTGGACCACTTCCTTCAGGCCGAAGCTGGACTTCTCTTCCACGCTGCCCATTCCGATTGTCTTCACCAAATAAGCGAGGACGAGAAGAGTCACGAACCCGAAGAGCACTTTGAGGAGTTTTACCCAGTCGACACTCATCGGCTACTCCGCCGTTTGCCACGACGTTCATTACTCAACACGATGGCTACCCGCTGTCGATCCGCAGCGCGTTTGCCTTGGCGTTTTTTCGTTCTGGCGTAAGTCTTTCCAGCGCCTAGTTCCCTGAAGTTGGCTTTGCGATGTTTCTTTCCGCGTTTCAGCGGCATTGGGTTTCTCCCCTCTAGTTACCGTGTAATTAGTCCCTTTTATCGTTTAATGCACTCTTCTCAAGGGCGTCGGCGATCCTGTCAAGAGAAGTGGCGATAGAACCCAACAGCGTGAGGCTGCCCATGACCCACTCGATTGCCATGCCGCCTAGATTGGCAATCGTTGGTTTTTGTAGCCCTTCATCCTTGCAGACATACCGCTGCTTTGCTCCGTCACGGCATCCTTCTGCCCAAGCTGAAATGGTAATTTTGCTGTCCATCGTTAAGTTCTCCTTTTTCTATTGTGCTACGGCGTGAGATTTGGCGTGCCTGGCCCGACGATGCGGAACGAAGTCCGACGCCGGAGTGGAAGCGGGTGAAGTTATCGCATCCTTGATGGCGAAGAGCGGTTTGGTCGTCGGTGCCGCCTGGGTCGTCATCCGATGCAGTATTTCAGCCCGGCGCTCTTCAGGCGTCTTGCGGTGGTTGATCCCGTCATCCTCAAAAGTTCCCATCAACTCGAACGTCCCCTGTACGGCGTTCTCTAAGTCGCGCAAAACGATTCCGCCAACCTCATCAGAAATGGCGTTTGCCTCATCCTTGGCGAGACGGTTCTGCGTTGCGGCCTTCTTCTTGTCTCCGGCGTCGTATGTCCCCATATGGTCGAAGAAAACCTTGAGGGGGTAACTGCCAATCGCCATCGAAGCCATCGACAACTCCATCCAGATCAGGCCCATCTTGTGATCCGGCAGCGCCTCAAACCGCCGCTTCTGCTCATCGTAGGATGGAGGATTGACCAGAGAGTTTACTCCCATCTGAATGAGAGTAGTGGCTGTGCCTGCCGCGCCTGCGTTGATGAGGAAGTTGATCGCAGGTCGGTAGTTTCCCTGGCGGAGTTCGTCGAACACCAGACGGTTCATCAGGCTCTCCGTCTTGAACGTGAACCCACGCAACGTCCACGCCATCCGGGCGGCCGTCCTCATCGAAGAACTGATAGGGTGGTCGTCCCCTGAGCGCAAGTACGGCGGGATCTCGGATGCTCTGCCGCCGCCCGTCGTCCACTCAGCCCCAGCAATCATCGCCTGCTTCACGTCCTCGTGGTTGATGCCCTCTTTTGCAATGCGGTCCATGTCTTGCTTGCTGAAAGCGAAGGCTTCGCTCAAGCGACGCCGGACAATCGCGTCCTTCGGATTGGCCATCAGAGCCCGCTGCGCGTGAACGGTGAGCCAGTGCCGCGCAGCCGCTCCGCCGATGGCACGGGAGAGTGCCGACCCTCCAGTAAAGCCGGTGTAGTTCAGGAGTTTCCGGTCGATCCCCTCCTTGGCGCGGAGTCCGTATTCCATCGCCATCGCTTGCCGTACATAATCGCTGAAGATGCCATACTCGCGGCATTGCTGGATAATTTCCGCCTTGCTGCGACCGTGCGTCAGAACTGACTTCGCAATCTCCCCCGTCAAGTTCATGCTTCCCACAAAGGTAGACCAGCGGCTCGTCAACTGTGGCACCTTTAGCAGTGCGTGGCCAGGCAGTTTGAATACACTCAGCCCCATCTTGGACAGGATTTCGGCGCGTGTCACAATCCGTAGTGCCACCTGATTGTCCGACCCAATCGACAGCGGGTTGAGGTCGCCGGTGATGATCGAGTCGGCCATCTTCATCGCGTGAGTTGGCAGCGCGTAGATGAGCCCGTTGATCTTCTCGCGCTTCTGTCCGACTGTTTCGATATTTGCCAGCATCTCCGCGACCTGCTGAGCGTAGATTTCCATGGTTCGCAGGCTGGTATCGTAATTCGACGCATTGGTATCTCGGGTGCGTTCGAGGTTTGGGGCCAGCCGCATCGTCCGACGGTTCTTCGAGAAAAACTTTTCCGCCTCCATCTTGTTGAGGCCGTGCTTTCCGGCGTACTCGGCCACCATCTTGTCGCGCTGCTCACCCGGGTCCATGTCATGCAGTTCGCCCAGGGTGGTGACGTGAGGCTTCCCGTCTTTCCCTGTGAGCATCAACTTCTGGTCCCAGTCCCACATGTGCGGCCAGTAATTCGGGTTGTCGCGGAACTCCTTCCATGGGATACCGACGGGCTTGCCTTTGTCATCGTAAGAATCAAACACCGCACCGGCGTCGCCTAGTTTATTGCGGATATAAGTAAAGAGGTCGCGGTAGCCATTCGCCGCCTCCTGAATACGAGGGTTCTTCGCTGGCTCTTTACCTTCGAGAACTCGGATCACATGCGCCTGTTCAGTCTTGACGTCATAGAGTTCGGTGATCTCGTTCACCCGATTCATAATGTCTCCGAAGTGACCGACCGCCTTATACTTCCGCAGGCGCATCAGTCGAGCCACTTCCTTCGCATCTTTCCGCGGCACCCCCGACTCTTCGAGATACTTCCACACCGCCCGGTCCCCAGCCGTGTTGTAGATGCGATTCTGCTCCTTCATCCACTGAACAAAAGATCGGGAGTTTTTTTTGAAGTCGTGCATCGCAAAGGCGATCTGCGTGTTGATAACCGCATCTTTTGTAGTGCGCTCGATCGCACGTCGCGGGGACTCCACGCCCGGGACAGCCAGTTTTGCGGCGTCGACCGCACCAGCCTGAATCCCAATCCGATTTGCCTCAATCGCGCGCCGCATTGACGGCGGCAGGGAATCGAGCGGGATACCCTCAAACTCCTCGTTGGCGTCGTTGTGCAGGTCCTTCGGCCCCTGATAGAGCCGGCGGAAGTGGGTGACGCTGGAGTCCTTGTCGCCTTTGAGTTTTACGACCGTGCGGTTGCCATTGCGATCCGAAATAGAGATACGGTCCACCTTGAAGGTCTTCCCCTCCGTCGTGGAGTCTCCGACGTACTTCTCGGCTGCCTCTGGCTTCACGTATCCGATGGTCGCGTGGGGCTTGTAATCGGGAAAGTCCGAAGGGGCGAAGTCGCCATGCATGCCCAGCTCGCTGTTGATCCGGTGAAGTTCTGGGGAGATCACGTCGGAGATGAGCGGGGAGCCGCCATTGGAGCGCGGGCCTGGCGGGAATGCGGTCACCTTGCCGAGCTTGGCCTCGAATGGCTTCTGGCGCTCGATGTAGGCCACTACGCTATCGTAGTCGGAGCCCTTGAGCCCAAACCGGACAGTGACATGCGGATCATCCTCCAGCCCTTTCTCGTTTCCGCCATAGTCAGTTGCAATGAGGTCTTTGGGATCGATGCGATCGCGCATCTGCGCCAGCGCTTTACCAGCTTCCGAGTCGTTCGGGATGTCGTGCTGCGTGCTGCCAAAGTCGAACCGCGGCTTCTCGCCCTGGTAGAGACGCTTCGGCTGGGCCTTGTACTTCATGCCCTTGTTCTTCAGGGAATCCGCGGGCCGGAGGTGGAGGTCCTCATACGCGGTGTAGTGCGCGCCCTCGCCGACCTGCTCGAACTCCGACGCGCTGGGCGCGGTCTCGTTGCCCATCTCGTAATCGAGTGCCTCCTCGGGAATGCCGGTGGACGCGCGAAGCGCCTTCGAGAGCTTCGTCTCCACCTCCTCGCCATACACGGCGGCGTTCAGCGCGCGCATGCGGGGCAGGATTTTGGTGGCCAAGACCTTCATCTCAGGCAGAGCGTCCGAGGTGAAGAAGACGTTGGCGACGTCCGACTTGGTGCCGTAACGCCAAGTCCGGCCAAGCGACTGCTCGAACATGATGCCCGACCACGGCAGGCCCAGAAACAACCCGATACGGGGCCTGTCGCCGACACGGTCGTGGAAACTAACCCCAACTCCACCGGCGGCGTAGGTCGCATAGACGGCCTTCTTTTTGCCCGTCATGTACGCGGCGCGCTCTTCCTCGCGCAACTCGTTGGCCTCGCCGGCGAAGATGGCCGCGTCGTTTCCGAGATGCTCCTTCACTGCCTTCACCACGTCCGGAAGCACCGGCAGCATCTTGTTGACCATATCGCCTACGCCGGCCGGCAGGCGGTTGAAGAAGTCCATTCCCTTGTCGGTCCCGGAACGGTACTCCGAGTAGATGACTGGCTGGTATCCCTGCGCGATGGCCTTCTTTGCCGCTTCGAGAACCTGCGGCAGCCGACGCGACTCGATGTAGCGCTTCAGGTAGATGGTTTCGTGCGCCATCGTTGCGCGCGCCAGCGCCGCTCTGCCCTGCTGGCGGAAGACTTTGCCAGCGAGAGCGAAGGCGTTGCGGACGGCCTTGACACCAGTGCGCGTCTCCGCGTCCTGCGGGACCATGGCGACGTGCGCCGATACTCCGTCGAGATCGCGATGGAGGGTGATCCACTGGCCGCGCTCAATCAACTGCTGGCGCAACTTCATCAGTTTCTTCGGCGCGTAGCCGCCGGTGTAGGAGTTGGGACCATTCTCGACGACGCCGAACTGTCGCGCCCATTCGAAGAACCCGCCTTCCGGCCACATGCCGAGTTTGTGCATGTACCCGACTTCGATGGCAGTATGAAATGGGGTCGCGGAGGCGTAGACGACCTTCTTCGCCGCGTGCCCGAGCATCGTGACTGCTTGCCCTTGAGCGGACTCGTTCCAATTCCGGCCCTCAGCCGACTCGTCGAAGACAACGAAATCCCACGGAATGCTCAGGACATTCTGGTCGCCGCGGATCCCGGCGTAGGTGGCCGCGTAAACTCCACCTCCCTGCACGTCGTTGATGTCACCGGGCAGTTGATCGACCTGCACTCCAACTCGCTGCACAACGTCGACATACCCGTCCGGCCCATGGATCAAATTACGGCTGCGGGTGACGATCAGGCCAACCTTGCTCGAGTCGTTGCCGAGAAGTTGATCGGCGATCGACAGATTCATAAACGTCTTGCCGCTTCCCGTCGGCGCCGCGACCACTACGGCATCGTGCTGTTGCAGGCCGGACAAAGCCACCTCGATGGCCTCAGCCTGCCCGGGGAAGATCATCAGGCTGCGTAGGTCTTCCGGAAGCCTTACCGTGGGCGGAGGAGTGCCCTTCGGCAGACCCAGAGCTTCGGAGTACTCGCGCCACGCCTCGGGATCGGCTACCGGCGTTCCGCGCTCGCGCTTCGGCGCCGCCAGATCGGCGGCTTTGACCTTGGCCAGCGGGTCTACTTCTGGTTCTGATATACCCTTTCCTCTTCGTCCACGAACTGCTGGATGTCCCGATACGTCGCGTCCGGCGGCCTCATCCCCCCGGTCGGATTCTCCGGCGCCTGCATGAACTCCCGCAGTTCGGTCAGATTCGGAAAGTCCAGCAGTTTCATCAGATAGTGCTCTTCCGTCTCGATTGCCATTTGCCCGCACCTCCACTTCCGTCGGATCGCCCTTGACCTGCACCTCGGCCATGGCCTGCGCCGGCGTGGTGGGTTCATGGACGCTCGGCATCTCGCCGAGTCCGTAGATCAACTGCGTTACCTGGTCGTCACGCAACTGCGGCTGAGAACCACGTACCAGCGTTGCTCCGCCAAGCCTGTTCTCGATCGAGTTCAGTTGCGCGCGCATCCGCGCTTCTTCGCGCGGATCGAACGTCTTCTTTAGCCGCTCCTCAATGTCCTTGGCCTGTCGCGCCAGATCGCCGATGCTCGAGAGACTTCCTTGGTAGAGCCGCTTGGCCCCGGGCTGGAAGGAAGCGCGGACGTAGAAATTTCCATCCTTGCCGTCGAGCATCTGGTAGGTGCGGATGGTCTGCGAGTTCTTGTCGATGAAATCGTTGGCCTGCTCTTTCGACGTAAAGACGAAGTTCTGTGCGCCCTTCTCGACGTAGGAAGTCTCGTCAATGACTTTGGCGTCTTTCGGGATCTCGACCCGGTTGTCCTTGACCTTTTCGGCCAGTTTGGCGACGTCGACCCGAGCCGTGATCGGCTTGCGCTCGCTGCGCTCCCAGTCATACCAACTGTCGAACATCTCCGCGACCTTGGGAGACGGCTTCACCAGCCCAAGGGAACTAGCCGCGTCGTAGACCGCCTGCATCGCCTTGTGAACGACCGTGAAGGCCTTTTCCAAAGCCCCGCGCCTGCGTCCTCCATCGTAGTGATAGCGCTCAAAGGCCTGAGAGCCCATCTCCTCTGCTCGACTGTCCACTCCGCGCCCGGCTTGGCGCCAACGAACTCATTGAGCGTTGCCTGATGCTCCGGCTTCAGCATCGGCCGCAGGAAGTGGAACATTTCGTGCAGGACCGTGGAAGTATCCGCGCCTTCAAAAAGGTGGATGGTGGACTTGGCCTTATCCAGAAATTCGGTATAGCCGCGCGCACCGCCTTCCCGTCCGCCCAACGACAGTGACAGCCGGCGATTGCCGAGGAGTTCTGCCAGCGTCTGTCCTGTAGCTTTGGGCAGAACGCGCTCGAAGATGTCCGCGAACGCTTCCGCTTGCTCCACTGAGAGGTTCGGGTGCTTCGCCAGTGCGTCACGGAACTGCGCGACCGTGGTGGGCGTTTCGCCCTTCTCCGCAGTTGCCACCGAACTGGTATCCGGCTGGACGTCATCCTCGATACGATCAACATGAGCCTCTGGTTCCACTGGAAGGCCTTCGCGCGCCGTCTCGATTTGAGACTTGGCCGCTTCCGGAAGGCCGTTGACCATGCCCCACTCTTCCATGACGACTGGGGCCATTCCGAACTTCTCGCCGATGTGCTGGTTGAACGCCTCCCACGGCTGAGCCGTGCCAAACATCGTAGCTCCGCCCTGCGTCGCGGCATCGGAGTAAGCTCCGAGAATTGCCTGATATTCTCTCGGCTTCTTCTCAAGCGCCATGGCCAAGGCTTCGACCACTGGATGCACGGGAGGGTGGGTCGGCTGGCCGTCGAAGCTCATCTCGAGGTTCGACAAACGGAAGCGTTCCGGATGGAGCATGCGCTCCACCGAAGAGTACGTGCCTTCGGCTTCGTTGCCGTGCTTCCCTGCCCCTTCGAGGTTGCGCAGGTAGACTCCCTGATCCTCTGCCCGGGTGTAGAGCCTCACTGCGTCGGTGTTGTAGCTTGCCAGATCCCACGTATGCCCGGCGGCCTGCATGAGAATGAAGTCCATGCTCACCCGCCCAAGTTTGTCCTTGGTCGAATCGGACGCGCTCTTGAGGACGGCGCCGTTCGAGACTGTCCTGCCGGCCAAAGCATCCTCAATGAGCGCCTTGGCGGGTTCGGTCAGTTCTCCATCCTCGGAGAAGTAGGCAGCGCGCTTGGTCGGATCCACCAGCCCGGCTTCGGTCAGAATCTGCGCCAGGTCAACCGAGCGCACCCGCATGGCGGTACGCAGGGAGACGTCGCCCGCGATCGACTTGAAGACGTTGGCCAGTTTGTCGACTACCGCAGGAGTCAGCAGGCCGGAGAGCGCCCTTTGCCGCTCCGCCTCGCTCATCCCGCGGCCGGCGTCCCAATTCATCTCGACGCCCAAACGACGCAGTTCCTGGGGATCAGTGATGGGGTTGTCGAGCACACGCACCAGACGCGGGTCTTTGTGCTCCTTGAACTCCTCCGCATTTACACCGAATCGTGCTGCCTTTTCAAACAGATCGGCGTGGACGGGAGCAAAATTTCCCAGACTGAATCCCAACTTCGCGCCCTGCTCCCTGCCATTGCCGGAGAGGACGACTCCATCTGGCAAGATGGTTGCCGGACCATCCGTCGACCGAATGGTATCCGAATGGTAAATATCGGCGTTCGGCTTGTTGGCGCGCTCGTGAACCCCGACCTGGAGTTCCGGCTCATTCTGGTAGTCCCGCGGCTGCGCTTCCTGCGGGAACCGCTGGACGGGCTTGAAATTGTGCAACGGGTCGTGCGAGGTGATGAGGTTAGAGCCTTCAGCCACCGCGTAGTGCGCGGGGATGCGCTCCCCTGAATTGAGCTCCACATACGTGGCGCGGCCCATGACCAGCGGGATGCGCTTGCCGGGCTCAATCGCCTTGGCGGGAGCCTCGGCCTGGCGCGCGGCTGCGACCGCCGCCTCTTCTTTCCGTCTGATGAAGTCGGCGGTGTCCTGAAACTCTTGCGCTTCAGCCTTTTGCTGCGGGGTTGCGAACTCGCCAGAGCGGTTGTCGGCCAGCACCTGCGCGGCGGCGCGCTGGCCTTCGAGGCTGACAATCTTGCGCGCGACCATCGCAATGGCCTCGTCGGACAGCCGGCGTGCCTGGGTGACAGCCGGCGGCTCGCCCTCGCCGCGGTAGAGTTCCTGACGCAGCGGTTCGGAGGACGTTGCTTCCGCTGCGTCATGGGGAAGGTTGCGGATGTCGGCGACCAACTGCTCGCGGTACCGGCGAACCAGTTCATTCTGGACGTTGAAGCGAAGTTGCCTCACGCGCGCGGCGAACTGGCGCATCTCGTCGGTCCAGTTCGCCTCGGGTACTTGCCGGATGGCGCGCTCCACGCCGAAGAGGTCTTTGCGATCGGTAATTCCATCGAGGTTGATGCGCTCCGCGAGTTGCGATAGCCCCTGGGCCTGCGCCGCGATCGAGTCCGTGCGTTCCGTCTCTCCTGCCGGAGCCTCGCGTACCATCCGGTCCATAGAGTCACGGATGTCGGCGTGCTCCTGCCTTACCACGTCTCCAGCGAACTGCTCGTCCATCTGCTGCCGGGTCTGGTCGCGGTACTGCATGAGTTCGGCAACCTGCTGCTTGCCTCGGAGGTTAGCCTCCATGTTGGCCAGATCGAAGTGCTGGCCGGACCGCAGCCTCTCAGCCACGTCCGGAGACATGAAGACGTCGCCCTTGTCGGGGTTTTCGCGGAGATAGCCGGCGAGCGCCGCCGGCTTGCTGGCCTCGTCGAGCGCGTCGAACGACTTGCCGAAGTGCTGCTCGGCGTACTGGTTGACTCCTTGATAGGTCTCAGGATGAGATTTCAGGGTCGCAGGGACGTCGGTGCGCGCCAGAAGCAGGTTGGCGACACCGGAGTAGGGATCGGCCCCGGGCTGCAGCGGCTCGCCGGTTCCTTCCGGATGGTCCGCCAGCCAGCGGTTCATCACCGGCTGCATGCGCTCCACGGCGTCGGCATGGCGGCGGTAGGCGTCGTAGGCCTGTGTCGCCTTGAACGTATCCCAGACGTCAGGCGATGTGCGCTCGAAGTGAGATTCGACGGACTTCTGCTGGTCGAGCGGAAGCTGTGAAAATGACGATCCGTGGGTCTGCTCGGCGTATTCCTGAATTGGGCGCTCCAACTCGGAAGCGCGCTGGGGAGTGATGGGCTCCTGCTCGGCGCGTTGGTCTGTGACCTTGGTACCGGCTTCTGCCGGCTCTGGGTCGTAGCGCTGGCCAGGTTCGCGTTCTGTGGTGAAGACCGTTCCCCGCTCGCCGCGGGTGGTCGTGCGCTGGTCGTTGACCGCGAAGCCGCGCTGCTGTTCGATTGATGGAGATTCCGCTGGCGCTTCGGCCTTGCGATCTTCGGAGCGGATGGCCGCTTCGGCTGCCGCTTGCGTGTGGCGATAGGCCTCGTTCGCCGCCTGCTTGCGGATCATCTGATTGATAACCGCTTTTGCGGCACGTACGCGCTGTTCGTTCTCATGCGCTTCCCGGATGGTGGCGTCCCGCTCGGCAGCGCGAACCTCGGCGACGGTTCGGCCCCCCTGCCCTGGAACCTTCTGGGCGTTCATCCGTGCTACTTCTTGATCGATGCGCTTGCGAAAGTCGGGGGAAGCCTCTTCGGCCGCCTTATAGAGCACACTTGTCTTCTGGTTGTCGTCGAGCGAGCGAAAGCTCTTCCCGTAGGAATCCTTGGCGTGGGTATCCAACTCTGCGTAGGAACGCCCTTCGGCGATCTTTCCACTAAGGTGGGGAACAGCGACCATGAGGACATTACCAAGCAGGTCACCCCATGCCTGATCTTCCTCACCCTGATCGCCAGATTCGCGCGCGTCATGAATTTTTTTGATAGTCTGCGCGGTCCCGACCAGCATCGTCGGCAGCATGGCGGTTCCAAGCGCATGCAGCCCTCCAGCGAGCGTCTTAAACTCTCCTACCCCGGCCAGATATGATCCGGCGGTCATGCCGGCCATTGTGGGCGATGTAAGGCCCGACAGCGCATCCGCCACACCCTTGGACACGTTCGTGGCCCGGCTTGATGGAGTTCCAGTGTTGTTCGACGGGAAGAGTTCCCGGAAACTCAAGAGTGGCGTATTCGCTGTGGTGGCAACTCCTCCGAAACCACCATATTTCTTCGCCTCACGGAAAGTCTCCGCCGCATCCCCTCCGTGCCAGACATTTTTGATGCGCTCCCACCAGCCGGGATTGTAAGCACGCATCTCATCATGCGGCGGCTGCTGGGAATTATGCTGCGGCTGCGCAGTCTGCCCATCGCGCGCGATCCCGTTCTTCGCAAACGCAGCCGCATCGACGTGATCCCAATACTCGGGATACTTCGCCAAAACTTTCTTCGAGAGGTCGACGTTCGGAATGTCTTTATATTCCGGGTACTTGCTCTTGATCTTGTCGGCGAACGCGTCTGGCGTCGCAAATTGAGTTTGGTCTGCCATCGCTCACAGGATACCTAGAGAATCCTTCTTCGGCGAAGAATCTTCTGCCGGACTCAGGCCCATGTCCCGCATGCGATCGGAGTGCTCCTTGCCGATGTTGTGGTTCTCTTCCTGGAGCCGGTCGTAATAGAGTTTTTTGGCGTGGTTCTTCTGCTCCGCACTGAGCGGCGGAGTTACCGCGTTGAGGTCGTCGACCTGCTTATTGAAGGCGTCTACAGCCTTCTGGTACTGCGTCTGGGTGTCCTTGTCGAGTTGGTCGATCTTCGCTCGCGAGATGGGGCCTTTGTGGCCGATGACGTCTCCATCCGAATTAGTTCTGTGGCCGGCGGCCGAGTTGACCGTAGGAGGCTTTGGTCCGCTCGTGCGCGGATGGTTGGGGTGGTCTGTGTTGTTGCCGTGGGCGGCCTGGTCCTCATGAAGCGTCTCCGCATAAGCGTTGGCGCTCTTCTCGTCCTTGAATATCCCGATAAACTTTCCGGTCTTCTGGTACTGGTCGAGCGCCTCTTTCGGCGTGAGTTTGCGCAGAGGATAGGTGGTCCCGTCCCCAACTCCAGGTACGAGCACCTCGCCCTTGTCTGTACCAAAACTCATGCTGAATACGCTCGAATGGGTTCCATCTCCGTTGTTGATATTTGGGCGGCGACTAAGATCGACGTTGCCCTGCTGCATCATGCCCGGGACCGTCTTCCCGCTGAAGGATTCGGTGACAGTGACAGGCCCCCCTTCCGGCTTCGGCAACACCGCGCCCGACGAGCGCGTGACTGGCACCTTATGCACATCGCCGTTCTGGTCGGTGTAGAAGTAGAAGCCGCTGGAGATGTGCTGCAGCATCCCAGATGGCGGAACGATCTCCGGGTTCTCGCTTCCTGGAATCTCCTGATTCGTCTTCGGATCGAGCAGGACGCTGGTCGGCTTGCCGTTAGCGCCCACCTTGAACGCGCGGACAGGCTTGCCGCCGGCCTGCGCACTGGATTCAACCGCGTTCCAGTCCCTCGGCTCTTGGCCGGGAACCAGCCACTTCCGTTCAGACTTGTCCGGCGACTCGTACAGCCGCGTCGTGCCCGTCTCTTTGATCGGGGGCGTTAGATAGTCCTGCAACTGCTTGACGCGCGCCTGCTGCGCTTCGGTGAGCGGTTCTTTCTGGGTGCGCAGTTGACTCAGTTCGAGATTCGCCTTGGCGCGGATGTCGGCATCCTGCACCTCTGGATTCTGCGCGCGCGCCTTGGCCTGCGCCTGATAGTTCTGGATCTGGCCGAGGATGGGCGGCCCGAGCTTCTGGGTCATCCCATGCAGCGCCTGGGCCTTCTCCTGCGGAGTCGATTTGGGGTCGCTCAGAATTTCTGCCGGCGACCGCTCCTGCCCGTTCTTTCCGGGCTTCTTCTTTTTCCCATCGTCGAGCAGACTTCCGCGGAAGTCCTGCAACGCTCCCCATGAGCCTTGCACTGCCGACAGCGCCTGCTTGTACTCGTCTGAGTTTGGATCGATGGCGCCTTTCTCGGAGATCTGCTTTTGCGTCACCGTCCAGAGACGGTCTGCATCGGCCTTGTAGGACGAGTTGAGGTCATCGGACTTCTTCTTCAGCCGCAGCCCCTTGACGGCATCGCCCTGAGCTTTGCCGTTGACGTAGCCGCGCAGAACATTGTCTAAGACTCCAGCGACCGCACCGGCGTGGGAGATATTTCCATGCCCCTGAAACTGGAAGCCAGGCTGCCCCTCGAATGGCGATGGCGTTGGGATATTCGGCGTGGGCGCAGGAGGCTGTTCCGGCGTAGGAACCGGCTGGTACGGCGTCGGGCTGAGAGGGTCGTACGTCGACTGAACGGGCAAAGGTCTCTCCTAGACGAACGCTAGAGCGGCAGTGGCAGCATCTGCGCCACCCTTGCCAGCCAAAGCTCCAGCACCCAAGGTAGCAGCATCACCTCCGAGCGACGAGAGCGCGCCAAGGCTGTTGCCCTTCTGTTCCGCTTGAATCTGCTGACCTTGAAGTTGGAGCCCGCCAAGATTCGATAGCGTGGAAGCCCCTGAACCGTAGCCCGAGATTCCGAGCCCGGCCGCGCTCTGGGACTCTCCGATTCCTTGTCCCGCGAGAGAACTTAATGCGTTGAAGCTGCCAAGGAAAGAGCTGGTCGCAGCGTCTCCAACCTGCTTTCCCCTGTTGACGTCCACCTGCTCAAGAGCGAGGGTCTTCTCTCCGCCAGCGGGACCAGTATTGAGAATGTTCGCCTTGGCTGCTGCTGCCGCAGTGTCGGCTGAAGCAGCGATCGGAGCCGTAGCTCTGGCGATCGCGGCGGGATCTCCCGTGGACAAATTTCGGTAGAATTCTTCAGCTCTGGAAAATCCTGGCAGAGATTGGCTAAACAAGGTCTGGGCGTTTTGGCTCTGACTTAACGCGATTTTGGTCAAAGCATCGGCGTCGCCTTGAAGGCCAGAGGTTACGCTATCACTCGCGCCGACGCTTCCGCCCTTCCCCATCCGACTCTCCCGACAACATCCGCGCCAGCACTTCCTCGAATCGCTCCCGGCTGAGGGTGGAGACGACTCCATCCACCAACTTGCCGCGCCGGAGCATGTAGTGAGGAATCGTCCCCACATCGCGGAAGCCAAACCGCTGCATGAACTTGGCGGTTTGCGCGTTTTCAGCGTATCGCATTCCATGCAGAGAAAGCAGGCTTAGTTCCGAAAAAAGAACCGAGATGCCCAAAGCTGCCAGCACCTCCTGCTCGTCGGAGCCCCACCACTTTCTCTGGAATCCGTACCCGGCAAAGGCTGCTTTTTGATCGCCTTCGCCCATAACGGTCGTCGGGAAACAGAAACCGGCAGGATTAAAGGTTACTCCCTGCCAGATGCCGAGAACGATGATCGGCCTGCCGGCCAGATAGCTCACGATCGCGTCGTAGCTGAGGTCTTTCATCCCGCAAAAGAGCGCCTCAAGGATTCCGTCCCCGTCACGCCTGTTGTAGCGGTTGCCCTTGAGCATAAAATAGAGATCACCCAAGAAACCCGGCTTGAAAATCTGCGTGTTCGTTCGGTGGTACTCGATCGCCTGAAGGTCTCCGATGCGGTAGTGGTCGTCTTTGATCGCCTTCAGTATCCCGAGGTCCCGGCTCATCACCCGCTCGGTAATCATTGCCGGTGGCGAGACGACAGACACTTCGGCCTCTGGGTGCCTCTGCTTGAGCAACTCCATCTGCTCGGGAACCTTGTCGGCGTGAACGGCGCTTTCCTGAACCGGTACGCCCTCAACGCTGGCCTGCACGACGACTGCCGGGCGTCCGTCCGCCAGGTCCTGCTTGGACTCGATATGCCCCAGCAAACGACCGTGATTGCCAGCCTCTACTTCGGCCCGCACGACGGCTTCGGAGATTCGGTCGGGGTGAAAGAAATACGTGCCCGCGCCGGGGACGCCAGTAATCTCGGCGGAGCCGATGCCGCGGGGGACGGGCGGCAGGAAGGTCGATCCTTCTGGAAACATTACGACGTCAATATCGCCGCGGATCAAGGCCCGTATCTGCGCGAGGATGGTGTCGCGGGATTCCTCGATGACGGGTTCGCGGGAGTCGCCGATCACTTGCCCTCCAAGTAGACGATCTCCGTGTCGGCCTTCAGGTACAGCGGGTGCTTCGGCGTCCCATCCGCGTTCACCCCAAAACACATCATTGCAGGCCAGCGCGCCGCGACATCCGG
>Ga0134126_10004414_pt1 | contig 17592 bp, 15 predicted proteins | sample KB31752_FD_96881 | JGI IMG/M metagenome (GOLD analysis project Ga0134126, IMG submission 96881) | Terrestrial soil microbial communities with excess Nitrogen fertilizer from Kellogg Biological Station, Michigan, USA - KB3-175-2 | ecosystem: Environmental > Terrestrial > Soil > Unclassified ...
AGAACTACGACCCGAACCGTGCTTCGACGGCGGGGGATACCGGGGCATTTGCCACCATTTACGGCAGGATGGGTCTCGCCGCATCGGGTCCGCCGATCTTCTTTGTCGGCGATGTCGCCTACTTCGCCACCAAGTCCCCCGACACCACCCTTGTCGTAGTCGGAATGTCGCTGCCCAACAAGGGGCTGTCATTCAGAAAGGAGCCCGACGGCTACTCGGCCAGCTACGCCGTGGATCTCTCACTGCAAAATGGCGCTGGTATAGCCGCGCAGTCTCAGGACAGCGAGTCGGTGCGTGTACCAACGTTCAGGGAAACATCCCGAACCGACGAGAGCGTGATATATCGTAGGGCGTTCCGTCTGCCTCCGGGGAGCTACGCGTTGACCTATGCTGTGCGAGATGGAAGCGGCCAGCGGAGCGGGGGCCAGCGGCAGTCAATCGCCGTTCCGAAACTGTCTTCCCCAGCGCTGTCCAGTCTCGAGCCGATATACGAGGCAAAATTGCGGCAGAATCTGGACTCGCTGCCATCGTATCTTCCCGCGCCACGCGCGTCTTACGTGTTCGGTGTCGATGACTCGGCCGCTGTATACCTGGAGTCGTATGGCACAGCTGGTCCGGTATCCATGGAAGTCCGTACTCCGGACGGCAAGGTTGCGTGGCAGGGAAGTAGAACTCTTTCAGCGCAGGGCGCTGGTCTCGCATCAGGTGTTGTAACCGTTCCGCTGGTCCACGCTGACGTGGGCATCGGAACCATCACAGCTGCGTTGCCTGGGACACCTGACACTATCGGTACGCGGATGTTCGTCGGCTTCGGCCCCGATCTTCCGGTGCTGTCGTTCAAGGACATGTTGGGCTATCTGCGTTTCTTCAGCACTCCGGGCAAACTAAAACCGCTGTACGACGCGAAGCCTGAGGAACGCGGGGCGCGATGGACGGCGTTTCTCCACGCGACCGATCCGAATCCGTCGACGCCACAGAACGAAGCGCTGGACGAGTACTTCGGCAGGATTCGCGATGCCAACGCGGTTTTCATCACTGATACTCCGCGCGGGTGGTTGTCAGATCGCGGCATGGTATACGTGAGCCTTGGTCCGCCGACGAACTCGTACGAGGATTACGGGTCGATGTACATGGGGGATATTGGTGTCGTAAACCAGATGTCCACACGCGTGCGAATTCTCGTGTGGGAGTACAGCCAGTATCAGACGCGAATCATATTCTATGATCCCAACGACACCCGTCAGTGGCGCCTCACCCGACCGAGCATGGCGGTGTTTCAATCACTACTTACGCGCATGACCAACAGATAAATGGAAGTAGAGCTACCACAATCACCAAGGCTGTTTCTGGTCGATGGTTACGCGCTCATATACCGCGCCTTTTTTGCTCTGATATCGCGTCCTCTCACTACGAGCCGCGGGGAGAACACTTCAGCTGCGTGGGGAATTGCGAACTTTCTCCAAAGGCTGTTGAATTCGCACCGTCCGGAGTATCTGGGCTGGGTGCACGATTCAGGTTTGTCATTTCGTCACGAACGGTACCCGGCGTACAAGGCGACGCGTGAGAAGCTGACGGAGGAATTGCAGTCGGATTTCGATCGCGGAATGGAGCGAGTCACGTCGCTCCTCGCGGCGTACGGAATTCCAATTCTGGCGCTGGACGGATACGAAGCAGACGACGTGATCGGAACCTTGGTGAAGAAGTCGGTAGATGCTGGCGTCAACGTTGTCGTGATATCGGGGGACAAGGATTTCCAGCAGCTCGTGCGCCCGGGTGTGTGGTTGTTGAATCCGGGCCGCGGCGGTCCGGCGAGTGTCGAAGAGCACTGGGTGGGCGTAGAGAATGGCGCCGAGCGGCTCGGCGTACCACCGAGTTTCGTTACAGACTATCTGTCTCTCGTTGGTGATTCGTCGGACAACGTGCCGGGCGTGAAGGGAATCGGTGACAAGACAGCGTGTGAGTTGGTGGGTACCTACGGTCACCTCGAGGAGATTCTTGCGCACGCCTCCGAAATCACCAAGAAGCGACCGCGTGAAGCTCTGCTGGAGCACGCCGAGAACGCACGGTTGTCGAAAGAGCTCGTCACGATTCGCGACGATCTTCCGGTCGAGTTCGACCTCGATGCACTGAAAGTAGGGACGCCGGACAACGCAGCTCTGGCGCAACTGTTCGTCGAGCTCGAGTTTCACACGTTCGCCAAGGAAGCGGCTGGCGCCGTGGAGGCGCCAAAGGTCACCGAATCGGCAAAGTACCGTACGGTAGAAAACGTGGCAGAGGTCGAGCGAGTCATTCGTAAAGCACGAAAGGCACGGACGATTGCGGTCGACACGGAAACGACGATCGATCCAAGGTCACCGTCGAAGGTCGATCCGCTCATGTCGCGTCTCGTTTCGATATCCATTGCAGTGGCGCCGGGAGAGGCATACTACTTTCCGTTCGCTCATACCGACGCCACCAGTCATCAAGGCGAGCTGCTCGCTACAGGGGTTGCACCAACTCCGAACGTGAAGAACCTTCCCGCGCTCATGTCGGATGCGATGAAGCCGCTTCGGGATTTGCTGGAAGACGAATCGGTTCCCAAGACGCTTCAGAACGCCAAGTATGACATGCTCGTCCTCCGTAGCGAAGGCGTCACTCTTCGCGGAGTGGAATTCGACACGATGATCGCCAGTTACGTGCTGGATCCAAGCCGCCGGTCGCACTCACTCGACATGTTGGCGCTCGAATTCCTGGATCACACCATGACGTCGTACGTCGATGTGTGTGGCAAGGGCAAATCGGAGATCACCTTCGATCAGGTGCCACTGGACGCCGCGCGGGATTACTCGTGCGAGGACGTGGACATGACGCTGCGGATGCGCGCGCATTTCGAGCCCCAACTCGACGCCCATGAGCTCACCCCTCTCTTCAGAGAGGTGGAGATGCCGCTCATCAGTGTTCTAGCCGAGATGGAATGGAACGGTATTGCAATCGATACGCAACGGTTCGCGACGCTGAAGGAACGGTTTCAACGTGAGCGTGAGCAGGTTCAGCTGGAGATATACAGGGAGGCCGGTGAGGAATTCAACATCGGATCCAACGTGCAGCTGCGTGAAATTCTGTTCACGCGTCTGAAGCTTCCGGTGCTGAAGAAGACGTCGACGGGACCTTCAACCGACGCGAGCGTCTTGCAGGAGCTTGCCGAGGAAGGACACCGGCTCCCTTCGTTGCTGATGGAATACCGCGAGCTCGCCAAGCTGGAGAGCACGTATCTGGACACTCTACCGCGGTCGGCGAATCCGAAAGACGGAAGAATTCATACATCGTTCAATCAGACAGTCGCGAGTACTGGCAGACTGTCTTCGAGCGATCCGAACCTTCAGAACATTCCGATTCGCAGAGAGCTCGGCAGGGATATTCGGCGCGGTTTTGTGCCGCGCGCCGGATGGACGCTCCTCGCTGCCGACTACTCGCAAATCGAGCTGCGCTTGCTCGCACATCTGTCACGTGACAATAATTTCGTCGACGCGTTCAACGCCGGCGGTGATATTCACAGGCAGACAGCGTCGATCATCTTCGATGTTCCGCTCGACGCGGTTACATCCGAGATGCGCGGTCGCGCCAAGACCATCAACTTCGCGACGATTTACGGTCAGGGGCCGCACGCGCTTTCCAGGCAACTCGGGATCACCCACGCCGAGGCTCGTGATTTCATAGCGAAATACTTCGAGCGGTTCGAGGGTGTGAAGAGGTATCTCGACTCGATGGTCGAGTTTGCGCGTGAGCACGGATACGTGCAGACGATCTTCAATCGGCGGCGATATATTCCGGAGTTGCGGGAGCGGAACTTCAACATGCGTGCGTTTGGTGAGCGTACCGCGGCAAACTCGCCAATTCAGGGTTCGGCTGCCGACCTGATCAAGATTGCCATGATTCGCGTCGACGACTCGTTCCGCGAGCGAGGCTTTCAAAGCCGGATGCTGCTACAGGTTCACGATGAACTGGTCTTCGATGTCGAGCCATCGGAGCTGGATGACGTGCGGGAAGTAGTTGTCCAGCAGATGGAGCACGCCGCCGAGCTCTCGGTCCCATTGGTCGTGGATGTGGGGACGGGTGACAACTGGCTCGATACGAAGCTGTGATTCTATCGACTGCGTCCCAGCTCAGGGTCGTTTTGGAAAGTTCTCCGTGTACGCAGCCCAGTATGCACCGGTAACCAGGGATCCGAGAAACAAGAAGGCGGTAATTCCGCCAAACAGCGCCCAGACGATCGGGACCTCGATCAGATAGGACACCAGGATTGCTGCAAGCCCGAGAGTCATCGTGTACATCGCGGGCTCACCGGCGTCGGCGCTGAGTCTTATTGCTTGCCCGCGCGCAATGCGCAGCGGGATGTCGTGCATCGTCCGTCCCCACCACGCTACGAGACGTATCAAGATATTTTGATGTATATCCATCGACTCGCTCTGCGTGGTCACGTCTCCGGTAAATGAAACCATGCGGAGCCTGGTCGCTACCGCTGCCGTAAGCCGATGTGCATCATCATCCGGCCAATCATCCATCAATATCGGTTCGCCGATCTGCACTGATACGATCGTATCCGGCTCGGCCTTGTCAGCAAACGTGGTTCCGATCGGAATTATACGAATGCCATGCACGTTCGCCTCACGCGCTCGCAATGCGGCGCGCGCGAGCCCTGTCTTTAGCGGCGCAAGCTCCGGATCATTGTGGCTCTTTCCTTCCGGAAATACGAGCACGGCACCGCCGCGTCGCAGCTCCTCGATGATCGCTTCGAACGCGTGACGATTACGAAGAGGATCGTGCGCAACGGCGGTATCGGATGCACGACTCAGAGGAACGATGTCGGCCGCCTTCATCAATGCTGCACCCGCGAGGCTGTCACTCAGCGAAGCTTTCGCGGTGATGCGTAGCTCTCGCGGGACGGTCTCCAGTGCCAGCATCGCGTCGACGAGCGCGTTCTGATGATTCATCGCCACCAGAATCGGTCCGTTGCGTGGAATGTGCTCCAATCCGCTGATGCGTATCTCGCTGTAGAACCAGTGCAGGCCGATGCCGCTGAGCCAGCGTGCCAATCGTTGAATCATTCCAATCTGTTATGGCGAGGCGGACGGCTCCTCTGTCCCTGGAAAGTTGTCGGGTACGCCACGCATGATGAGCAGCGCGATACACATCGCGATTGCCACCGTTGCGACTCCGGCGCGATATGCGATGCCCTTGCCGAAACTCGGCATGAGTCCGTCAACAGCCAGCGCCCATACCAAAGGTCCGACGATCGCGGCCGCTCGGGCCGAAAGCACCATGAGTCCGAAGAACCGCCCCGCCTCTTCATCAGGGATCAGCCGCAGCAGCATCGGACGCTCGGCGACGTTCACCCCGCCGTAGATAAAGCCTATCATTGCACCGACTATCCAGAATGCCTGCCGGGACGGCGCGGCGATCATCGCGATGAGCAGTACAACCCAGGCGCAGAGCACGATCATCAGCGTATTCTTCGGCCCGATACGATCGGTGAGTCGCCCCCACAGCCATGCTCCGAACACAGCGGGGATCGTGAGCACGACAAACAGCGTTGTTTCACTGCCACTCTTGAATCCCATTGCCACCACGGCGTACAACGCCATGAAGCTGATGATGGTTCCCATCGCGTCCTGATACACGAACGAGGCGATGATAAACCGGAGAACCCCCGGATACTTGCGGGATTCGCGAATCGTATTCGCCACATCGTGGAATGCCTGACGCCACGGGATGGTCTTGCGGGTGCGTACCGGGAAGTGATCGCGGCAGAATACGAACAATGGGATACTGAAGATGAGATACAACAATGCGGTTGGCGCGAACGTCGCGACTCGCCCGCCCGATCTGGCGAGTGGGAAGACCGTCCGAAGGGCGTGCATGAACGTGCCTGGAAGCTGTCCGATCACCGGCAGAGACCCGTCGAAAAACGGCTTGATCATGAGCACGCCAAGTATCGATCCGGTATATCCGAGAATGGCGCCGAGTCCGGAGAGGCGTCCCCACTTGTCGGGCGGGGCCAGCTCTGGCAGCATCGCATTGTAGAACGGGAGCGCACCCTGATATGCGTAGTTCGCGATCACGAAGGCAGCGATCACGAAAATCAACGGAAGCCCGGATATTACAAATCCGGTGGCAGTAGTCGGGTTGAGTATGGAATCCCCGACTGGCGGTATGAGGTATTGACCGATAGCGCCGATGGCAACTGTCGCGAGCACGGCGACAAGTGTGAAGCCGACGACCCATGGCTTCCTTCGGCGCGTCACGTCGGAAATCGCGCCGAGGACTGGTATGGACAACATCACGAGCACGGAGGCGATTCCATTTCCTACCGCGACGTCAGCATTCGAACCGTGAAGATCGGATACCAACCATACCGCGAAGTACAGAGTCGCGATGTTCATCGAGAAGATCGTATTTGCGAACTCGTACAGCGCCCAGCTCCAACGCTCTCTTGCAGGAGCCTGATCTAGTACGAGAGCCGTACCTGGCTCTTCTGTTTGAGACCGGTCATGTACTATGGCTGTCATCGGCTTCAAATTACGGCTCGCAGGTCGATAGCGCTTTCAGTGGGGACTGGTTCCGCCAAGCGGGGGAGTGGGCTCTTGCGTCTGACCGGATCGTCAAATGTCGTGACCCGATATGTAAAATCTTCTGTCACGTGCATGGTAGTGGCGCTAGCCGTGATACCGGGGCGGTCTGGTGCACAGGCTGCGAGAGGAGCGGCTTGTGGTGTGCCGGCTCCAGCGGCCGATTCGAGTTCGACTGACCACGCTGTGGGCCATCGCTGGTCTTTTGGGGCATGGTTCGCTGGTGGAACTCATGAGCCTATCAAGACTCGTGAAGGTCACAGGGAAGACCGCGCACTTTATGTGGCCGGCATCAGTGCTTCCCGGCTGCTAGGTCGGTGGCGTTTTGGTGAAGTAAGCTTCACGCCAACTCTGGTTCCGGCGATAATCGCGACTGCAAACAGGGAATACGAAACCGTGCCTTACGATGGAGGCGGGGTCGGAATCGTGCCGTACAAGAAAACAGCATTCGGGGCTGGCCTGATCCCGATCGCCGCTGAGGCCACGCTGCATCTGTCGGACAGGATCGGAATCGTCCTTGGTGGCGGTGGCGGTGGCGCGTACTTCGACCGTCGTATTCCAGATCCCGATGAGACGCGGTTCAACTTCCTCGCGGATGGCCACACGGGCGTGTATGTCCATTCCAGCATCGGAACGGTCACTCTTGGATTCAGATTGCAGCACATATCGAACGGTGACACCGGGCGCGTGAACCCCGGGATGGACACACGGATGTTGTACATCGGGTTCACACGTTAGCTCTGGCTCGGTACCGCTCTACTGTTCGAAGTCCTGTCTTCCAAGGGCTGCGGGAGAGTTGGTTCTTCCACGTGTAGCTGCGAGTGCCAGGAGAGTGAGGACGTACGGAAAGGCGAGAAATAGCTGATAGGGCAGATTGCTGCCACTCGCCTGAAAGAAGAATTGCAAAGCGCTCGCGGCGCCAAACACGACCGCCGCAAGTGCGGCACCGAGTGGGTTCCATCGCCCCAGGACAACTATCGCGATTGCGATGAAACCGCGTCCGGCAGACATGCCTTCGACGAAGGTGCCGGCCTGGGCCAGTACCAGAGTGCCGCCACTCACGCCTCCGAGCAGTCCGCCAAACAGTACTGCAAGAAATTGCACTTTCCTGGCGCGGATACCAGCAGCGATCGCCGCCGCCGGGTTCTCGCCAATCGCGCGCAGGCCCAGGCCGGCATGGGTTCGATATGTCCACCACGTGACGACTGGAACGAGCACGTAAAGCACGTACGTGATCGACGGCTGAACGAACAACGCGCGGCCAACGACTGGAAGCTGCGACAGCAGCGGTATCGGCGTCGGATCAAGCGTGGGGGTATTCAGGGCGGCACCGGCGCTTCCGTACAGAATTCGATAGAGAGTTCCCGTTCCACCCAGGGCGAGCAAAGTGACCGCCGTGCCCGATATGATCTGATCTGCACGCAGCGTGACAGCAAACAGAGCGAAGATGGCGGCGACCGCGCAACCGCACACGGCCGCGAACGCGAAGCCGGCCCAGACCCCGCCGTAACCCGCACCGACGACGGCACCCAGCGCGCCGGCGATGATGCTTCCCTCCAGGCCGATGTTTATGATGCCGCTCCGCTCCGTGACTGTTTCACCAAGCGCCGCCAACGCGAGCGGAGTGGCGGTGCGCACGACGCCCTCGAGAAACGCAGAAGTTCCGTCGATCATGCGGTTCCCGTCACCCTGTTGGCCCGAAGTTGGGCGATCGCTATTACGACCAGAATCACAATCGCCTCGATCACCGAGGCCGTGGTCGATGGAATTCCGATGTTACGCTGCATTGCGCCGGCAGCGGTCTCGAGAGCACCAAACAGGATCCCGGTTCCAATCACCCCGAGTGTATTGAGTCCGGCCAGAAGCGCCACTGCGATCGCCGTGTAGCCATACCCTGGTGAGATGTTTTCGTACAGGGCAAACGTTACGCCCGATACCTCGATCGCCCCGGCCATTCCCGCAATTGCTCCACTCACTACGAAAGCAACGGCGGTCACTCTGGACACATCGATAAGACCAGCGCTGCGAGCGGCGAAAGGATTGACACCACTCGCTCTCACCCTAAAGCCTGTCGCGGAATACTTCATGACCCACCACGCTACCACCGCGAGCACCAGTGCGATGACAAACCCCCAGTGCAGCCTCGTACCGGCTACGAGAATTGGCATGTGAGCGCCATCCACTATACCGGCGGTTTGAGGGTACACGTGCGTTGGTTCCTGTAGCGGACCGCGCACCAGGAAGGACGCGCCATACGTAGCGACGAAGTTGAGCATGATCGTACTGATCACTTCGAGCACACCGAAGCGCGATCGAAGCCACGCCGCCAGCGCGGCCCAGATTGCGCCTGCTAGCACGCCTGCGATGAGGGCGATTATCAGCGCAAGCCACCCGATCTCCGGCGGCGCTGAAACGCCGACCCATGCAGCCGCTGTCGCACCGGCGATGAACTGACCATCTGCGCCGATATTCCACACGCCCGCCCGAAATGCGATTGCGACGGCGAGTCCCGTTATCAACAACGGTGTCGCGTGTACGAGCATGTCGACAACGAACGCCATTGTCTCGGTCATGTTACGGGCAACCCGAGCATCGCTCTGCCGATCGCCTCGTACTCACGCGGCGGCTCCGTCACATTCCCCGCGTGCACCGCGACGATACGCTCGGCGAGCGCGAGAACCTCGTCCAGATCCGACGAGTAGATCACGACGGCCATGCCTGCGTCGCGCGCTGCGAGAATGCGCGCGTGCACCGCCGCGGTCGCCTGTACGTCGAGCCCCCGCGACGGATTTTCAGCAACCAGTGCTGTCTGCGACCCCTCGATCTCGCGTCCAACAACCAATTTCTGCTGATTTCCACCTGAAAGCGTGCGAACCGACGTGAGCTCGTCAGAAGCCCGTACATCGTAATCCCGAATCAGCTCCCGGGTTTGGCTAGCGATCGCGGTCCAGCTCACCACTCCGCGCCGCGTGCCTGCTCCGAGCAGAGCAACGTTGTCGCGCAGAGAGAAATCCTGGATCAATGCATCGCGATGCCGGTCTTCCGGAATGAAGCCAACCACCGTTGGGATTCTCACCTCACCGCTACTGATGTGCATTCGTCCGGCAAGGACGCGCAGCAATTCATGCTGCCCGTTTCCCTCCACACCCGCGATCCCGACTATTTCTCCCGCATGAACGGCAAGCGAGACTGACCTGAGCCGCTCCACGCCATTCACATCGCGAACGCAAACATTCTCCAACGAGAGGACGGTAGTGCTACGATCAGTAGTAGTTCTGCCGGCCGGCTCCATCTCAGCGTTGACTCGCTCCCCACCCAGCATCGCGGCGACGAGAGCCTCCTCCGTTGCTTCAGCCGCACCCCCGGTCCATACAGTCGAGCCTCGTCTCAGCACCGTGATGTCGTCCGCGAATTCCAGTGCGTCACGAAGCTTGTGCGTTATGAGGATCGCGGTTCCGCCGTTCCTTACAAGTTCGCGCGCTCTCTGAAGCAACTCCCTCGACTCGGTCGGCGTCAATACAGCCGTAGGCTCATCGAGTATCAGGATCTTCGCATCGCGAGACAGAGCCTTGAGGATTTCGACCCGCTGCTGTGCACCGGTCGGAAGATCTTCGATCCGAGCGGACGGATCGACGGCCAGTCCTGTCCGCTCGGACAGCGCAAGGATCGCATCGCGAACCTGTGCGGGACGAAACCTGCCTCGGCCGCCGAGTGCGATATTCTCGGCGACTGTCATGGCCGGAACCAGCGTAAAGTGCTGATGTACCATTCCGATCCCGGCACTGATCGCGTCGTTGGGAGACGCGAATGAACGGTTGCGACCGTCGACAATGATGCTGCCCGAATCGGGTCGCAGCATCCCGAATGCGATCCGCATGAGCGTCGTCTTGCCAGCGCCGTTCTCGCCGAGCAATGCGTGGACAGTTCCGCGCCGCGCCTGCAGCGACGCCCCATCCAGCGCTGTCAACCCGCCAAAACGCTTGGTGATTGACGCCAGCTCCAGTGCGACGTCGCTCACCTGATCAGAGACCCGTGGGTGCCTCGATAAATGTCCATGGCACACCGAAGCGATCCGAGACGTGTGCTGCGAGTGCTCGTACACCCAGCGTCTCGGTAGCATAATGGCCGGCGTATATGACCGCGATTCCACTCTCGTCCGCGTCGACCGCGCTGTGGTGTGGTCCCTCGCCCACGATCAGCGTATCGATGCCTCGGTCGCGAGCCTCGTTCAGCGTTTCGGTGCTCGCACCGGCGCCGGTGCAGATCGCCCACGCACGCGTTCTGCGTTTCGCGTCGATCGGTGTTGTGCGTGCCGAGCCACCGTGCGATCGCGCGAAGGCATCCGCACGTGCTGCAAGCTCTGTCGTCGTGACATCACTTTCACCGGCAACACCGATCGATATCGTCTTGAAACGGGCGAACTCAGCGGACGGTTCCAGTCCAAGCTCGGCGGCAAGCAACGCGTTGTTGCCGTACAGCGCATGTCGATCCAGAGGTAGATGAGATGAGTAGACTGCGATGTCATGCGCGAGGAGCGCCCGGATGCGATCGAAGTACTTCCCGCGTATCGGTTGCAGTCCACCCCAGAACATTCCGTGATGCACGATCAGCAGATTTGCATCAGCATCTGCGGCCGCTGTCACCGTGCGCAGCGAAAAGTCCACTGCAGCCGCGACCCGATTTACGGATCCACTGTTCGCCAGCTGGAGTCCGTTCAATGCATTCGGATAATCCGGTACCGAGTCGGTTTCCAGCAAATCGTCCAGATAGCGAACGATGAGAGTAGTTGTCGTCATTCCGGCACCTTGAGTGTTCTCGCGTCGATCTGCTTTCGCGCCGAGTCCAGCCTGGCGACTGTAGCCGGTGAGATCTCGGATGCGAGCTGTGGATTGTCCGTCCAGCGGACTACGCCGTCGTTTTCGCCAAGCCGGTAAACATGCCCCTTGAACGCGCCACTTTTCACGTCGCGTGCGATGATCATCATTGCTCGTGGAAGATCGATGACGACGCTTCCGAGCGTGACCTCCGGCGCAACCGAGTTCTGGTCGGAGTTGGATCCGATTACACGAACAGTTTTGGATTGACGTGCCGCCTGGAACAGACCGAGTCCGGCCGCGTCCGCATCCTGGAATATCACATCCGCACCGCGAGCGATCTGTGCGAGCGCCTGCTCTCTGGCCGCGCTGGCGTCATCCCAATTCCCTACGTATGCAGTGAGCATCTTCACGTTAGGGTTGACCGACTTTGCACCCGCTTCGAACGCCTTGAATGCTGCAACGACTGGCGGTAGCTGCGTTCCACCAATCGCTCCGATGACGCCGCTGTGCGATGCGGCACCTGCGACGATGCCCGCCAGGTACGCACCGTCCGAGAAGGTGAAGTACACGCCCCCGACGTTCGGTGCTGTTTTCACACCTGAGGTAGTTACGAATACCGTCTTCGGAAACGATGGCGCGACGCGAATCGCTGGATCCTGATACTCGAATCCATGCCCGAAGACGAGGTTGTATCCCTGGGCTCCGTACTGCCTGAAGTTCTCGTCGATTTCAGCCGGCGTTTGCGTCTGCACGTTCGAGATGCGCGCGCCGAGCGAGTCCCTGATCGCCAGAAGGCCTTTATAAGCGCCAGCGTTCCAACCCTGATCCGAGACCGACCCCGTCGTGACCAATGCGACTTTGAACGCATTGGAAGCCGGCTTCGCCTGCTCCCTGCCCCCTCCGCAAGCCACTATCGCGATTGCGAACAAGCTGTGGATAACTGTGGACAACCTTGGTGTACGGGGGTGTGTAAACGTGTTAAACCCTTTCATGACAACGAGTTACCATTCTTGTTGATAACTGTGTGAATATTCGGGAATTGATCGGTCAATCGATTGCGCCCATCGTCTCGAGGATGCGGTTCAGGTCTTCGGTGGAGTAGAACTGGATTCGCAGCTCGCCCTTGTCTCGCTTCTTTCGAACCAGTGAGACATCGGTTTGAAATCGGTTCCTGAGGAGATCTTCGACATGCCGTACTTCAGGTGAGCGGGTGTCTTCCTTGCGCGGCCTGCCGCGATGCGGCTTGTCGTGACGTGGTGCATCCTGTCTGACGCGTTCTTCGATCGCACGCACTGACAGGCCGTGCTCGACTGCTTCTGTGGCGAGCTTTGTGGCCAGCGTCGGGTTTTCGAGTGCGAGCAGTGGCCGCGCGTGGCCGAGGCTCAGTGCGCCGGTCTCGAGCATCTTGCGTACTGCCGGTGGTAGCTGAAGGACTCGTTGGAGATTCGCAACGGTCGAGCGGTCCTTTCCGACCAGGTCGGCGATCTCGTTCTGAGTAAGATCGAACTCGCTTGCGAGGCGGGCATAGCCTTCGGCTTCCTCTATTGGATTGAGATCCGCGCGCTGCAAGTTCTCTATCAACGCGAGGGTCAGCATGGTGCGGTCGTCGTAGTCGCGGACTATCGCCGGTACCGTATTCCAACCGAGTGATTTGACTGCGCGGAGCCGGCGCTCGCCGGCGACGAGCTCATAACCATCCTTCGCGCTTCGCACGGCGATTGGCTGAAGCAATCCCGCCGTCCGGATGCTATCGGCGAGCTCTTTCAGGTCTTCGGGACTGAATTCCTTTCTCGGCTGGTAGTGATTCGGCCGAATGTCGGCGACTGTGATTTCGCGGAGTGCGCTGGCTGGCTCCATCGCCTTTACCTGCGATTCTTCAGTCGGAGCAGTTGGCGCTGACCTCGGCCTCTGGGTCGTTCGCTCTCCAAGGAGAGCGTCGAGGCCTCTTCCGAGTCGGCGTGGCGACGGGGTTTTGTCCGCGCTCATTGGGCTGCTTCCCCATTGGTGTTGGCCTGCAGTGATTCGCGTTGAATCAACTCTCTTGCAACTCCCATGTACGCTTGCGCACCAACGGATGCGACATCATAGAGAATGATCGGCTTTCCGAAGCTGGGCGCTTCCGCGAGTCTTACGTTCCGCGGGATTACCGTTTCGAAGACCTGCGATCCAAAGTATTCACGTGCATCGCTGGCGACCTGGCGGCTCAGATTGAGGCGAGCATCGTACATGGTGAGCAGGACTCCATCGATGCCCAGAGATGGATTGACCCCTTGCTGCACACGATGGACGGTATTGAGGAGCTGGGAAAGGCCTTCGAGCGCGTAGTACTCGCACTGCAGCGGGATGATCAGCGCGTCTGCCGCTGCCAGCATATTGATGGTGATGAGGCCTAGTGACGGCGGGCAGTCGATGAGAATGAAATCGTAGTCGTCTCTGACTGATTTCAGAGCATCCCGCATTCTCTGTTCGCGGTGCGGCTGATCTACGAGCTCGATTTCCGCACCTGCGAGATCTGGCGTAGCCGGCAGGACATCGAGGAGGCGGAAGTGCTCACCGACCTTTCGGGCTTCCGCGACGGTGGCTTCTCCCAGAAGCACTTCATAGACCGTTTTGCCGATGTCCCTGGGCTCTATTCCGACCCCACTCGTGGCATTGCCCTGTGGGTCTCCATCCACCAGGAGCGTACGCTGTTCGGCTGCTGAGAGGGAGGCTGCAAGGTTCACTGCGGTCGTCGTTTTTCCGACACCGCCTTTTTGATTCGCGACAGCTATGACTCTGGACAATGGACGGAATGTACCTGACAGAGGGAGAGGTCGAGGAATCTAAGGCCGTCCGACGTACGTTGCATGATCTGTCGTATGGATGGGCCCGCATCATCTGCCCCGTCACTCGTCGGATGAGAAATGCAAAGAGGACAGCCTTGGCTGCCCTCTTTTGTGGAACGTGAAAAAACAAAAACGCTGGCTGGAGAATCCGGTAAGACTGTGGAACGTGAAAAATCGACTATCTGGGATTGGGGGCAAAACGCCAATCCGCCGAGATGCTCACGCTGATGGTCTGTTGGCCGGGATTGATCTGGGTGTCCGCGGACTGAGTCATCACCTTCGCGGCATACATGGGTCTGGGCGGAGGATAGGACGCGCCACCACCAACACTGAGGTGCATGAGTGGACCGAGCGATCCCCCTGCGGCCTTGGCCGCGACCTCGGCGTCCGAACGTGCCTTCGCTACTGCATCAGCAAGTGCCTTCTGACGGGCAGCGTCAGTATTGCTTGCGTAGAAGTCGAGCGAGGATATCACATTGGAGCCGTTTGCGAGCGCCGTATCGAGAACCTTTCCGACTTGCGTGAGGTCGTGTATGTCCGCCAGGACGGTATTCGTTACAGTGTAGCCGGTCAGAGTTGGGGTCCGATTAGGATCGTAGCGGTACTCCGGGTTCACGCTGTAGCCCGTTGTGGAGAGCTGTTCGTTAGTCAGTCCTAACGCACGTAAGGCTGATAGAACGGCATTCTGCTTCTTCGCATTGTCTGCGGCTGCAGCGGCAGCAGTGGTTGCCTTGGTCTGAACGCTTATGCTGATGGTTGCCCGGTCGGGGGTGTACTTGGCCTCGGCGGTCGCAGAGCTCGCGATGGTTGGAATGGGGTCATGCGGCATGGGCGCGCTCTGGGCCGCGAGCAGCGACCCCGAAAAGACGGATAGTACAAGGACTTTAGCGAGTAGCATCAAGGCTCCATGAGATGGTAGAAAGGATTCGCCCTCAAGGTTGGAACACCGGTGCGGCAGCTATTGTGCCGATCGGCGGCGGCTTCAGGGCCGGAAGCTCAAGCTCCTACCAACTCGTAATCATGGATGCGTGCGAGATCCATCCCCGTCGTCCCCCTGGTGCTGGACTCGATGAACATCGACCGGAACCGCGCGTCCCAGATGATCTCGTCCGCCTTGTAGGACGTTCGGGAATGCACGGTCTGCGAGAAAGTCTCATCGTTTCCGGACAGGAGAACGAGAAACTCCGCTTCGTTCGCGGTCAGTGCTTCAGCGGTGCAGTTAAACAGTGGGCTGGATTCGTCGATCGGATGCACGACCGTCCAGCTCAGGGCGAAGAACGTGACCTTGTCGAACTCGAGCGGCAGCGACGTGAACTCCCGCACACGGTCACCATTCGGACGCACAGCGATTCTGCTGTACATGATCTGCACCGAGACTTCGATCAACTGATTGCTGCGCTCGTTAGCGCAACGGAACATGAACGCCTTGATCCCACGATACGGTGCGATCAGAGCGTGTCTGCTATACATGATCGCGGCACTCGGCCGGGAGAATCGCGCGAACACCAGACCTGTCGCAAGTGCTGCACTCAGCAACCCAATGAACGACTCGACGGTAAGCAGAATGTTCGCCGGCATTCCGACTGGAGCGATGTTACCGTAGCCGATGGTGCCGAACGTTTCGACACTGAAGAAGTATGCGCGGAAGTAATCACTGAACAGCGTGGAATGTCCGGCGAAGCCGGCACCGGCCAGGGCATTGCGGCCGCACGCCAGATACGCGAGCGCGAACACAGCGTTCACGACGACGTAGAACGTCGCAACGATGAGTAGGAAGCGTCCCCATCCCATGCCGAGCAGCGCGTGGTATGGAGCGAATGTATGTCGGCCCTTGGTCCCGGCGAGCTCTACGTTGAACGTGCCATCGCGATTTAGTAGCCGTAAGCGACTATCTACCGCGATGCGATTTCCGAAGCCCAGGTTACGAGCGGCGTCCGGATCCGTAACTGGCTTGTTTACCGGGGGAACTGGATCAGCGATGCGACGTAACCCTCAGCGGATTGTTACTCGCTAACTGTAACCTTTATGCCACCAACGGTGCCAGCCACGAGGTTGTAGATCATGGCGCCGATGAGGCCGGAGATGTAACCAAACACCCCGTACAACACGGGAATGAAAATGACGCCGATTCCGCGGGCTGCGCTGCCGAAAGGAGTTGGCATGGGCATCATCGAGGTGAAGAGGTACATCACGATTCCGATGATGATGCCGAAGAGAACGTAGGTGACACCCACGATCAGCGCGAACTGCGCAGGTTCAATTCTGGTGATGCTGCGAATACTCGACATGACATAAGCTCCGTCTGCGGGTGAACTGCGCCTGTGCGTGAATCATTCACATGCGAATCATTCGCGCGCCAACACCTGGTCAACAACCGATCGCTTCTCTGCGTCAGCTACGACGTGGACTTATTGCAGCGGTAATCTTCCTCACTTCAGCTTCCGGATTCTCAACTTCGACGACGAGCTGATCGAACTTTTCGTGGTTCAGCGTTACGACTATCGTGTTGTCCGTGTCGTGCACATCATAGAACACGCGTCTGCCATGCTGATAAAACGTGCCGGCGGTGATGACGCCTGGTATCTGGGTGCCAGGCATACGAAGGCCATGCCACCATCCGCGCGCGGCTTCGGGGTCTATCATCGCGCCGGTAACGTGCACGAGAGGGATCTGGATGTGGCTCCTGAGCGCCCAGAACTTGTCCATTCCCTGCACATCGAAGACGGCCATTCCATCGGCGATCGATATCTCGACCAAACGCGTGCTTCCTTCGAAAGGAGAGGAGAGAAAATACGACGTTCCAGAATCGAAAGGAACAAGCAACAGGATGGCCGATTCTGGCGACTACCTGGTAGCGCTCCGCTTGCGATGCCGCTCCACCTCTATGACGAGGTTCTGGATGTCGTTGGGGCTGACTCCGGGGATGCGGGAGACCTGAGCTAGAGACCTGGGCCGAATTGCACTGAGCTTGTGGCGGGCTTCGAAAGTGAGTGAGGCCATTCCGGTATAATCGAGATCCTCCGGGAGCGAGAACTCGCCCATCCGCTTGATCTTGTCAGCCTGGATACGCTCGCGGTCGAAGTATCCAGCGTACTTGATCTCGAGCTCTGTCGAGAGGACCGCCGCTGGATCCAGAGTCTGTCCCACCCCGACGGCTGCGAACAGGGAGGCAAGCGAAACGTTCTGGCGCCTTGCGACTTCCGCGATCTTCACCGAGTGGGCCAACGCGTTGCTATCGGCGTCTGACAGGACGGGCGCTGCCTGTTCGGGGCGGATGCTGGTCTCTTCAGCGAGTCTGCGCGCCTCACGATCCGCTGTGAAGCGGCGCTCGACGACCTGACGCTC
>Ga0134126_10004415_pt1 | contig 17589 bp, 11 predicted proteins | sample KB31752_FD_96881 | JGI IMG/M metagenome (GOLD analysis project Ga0134126, IMG submission 96881) | Terrestrial soil microbial communities with excess Nitrogen fertilizer from Kellogg Biological Station, Michigan, USA - KB3-175-2 | ecosystem: Environmental > Terrestrial > Soil > Unclassified ...
GGAAATCCCATTTCAGGGAGTGTACCGGCTGGATGCCAGGGGCAATATCAAACTGCTGGTCAAGGATATGTCGCAGCCGAACGGGCTTGCGTTCTCGCCTGACGGGAAGCGGTTGTATGTGGATGATAGCGAGCAAAAGAATATTCGAGTTTTCGACTTTTTGGCCGATGGCGCCGTGAGCAATGAACGTATCTTCGGAGAAGAGAAGGAGCCCGGAGGCGTTCCGGACGGCATGAAAGTGGATGAATCGGGAAACCTGTTCGTGGTGGGACCGAAAGGAATCTGGATCTGGGATGCGAACGGAAAACATCTGGGAACGATTGCGCTCCCGCAGCAACCCGCGAACCTGACCTGGGGCGAAAAGGACTATAGTACTCTCTACATAACTGCCGGCACATCGGTATACCGGATAGCAACAAAGGTGCATGGATTCGTACCGTATTTGAGAAACTAAATCAGCGGAGCAGGAGATCTATATGGAAAATGTGACAACGCGGCGCGAGGTGTTCGGCCGGGCGAAAAAGGCGCTGGCCGCCGCGGGAATCGCTAGCCAAATCCGGCCCGCCATGGCGGCGACACAATCACACGGGAACAAGCACGTGGAAGGCGAAGATTACTACGACAAGCTTGGCGTCACGAAGATCATCAACGCCGCCGGCACCTACACAATTCTGACTGCATCGACAATGCCGCCTTCCGTGCAGGCCGCCGTGGCGCTCGCCGCCAAGCATCCGGTGCGTCTGCTCGATTTGCAGCGGTTAGCCGGCGAGTATCTTGCAAAACGTCTGCGTTGCGAATCGGCCATCGTAACGGCAGGCGCGTCTTCCGGTCTGACGCTGGGCACGGCCGCGTGCATCGGCGTGATGAATCATTCCCCGATTCAAGCCGTACCGATGCAACTCCCGAATTTGAAGAACGAGGCGATCATCCAAAAGGCCCATCGCTACAGCTACGATCATGCCCTCGAAAACTGCGGCGTTCGTTTTGTCGAAGTGGACACCCTCGACGACTACCGGAAGGCGTTCAACGAACGCACGGTAATGGCGCACTTTTTCAACGCGGCCGAAGGCGGGCAGATAGGCCGTGAGGATTGGATTCGCGTGGCGCACCAGCATGGCGTTCCCTGCTTCAACGACGCCGCGGCCGATGTTCCGCCCATTTCAAATCTCTGGAACTACACGCAAATGGGCTTCGATCTCGTGACGTTCTCAGGCGGCAAAGGCATTCGCGGACCGCAGAACGCCGGGTTGCTCTTGGGCCGAAAAGATCTGATCGCGACGGCTTCGGCCACGAACAATCCTTTTGATGAAGGCATTGGCCGCGGCATGAAAGTGGCGAAAGAGCAAATCGTCGGCATGGTGGCAGCCATCGACTGGCTGCTTAGCCAGTCCGACGACCAGATGGAAACGGAGTTCCGGCGCAGAGCCGATCGCATCTCCGCCGAACTCAAAGACATTCCGACAATCAAGCCGGAGATCGTGGTGCCGGCCGTTGCCAATCACGTGCCGCATTTGCTGCTCCGCTATGACCAGCAACGGGTCAAGATCGCTCCCATCGATGTCGCCGAGGAACTGCGGAAGGGTACGCCCAGCATCGAGTTGAACCCGGCTACCGGCAAAACACACGCGAGTAGCGGACTTCACTCGGATGCGAATACGATTGTGGTCGGCGTCTGGATGCTCGAGCCCGGTGAGGACGTTATTGTGGCTCGCCGGCTCCATGAAGTACTGTCGCGGAACGTAAAAGCGTAGTCCGAACTCGCGCAGTGCTACGCATGTGAAGGCATCTTTATCTCCCGGCACATGCGGATGAACTCAGTGACGGCGCGGGGCACATAATTTCTCTTTTGCAGGACTATTCCCACTTCACACTGGATAGTGCGGTTCTGGATGCGAAAGCAGCGAATCATCGCGTTGGCGGGTCGCCGGCGAGAACGAAGCGCAAAACCCATATTGATCTCGATTAGCTTATCGATAGCTTCTTCGTTTTCGAGCTCTGTAATTACGGTAGGGACAAGTCCCCTCGCGGCAAACAAGCGATCACACGCCCGCCGGAGATGGCTTCGTGGCGGGAGAGTGATCAGAGGGTAGGCGGCTAGTTCCGCGAGCGCGACTTCATCCCGCTCAGCCAGAGAATGGCCCTTGCCCACGGCCCAGTCAAACGCCTCATGATAGAGGACGTCACACTCTACCTCGGGTATCGGACGTGGGAGATCGGATGGGTTGAAAATAATTGCCACGTCCAGCTTCCCCGCCAGCAGATCGTCGATAAGGTCATCGGCAACTCCCGTAATCAGATGAAGACCGACGGCTGGAAATCTCTTCGAGAAGCATTGTAGGACTGGCGGGAGAAAGGAAACAAGAATACTGCTGCTGGTTCCGATACGAAGCCGGCCCTGCCGCAGATCGTTCAGATCGCTAACCCGACGCTGCGCCTCGGCAATTTCGTGGCGGATCTTCAGGGCGAGATCGGCTAGAAGACGCGCTGGTTCAGTTGCCTTCACCGTACGCCCGGACCGCGCCAGCAAGCGACAGTCGAGTTCCTGCTCCAGCATTCGGATCTGCCGGTGAATCGCCGAGTGTGACACGTTTAGGAGCTTTCCGGCCGGGGCATAACCTTTCGACTCGATTACGGTGAGCAGCAATTGAAGCTGGCGGAGTTCCATGAGTTTTTATGTTGTATCGAACAGCGGCAACTAAGCTACGGTCTTTTGACTGCGCCGAACTGTATCATGTTTCGACCGATGTTGTCGAGTAATTGAAATTGACATGGCTACCGTTGCAAGGTTTAGTTAATTCATTGGGGAAGGGGAGCGGTTTTGTTTCCCCGGGGGTGAGAAGCGCCTTCCATCTGGTTTAATTTTTTTAAGTCGGAAGAGAAAGGCATTTCCGTCGTATTTCTTGAGCTCCGATGCCGTGAGCAAGTCTGCGCCTCCGGCGTTCGGGCGCCATCACTCCTGAGTGTTACAAATTCGTCCTGCTTTTCAACACATTCGACGGTAGGGGTGCCATGTTCGAACGTAAGGTAAGATCGATCTCTGGAATTCTGTGCGCCTGTGGCGCAATCTTAGTACTTTTCGCGCAATCTGCAGGGGCACAGGTTTTGTACGGATCGCTGGTTGGGAACGTCAAAGATCCATCGGGCGCGGGGGTTGCGGGAGCTGAAATCGAAGCCGTTCAGGAGCAGACGCAAGTTACGCGCCACGCGGTGACTGACGCAAGCGGCCAGTACTCGCTCTCCACGCTTTCGCCGGGTGACTACGATCTCAAAGTCACAGCCAACGGATTTAAGACCTCGACCAGACAACATATTCCGGTCGTTCTCAACAGCGTGAGCCGCTTCGACGCTACGCTCGAAGTGGGAGAGATCAGCCAAACGGTGGAAGTCACCAGCGCCGCTCCCATGCTACAGACCGATCGCGCCGACGTCCACCACGACATAACGGCAGAGACAATTCGGGACGTCCCTTTGCCGCCGGGGAATAACTTCGAATCGTTGTTCACTACGATTCCCGGCGTGAATCCTCCTACCACGGCGCATTCGATTCCCACGAATCCTTCCCGCGCTCTGCAGTTCAACGTAAACGGAACGAGCGAGTACGGAAACGATATCCGAATCGATGGTGTCAGCCAGTTTAATATCTGGGTTCCCGAAAACGCGGCGTATATCCCGTCATCGGACGCAATCCAGGTCGTGAACGCAGTGACCGGTAACTTCAATCCGGAGCAGGGGCTGGCCGGCGGTTCCACGGTCAACGTACAGATTAAGAGCGGAACGAACCAGTTCCATGGCGATGTGTACGAATATCATTTCGATAACAACACCGAGGCCCACAACTTTTTCGATCCCAATAACGGGATCACGCGAGTTCCGAAGGACATCTTCAACCAATTTGGCGGGAGCGTGGGCGGGCCCATCAAGAAAAATAAGCTGTTCTTTTTCTCGAACGTGGAGCTTACACGGCAGCGGCAGTTCGCCACTAACGTAGCCACCATACCAACGCTGGCGATGATGCAGGGCGACTTGCGAGGCTCGGACCCCGCAAACGGCCTCGCCGCAAACGCAGACACAATTTACGACCCAACGACTGGTAATCCGGATGGCACGGGGAGAACGCCGTTTTACGCCAGCAACAATCCGGGCGACATCGCGCACTACAATGCGCTCTGCAACAGCCCGACGTGCGCCAATATGATTCCCACCAGTCGGCTCAGCCCCGTTTCCCAAAAGCTTATGTCGCTCCTGCAAAAAGCGCCCGGGCGATTTCTGCCCAGCGCCAGCAGTACGGCGCCGAGCGACAACTATCTTGCGGCAACCGACTTTGCGTTCAACCGCATCACCACTGACGAGAAGATCGATTGGAATGTGACCGACAAATTGAACATGTTCGGCCACATCGGCTACCTGAACTATAACGATCTCGACCCGCAACAGTTCGGCGAGGTGGGCGGCCCGCCTATCAGCGATTATGGCGGTAACGAGGGACAGGGCAGCGGACACACGCTCACCGTCTCCGTAACCGGCAACTACGTAGCCAGCCCGCGTTTTGTGCTGGATGGCAACTTTGGAATCACCCGGATGGTGACGAACTCCCAGCAGCTTGACCTGGACAAAAATCAGGGACTCGATGTCCTGGGGATTCCCGGAACGAACGGCACGCGGAAATTCGAAGGAAGCTGGCCGCGCTTCGGCATCAGCAACTTCGACGACCTGGGCACGCATAACACTTACATGCCCTATTTGCGTAACGATCCACAGTTTTACTGGAGTGGCAACGCCACATTGATCCGGGGCAACCACACCTTTCGCTTCGGCGGCTCAATCTTCATGCTCCGCCTGAATCACCAGCAGGCAGAATGGAACGCGGGTGGATCGAGCGAACCGGGAGCGGGCGGATTTGATTTCGGCAGCGGACCGACATCTTGCAAGGATTGCCTAGGGGGCAAAGCATCAAAGACGAACGCCTACAACAACTTTGGGACGTTTCTGCTAGGTCTGAATACGGCCTATGGGAAGAATATTTTGGTTCCGGATTTCTTCCACACAATTACCCATCAGTACAGCCTCTATATGGGAGATCAATGGCAGGTCACGCCCAAGTTGACAGCCACGCTGGGTGTGCGTTGGGAGTATTACCCGATGCCGACACGAGAGGGCAGCCGCGGCCTCGAGCGCTATGACTTTGCGAAAAACGTGATGATGCTCTGCGGCGTTGGGAATGTACCAACCGACTGCGGAGTTTCGGTCAGTAAAACCATGTTCGTGCCACGCGTCGGCTTGGCGTATCGTCCAACACCTACGTTTGTGATTCGCGCCGGATACGGCATTACCAACGAGCCCTATAACCTCGCCGATGACTTGCGCACAAACTATCCCGTACTGATTCCCCTATACGTGAGCGCCGACTCTTACCAGGCTGCGGGGGCGCTGGACAGCGCAAGCCTGCAAAATACGCCTGTCGGCGGGGCGCTGCCGGTCGGTATCCCTCTTCCGGTCCTGCCGGATACCTCGTCGGGCGAGGTTCCTTTGCTTCCAAACGTGGCTCTGACAACGGTCGGAGATAAGCTGGAGCGCGGCTACATACAATCCTGGAACTTCACTCTGGAAAAAGAACTTCCAGGCCAATGGGTAGCGCAGGCCGGCTATGTGGCCACACGAAGCATCCGTCAACTCGGTTTCCTCGATCTCAACGTCGAAAGCCCCATCGCTCCAGCCGGCTGTGTTCCGGGCGGCCCTACGGCGACGGAGTGCGGCGGCAACGCCAGCCGGCGGTTCTACGACGCTGCTCATCAAAACCGGATTGCGACGACGTCGATCATCACTCCGATTGCCACTGTTCATTACGATGCGCTCCAGAGCAAACTGGACCATCGCTTTGGAAACGGGTATCAGGTCCAACTCGCCTACACCTTTTCTAAGACAATCGGCGTAGCGGGCGTCTCCAACGAGAAGAACACCCCATACATTCAGACGCCCGAATTTGCTTTTCTGAATAACGGATTGGCGCCGACAGACCGCCGCCACAATTTCACGGCGCTCTTCGTGGCCGAGTCTCCTTTCGGCAAGGGCAAGCGATGGGCGAACAGTGGAATTTCTTCCAAGTTACTCGGCGGCTGGCAGCTCAGCGGAGTGGCGAAGATAGTCTCGGGAAGCGTCTTTCAACTGCATGCGGGAGGGACCTCGAACAGCAACCTGAACGCGACGGGTAACACACAGCGACCGGATATCGTGAAGTCATCGGTTGATATTTCTGGTGATGTTGGCCCGGGCAGCACCTGGTTCGATACATCGGCTTTCGATGTCGTAAACGACCGAAATCGCTTCGGCACTTCGCCGTTTTACCTGTTACATGGACCGGGGCTGTTCAACATGGACCTGGCGCTGGCGCGTAACTTCAGGCTGACGGAGCGGTTTAACCTCCAATTCCGAGCGCAGGCGATCAACTTCACCAACACGCCGCACTTCGCCAATCCGAATGGCGACTTCAATAGCAGCAACTTCGGCCTTGTGAACGGATTGGCGAACACCGGACGAGATGGAGGCGTCGACGCGCGGCAGTTCGAATTCAATGCGAGATTGAGTTTCTAAACCGCGCCGGCTCCGCCTGCTTCACATACAGAAAATCTTCGGGCGCCGGCAAGGTTACTTTTGCGCCGCGGGGAACACGGAACGAGGCGCCGTCGGAACTGGAGCGAATCCATTTCACAACTACCGGTTCGCCGGCAGCCTCGATAATGACGGGCACATCAGCCGCGAAACCGGGATCAACATCGGTCTGTTCCAGTACGTACTCACCATTCTGCGCTTTCGCAGGCTTCAATGCCAGAGTCGGAATACCCGAGCCGTAGACCCAGGTGTCGAAAAAGAATTCGAGCGTATGGTCCGGATCGTCCACCGGCATAAAGCGGCTCGCGAGCTTGCGAAAATCCTCGTTCGAAAGCTGTTTGCCCGCATAATCCTCGACAATTTGCTTCAAGAATTTCGCAAAGGAATCCGTTCCCATGCGCCGGCAAAGCATCCGCATTACCCAGGTGCCTTTGTCGTACGTGATGACGCGCCACGCATCGGCGTCCGTGGATTCGAGCAGCCGAACACCAAGATCGACCGGCCCCGTGGAATCGACCGGTTTGCCCGAGCTATCGCGCTTAATCAGTTCGTCCCTGAAATGAATCATCGCTTGCTGGAACTCGGCGTGGCCCTTGCGGCGCTCCACTAGTTGCAACGCGGAGTAGTTGGCAAGAGCCTCCATTAACCAGTCGCTGCGATAGTCGGCGGGGGTTATGAGATTGCCCCACCACTGATGAGCGACTTCATGAGCAAGCAGCAGATCGGAAAAGAATATGTCCATGAGAGGAGACTGATATTGGGGCGGGCGCTCGTCGCGGCTCAAGTACGTTAGCGTCGAGAGATAGATCAGCCCCGGGAACCCTTGACCGAAGGTGCCGGGAATAGGCGTAATCGCGACATTGTGAATCGGCAGCGGTCCCCACATCGCCGAGTATTGATCCAATAAGCTCGCTGTCTCATTACTGATTTCGTGAAGACGCTGCTCCGCGCCGCTAGTGGAGCCATCGCGCGCGATTGAGGCCAGCAGAGCGCGATTCGCGAAGCACTCAATCCGGAAAGGCCCGTGATCGACAGTCGTGCTTTCGAAATCGCCCAGGTTGAACCCGGCGAATTCCGCTGGGCTCGTTAGAACGCGGTGGACGGTGCGCACATCTCCAATTACCTGGTCGCTCGCCAGCTTACCGGTCGATACCACCTGCAAATTCGACGGGCAGCGGAACGTCAGGTCGAAGGTAGAGGAATCGTTTGGGCGGTGCGGGAACCAAACGTTGCGAGCGCCGACAAAGAAGACGCCGCCGCCATTGTTCTGAATCACCGAGCCCGTGTGTTGAATTTCCACCTGTACCGGTTCTCCCGTCACCAGAGGATGCGGCGAGATCACCAAAAACGAACTAACGCCGAATTCGTCCGATCCACGTATGGATTCAGGCTGAAAAACCTCGGCCGGCTGGCCACTGATACTCGCCGATGTCACTCTCATCCGATTGGATATTTCGAGCGAAAGCACTTGCCGGCCGGCGACATGAGGCGTAACACGGAAATCCGTTACCGCCGACATGCTGAGATCGGGATGGATAGTGGCGTCGATTCGAAAATGGGACAGCGTGAACGGGTCCGGCGGCGGTGGCGCGCGACGCCGCGGCGCAAAACTAGTCCAGACGCGGAAAATCGGAGTGTTGTTCTGATCGACGATGCTGCCGACCGTCACGGACTCCTCCAGGTGCGGTTGATAGATAACGTCGAATCTGTGGAGCGTCTGACCGGCGATCAGCCCATAGAATAGGCCCAGTTGCGGCGGGTCGTTGTTGAGCAGCGATTCGGCGAGCGGGACCTCCAGATCTCCGGCAATGTTGCGAAGCATTTCGCTCCATTGCGGAGCGAGTTTCCGCGCTTCCTCCGGAACGGTATGCACCACGCCTTGCTGAATCTGTCGCAACACGTCGTGCAACGTATCGTCGCTGAACAAGAAGATCGCTTCCTTGAAATGTTCATCGAGATTCGGCGACTTTGTGTAGTAGGCAAGCGAAGCGCGCTCGCCGCGACCCGGAGGCATGACGAGGACCTCCGCGTCGCCGGTGTCCGTGCCCACGCAGGAGAAGACGGCGCCCACAACTTTGCCGGCGACGGGCGAGGCGAACGACAGAACGCCGTCATTTAAGTAGATAGTGATGTCGCCGCGAGCCAGGCGCACGTCGCGCACGTGATAGGTTTGCGCCGGATCGAGCGACAGGCCCGCCAGTTGGCTGTGTATGGCGGAGAATGGACCACCGGCCGCCCACAATCCAGGCGCGAACAGCAGGCAGCTAAGCAGCCCGGCCAGTCGTATCCCCCGATCGAATCTCACTTCGATTTAACCTCCTGGCGATCGTCCGCGGCGGGGCGCGGCATGTCCTGCCGCGCAAGCGCCATTTTCCGGCGATGGCTACGATGCAATTTATAGCTTCGATAGAAGAGCGTGAGGGCGATCCAGGTAAAGATAACGATCACGGGATAGACCAAGACACCTGGAAAGAACACGAAGATGGCTGCGAACGCCAGGAGCAAGGCTCCGGCGCTTGCCATCAAACGCGCTTCAACCGACTCCATGAGGCGGCGATTGGTGAACGCCGCGCCGATCGTATTGCTGATGCGAATGGTTCCTGCTGCCGCACGTCCTACGCTCCCGCCGCCGCTCGTCAGGCGCGACTTGCGATGGCGAGGCTCGCCCGGCGCACGAACCTTCCGTTTGTAGTCCAGTACGATTTCCGTCGCGTTCGCCAAATCGCGAACGTACATTTCCTCCATTTCTTTTGCGAACGATTGGTCTTCGATCACCGCATCCAACTCGCAATTTCCAAGCCAGCTTGCCATGTTGAGATTCGTCGAGCCCACACGCGCCCAACGTCCGTCCGCCACGGATGTTTTGGCGTGCAGCATCGTGCCGTTCCACTCGAACACGCGTACCCCAGCCTCCAGCAGTGGCCGATAACCCGCTCGCGACAACGGCTTGAGCATAGGAATGTCGGTCGCGTTCGGCAGAAGCAGCCGAACGTCAACCCCATCGGTCGCCGCTGCCTTCAGAGCTTGAACGTAGGCCGTTGTCCCCGCATAATACGCGTCCGTCAACCACAATCTCTTTCGCGCGAGGGCGGAGATGAGTTGATCTAGGCGAAACATGGATGCCGTGGCCGGCATGGTCGCCACCACGCGTAAGCTCATGTCACCCGCGCGAGTGAGCGTATCTTCGTGAATCTTTTCATCGTCGGGGATCTCAGCGCCGATGGTTGCCCACACTTGTGCGAAGGCGTGCTCAATATCCGCGACGCCATACCCGCGCACCTCGACTCCCGTATCGCGCCAGGGCTCTAGATTTTTTTCCGGCTGCCCGACCCACATTCTGCCAATGCACAACCCGGAGATGAAGCCGACCTGTCCGTCGACCGCGAGCATCTTGCGATGATCGCGAGAGATCCAGCCAAACGGACTATCGAGTCGCGGCGGATTGTAACAACGCACTTCGATGCCGCCGGCGCGTAGACGATTCCAGAAGCGCCGCGACGTTTTGCCGAAGCCGCCCAACCAATCGTAAATAAGGCGCACGCGAATGCCCTCCCGCGCCTTCGCAATCAGAGCATCGGCGAACTCCCGCCCTGTGTCGTCTTCGTGAACGATGTAGCTTTCGAAATGAATATGGCGCTTCGCCGCGCGGATGGCGTCTAGCCATGCCGGATAGTTCTCTCGTGCGTCTTTTAGGAGACGAACGCAATTCCCCTCAATGAGCGGCGCCCCGGCTGCTCGCGAGAAAGCATGGTCGGAGAGCGTGCGTACGGACGCGACGGCCGCTCGCTCGTGTCGTCTGTCGTCTATGACACTCATTGACTCTCCCCTTCTCTACGATGATGGCGCAATAAAACCGGTTGCGGCAGTGGGTCGGCTATGCTGATCCTACGACACTTCAACGGACCTTCGGCTTTGCCCTTTGATGGATCGCCTTGTGTGATGGCACGAACGGCGTTCGGCCCCCTATGTGTGGGCGGCAGCTTCGGCGATGACAGTCATCGTAAGTGCTGGTTTGGAATCGGACGTATTTTCTGAGTCGCCCTAGTGTCCGAGCGCTTCCTCCGGTAGGCTTCTGCGACACTGTGGGCGTGCCGGTATCCGATTGGGATGTGCTGATTGTTGGCGCTGGAGTATCCGGGCTCTCGGCCCTTCGGGTCCTCGATCGCGCCGGCCTGCGCGCCGCCTGCCTGGAGGCGAGAAACCGCATCGGCGGCCGCATCGAATCCATTCACGATCCCGCTTCACCGGTTCCCATCGAGCTTGGCGCCGAATTCATTCATGGGCGTCCCGCCGAGATTTGGGACATCGTTGACCGACGCCATCTGGCTGCTTACGATTGCGTGGAACACGCCGTGTATTCGGCCGGCGGCCATTTCCAGCACGACGAGGAGAGCTGGGAAAAGATCAGCGGCGTGTTGGACGATATCAAACGCCTGGGCAGCCCGGAACGGGACCGTACGTTTAGGAACTTTCTGGACCAATCATCGTATCCCGCCGACCTAAAGCAGTGGGTGACTTCGTATGTCGAGGGCTTCAATGCCGCGCGGGCCGAAGTCATAGGCATCGCGTCGCTCGCCGAGGATGCCCGGGCGGCGGACAAGATCCATGGCGGTCATTCGTTCCGCACACTGAACGGCTACGATGTCATCCCTGCGGCACTGGTGGACGGCATCGAAGACAGTCAGGCGAAGCTGCGGTTGAACTCTGTAGTTGAGGCAATTCGATGGGAACCGGGGTCGGCGAACGTTCACCTGAGAAACGCCCTGACGGGAGAACGGCAGGTCATGCATGCCCACCGAGTGATCGTCACAATCCCGCTTGGAGTGCTACAGGCGGAACCGGATGAGGACGGCGCAATCCGTTTCGACCCGGAGCCGGGCGAAGTTCTTCGAGCTGCGCGCAAGCTCCGGTTCGGACAGGTGTTCCGGTTGGTGCTCCGCTTCCAGCGCGCGTTCTGGGAGGACAAGCACGAGCTATCCAGCGCCGGGTTTCTGCTGTCGCGGGAGCCTATATTCCCGACATGGTGGACGACACTTCCCGTACATTCGCCGATTCTGACCGCCTGGAGCGCGGGCCCGCACGCCGATGAACTTGCGGGGAGATCCAAAGACGAGATTGTGAGAAAAGCGCTTTCCAGCATCGGAAAGATTACGGGGCTGGAACCGCCGGCACTCGAAGCAGCCTACTTTCACAACTGGCGCGACGATCCGTTCGCCCGGGGCGCTTACAGCTATGTGCCGGCGGGCGCGCTGGCGGCGCGGGAGAAGCTGGCCAAGCCTGTGGGCGAGACCCTGTTTTTCGCAGGCGAAGCAACCAATCTGGACGGATACAGCGCCACTGTTCATGGGGCGATCGCCTCCGGAGCCAGGGCGGCGCGGCAAGTCATTCAGCAACAGTAAGCAAGGTAGCCATCATTCGCCGGCGTAGCCACCGCGCCGGGTGTTGACAAGGGAATATCGCATGAGTCAACATAGTGAAACCTTTGCCAGTCCCCCCGCATCTGTAGGTGCTAGAGTTGGCCACTACGCTCAGCCGAGCGATAACCATTCAGTAAGAACCAGGCAGAAATGCTGGCCGTTGCCGAAGGGGGCGGGTGTCACTGTGGCAATTTCGAGGAGTGGAGTAAAGAAGTGTCATTGAATGTCAACGAGTTCCGCAAGCTGCTGGAAGCGAGGCGAATAGAACTCTTGTCAAACGTTTCGGACCGCGAGGAAATCCGGATCGAAAACGCAGCCGAGGATTTTGATAGGCTACAGCAGCAATTGAACCGTGAAGTCGCGATCAGGAATCTTGATCGGGAATCAAAACTGTTAAAAAACGTGCAGTCCGCTTTGGCGCGGATCGATGAAGGCACGTTTGGGATCTGTCTGCGCTGTGACGAGGCAATTCCTGAACGCAGGCTGAAGGCGCTGCCGTGGGCCGCCTATTGCGTGGCTTGCCAGGAAACCGTGGATCGTCAGATTGCGGCCGGCACGTTCGAAGGCGACCATGACGAAGTGGGCGAATTGGCCGCATAAGGCACCCCGCTTGGTAGCTGGTCAGCCCTTCCGCCATACCTGTTTCGGATCGAGCCGATAAACAGAATTTAATCCGCGGCTTGCGCCGACCGCACGGACGACTTCCATCGAAGGATTGGCTTTCGAGCTGCCGTCACTTCATCCACGCGGCTTGTTCGAGTTGAATGCGGCGCTTGCAGGACCAGCTCCGGATTGTCCTCGACTTCCTGTGCAATCGAAATCATGGCGTCGGCAAACAGATCGAGTTCCCGCTTGCTTTCGGTTTCAGTCGGCTCGATCATCAGGGCGCCACGCACGATCAGAGGAAAGCTGACGGTGTAGGGATGAAAACCGTAATCGATTAGCCGCTTGGCGATGTCACCGGTCCGAACGCCTTTGCGCGCCTGCCGGTCGTCGCTGAACACGCACTCGTGCATGGTGGGCGACTGGTACGCGATCTCGTAATGCGCTTCGAGCTTTTTACGGATGTAATTGGCGTTCAGAAGCGCGTCGAGAGTGGCCCGCCGGAGGCCATCGCCGCCATGCGCCATGATGTAGGCCAGAGCGCGCACAAGTACGCCGAAGTTGCCGTAGAAGGAGCGCACCCGGCCGATGGATTGCGGCAGGTCGTAGTCCCACGTCCAACGATCATTTTCACGCTTTAACCGGGGACCGGGGAGAAAGGGTTTCAGGATGTCGCGGACAGCAACGGCGCCCGAACCGGGACCGCCGCCGCCGTGCGGCGTCGAGAAGGTCTTGTGGAGGTTCAGATGCATCACGTCGATGCCGAAATCGGAGGGACGCGCTACGCCGACCAGCGCGTTCATATTCGCGCCGTCCATATAAACGAGCGCGCCTTTTTCGTGCAACAAGCCGGTGATGCGCTTGATGTCCTGCTCGAACACGCCGACAGTATTCGGGTTGGTGATCATCAATCCCGCAACGTCTTCGGTGACGTGCCTGGAAAGACGGTCCATGTCCACCATGCCGCGATCATTCGATTCGATATTTTCGACGGCGTAGCCGACCATGCTGGCGGTGGCGGGGTTCGTGCCGTGCGCCGAATCGGGAACCAGGATCTTCTTGCGAGGATTCCCGCGATGTTCCTGTAAGGCACGGATCATGAGAAGGCCGGTGAACTCGCCGTGGGCGCCGGCTGCCGGTTGCAGTGTAACCGCGTCCATCCCGGTGATGACCGCCAGCGCATTTTCGAGCGCGGCGATCACTTCCATACAGCCCTGCGAGAGGTGCTCCGGCTGATACGGGTGGGCCCAGGCCAAGCCATCGATGCGCGCCACGAGCTCATTCACGCGCGGGTTGTACTTCATAGTGCAAGAGCCGAGCGGATATAAACCAAGGTCAATCGCGTAGTTCCATGTTGAGAGCCGGGTGAAATGCCGGATGGCCTCGACTTCGCTGATCTCCGGGAAATCCTCGATTTCTCCACGGACATTCTGGCGGCCGAGGGCCGCTTCGGCATCCACGTTGGGAACGTCGAGTTCAGGCAGTTGATAGCCGCGCTTGCCGGGCGAGCTGCGCTCGAAAATGAGAGGCTCATTCTGGACAATATGCGGTGAAACTTTCTTGATCATTTCCGCTGAGTCCCTCCGTTCACTTTCCATCCCAGACGGCAGCTATGCGATCCATATCGGCTCGTTTGCTCATTTCCGTGGCGCACAGGAGGACGCAGCCGGAAAGCTCCGGATAGTGGCGATCGAGCGGGAGGCCACCAACAATGTTGTGTTCAAGCAACTCGCGATTGATTTCACCGGCGGATTTTCCGTTCGTCGTGGCGACAAATTCGTTAAAGAACGGCGCGTCGAACTTCCGGGGCAACTTACTTGCCAGGTAATGCGCTTTCGACAGATTCTGCTGGGCGAGCTCACGCATTCCTTCCTTTCCATAGACGGTCATATAAACCGTGGCCATGAGCGCGATCAGCGCCTGGTTGGTGCAGATATTCGAAGTCGCCTTTTCGCGCCGGATATGCTGCTCGCGCGTGGCGAGCGTCAGGCAAAAAGCGCGGCGGCCTTCCGAATCGGTGGTTTCACCCACCAGACGGCCAGGCAACTGGCGAACGAACTTGTCCTTGGAGGCGATGATGCCGGCGTACGGGCCGCCATAGCTGGGCGGCGTCGCAAAGCTTTGCAATTCACCGACGACGATATCGGCTTCGCGGGGCGGCTCAATCAACCCGAGAGCCACGGCTTCCGTGAACGCAACAACGAGCAAGGCGCCCTTCGAATGGACGATATGTGCCAGCTCATCAATTTGTTCAAGCAGACCGAAGAAGTTGGGCGTTTGCACGATGAGCGCAGCGACGCTATCGTCAAGCCGCTTCGTTAGATCGTCGAGATCGAGCAGACCATTCGGGCTATAGCCGACTTCGGAGACCGGTAAACCGCCGTGCTTCAGATAAGTAGTGAGAACTTCGCGATATTCGGGATGAACGCTGCGCGCGACAAGAATTTTATCGCGACGGGTGACGCGAGCGGCCATCATGGCGCCCTCCGGCACGGCGGACGAGCCGTCGTACATCGATGCATTCGCCACATCCATGCCGGTCAACTGACAGACCATCGTCTGGAATTCGAAGATGGTGGTCAGCGTTCCTTGCGAGATTTCCGCCTGATAGGGCGTGTAGGACGTCAAAAACTCGCCGCGTGAAACGACCACATCGCAGAGTACCGGGCGGTAGTGATTATAAACGCCCGCGCCGAGGAAACTCGCATATCCATTCGCATTGCGCGCGGCGCGAGCTTTGAAATAGTCGACAATTTCGTATTCGCTCTTGCCGTTTTCGAGATCGAGTTTCCCGTCGAAGCGCACGGCGGCAGACAGGTAAGAAACGAGGGCTTCCTCGGAGGACAACCCGAGCACCGCGAGCATTTCCTGGCGCTCGGAATCGGACTTCGGTAAATAACGCAATTCGGTTTTCCTAAGTAAGCGGCAGAATTGGCGAAGGCTACTCGCCGATATATTTCTGATAGTCTTCGGCCGATAAAAGTTCCGTCAAGTCGCCTCCCGAGGGCAGCTTCAGTTTAATGAGCCAGGCGGCGCCGTGCGGATCTTCATTCAGCTTCTCAGGATGCTGGGTTAACAGATCGTTTATCGCAACCACTTCACCGGCAACCGGCGAGTAGATATCAGAGACGGCTTTCACGGATTCCACCGAACCAAACGATTTCCCCTTATCGAATGTCGCGCCTACTTTGGGCAAATCGACATAGACGATATCGCCCAACTCCTGCTGCGCGTGATCCGTGATGCCAACCGTGCCGGTATTTCCTTCCACCAGCACCCATTCATGTTCTTTCGTGTATTTGTAATTCTCGGGATAGGTCATGCTTTTGCTCGCTTGTAGAAGGGCGTGGAGGCCGTTACCGCCGCCGCCGGTTGATTCCGAATAATGACTTCAATTTCGACCCCGGGCACGGCCGTGTCGAGGGGCAGATAACAGAGGCCGATATTTTTGTTCAGAGTAGGCGAAGGTCCGCCGCTGGTGACCCAACCGGCAGGGCGGCCGGCGATCCATACCTCATAACCATCGCGTCCGATGCCGCGCCCGGTCATTTCAAAACCGACAAGCTTTCGAGAGAGACCGGCATCGAGACTCTTCTGCAATGCCGCGCGACCAAGAAAATCGCCCTTATCCATTTTGACGATCCAGGCGAGGTCCGCTTCGAACGGATTGATGGAGGCGGTGAGCTCATGGCCGTACAACGCCATTTTCGATTCGAGCCGCAACGTGTTGCGCGCACCTAGGCCACACGGCTTGATGCCGAAGGGCCGGCCGGCTTCGAGGAGTTCGTGCCAAAGCCGCGGCGCTTCAGCCGGAGAAATGTAGATTTCGAACCCGTCTTCGCCCGTATAGCCGGTTCGCGCGATGCGCGCCGGAACTCCGCTAACTTCGCCATCGACAAACCAGTAATATTTGATCTCGGACAGCCTGGCGGGGGTAAACTGCTGCAATATTTCAAGCGCGCGCGGCCCCTGCACGGCGATTTGCGCATACCGGTCGCTGGCGAAATCCACTTCGGCATCGAAGACGTTGTGAGCGCGAATGTGTTCGAAATCCTTCTCCTGGTTCGACGCATTCACGCAGAGAAAGAAACAATCGTCCGCCACTTTGTGGACCAGGATGTCGTCGACGAACCCTCCGTGCTCATACAGCAGCGCCGAGTAATGAGCCTGACCGGTCTTGAGGCGGCCCACGGCATTGGTTGAAACGGATTCGACGAGTTGCAGGGCCTGCGGTCCACGAATTTCGATTTCGCCCATGTGGCTGACGTCGAACAGGCCGGCGGCTTTGCGAACGGAATGATGTTCTTCGAGGATGCTCGAATATTGAACCGGCATGTCCCAGCCGCCAAAATCGACCGTTTTGGCTCCGCTGGCGCAGTGTACAGAATGGAGCGGAGTCCTCTTGAGCGCGGCACTAGAGGTCATGCGGAAACCCCAGCGTAGCATAGGGTTGCGGGAGAATTGCGTTGCTGCGGTTGAGAAAAGGCCGCGCATTTTGTAAGCGACGCCGATTGCGGGATTGCGCCCTGTCTCACGGTCGAGTTTCGAAAGTTCGAGAATCGCGCGCGGGCTGGGGGTGCCCGACGCCGAGGGATGACGTATGCGGAGCCCGCGATAGACTTCGCCGAGCGCCGAAGCAAGTCTCGGCGCGGCAGACAAGATTGTCTACGCCACGATGAATGTGAATCCGGTACAGGTTGAAGATTTATGCGGCGAAAGCGAGGGCGGGTCCGCAGGATTCGCGGTCGAAGTTCCAGGTGTGGGCGTTGTTGGCGTGTTCGAGCGTCCACCTACGTTTCACGATGGTCTCTGCTTCCGCAGTTGAACAAACGAACCCAAACTCGGCCGGTTGAAACTCCTTCCCGGCGACCAGATGGCACATGCCGACTTCGTAAATTGCTTCCTGCTCGCGGGTTTCCTGGGCTTTGCGCTCGGCCTGGACTTCGCGCAACATCTTGAGCAC
>Ga0134126_10004416_pt1 | contig 17587 bp, 12 predicted proteins | sample KB31752_FD_96881 | JGI IMG/M metagenome (GOLD analysis project Ga0134126, IMG submission 96881) | Terrestrial soil microbial communities with excess Nitrogen fertilizer from Kellogg Biological Station, Michigan, USA - KB3-175-2 | ecosystem: Environmental > Terrestrial > Soil > Unclassified ...
GGAAGTGAGTCGCGTACTGCGACGGAACGAAGAGGCGCGGATCTACCACTGGTATGCCGCCACAGGGAAGTTCCCACCAAGGCGCGGCCAGCCGGATGGGTAAAAAGGGTTACAGTAGAAGTAAGCAAGGGCGGGATTTGGACTTGGCTTCTCTTACACTGCCGATTCCCAGGGACCGCTAACTCTTATTCGCGCCTGCCACGTTTCCGAAGGGGAATGCAAGACGTGGCTGCCAGGGTCGTTTCGTGGTATTGTCCGCCACGTCAAGCAATACAAAGCCAACCCCGGATAACCCGCCTTCACTCCTCGGCTTCTGGTTCGGCCCGCTGGAGTACGCCAGGTGTTACCCAAATCCATATCTCGTCGTTGATGGTCAGTCCGTATCCTTCTTTCATACTCTCCGATACCTCCGACATGCCGAGAATTTCCTCGGCCGAGTGCAACGGGCACCAAATGCTCACTGTGGCCTCGGTTATCCAATGCAGACCCGTTTCCTTCAGAAGCGTCTGCAAGCTGTCATGCGGTCCAGACCGATACCCGCTGGAGGAATCCGTGTAGTAGTAGCGCTCTCCAATTTGATATGCTTCCTCCGTCCCGGCTCCAGCTCCAGAACCGCCACTATCCCAGAAGACAGACCATACACACTGGCGAACCCGGCCGCCCTTCAGCCGCCAGGATGGCTTGTTGCGTCCTGTCCGCTCCACAACATATCCCTTGCCCACTGAGCGGGAAATTGTCTTCCTGCCTTTTCGATCCTCTGGTTCCTTACTGGCTTCAAAGGCACTTTGCAAGGCGGTTGCGAAATGCTTTCCCTTGACATTCTCACTCGAACGGGCGCCTGGCATGTGCTCCCAAAACCATTCCAGTGCCCCGTTGGCATCCGATAGATGCCCACGTTTCCTCTCGATCATCTGCTCCTGCAACCAGGCTTGCAACCTGGCCGAATCATAATATCGCTCGATACCTTCTTCGTTCTCACCCTGTTCTTCCAGCCAGTCCGAATCCAGGTCAGAACAGTCCTCGGTCCTCGTCGTCAATCGGATGATCTCGTCGAAGGCGATCCGTTCCACTTGAACCTTGTCTGCAACCTTCAGTTTCTTCAGATAGGCCGTATAGTCAAAGTCAGGATCGAACCGCGCACACTGCTTGGCCTTGAGCCGCTGCGTCTGAGCCGCTTCTTTCTCGCCGTGTTCTTCGAGCCAGTCCGCGTAGATCAGTCGAGAGGCGATGTCTCGCGGCTTCTCATGAAGCACCTGTTCAAAACCGGAATGAGATTGCACCTTCCGTCTTTGAATTACTCTCTTGCTCATATCGTCGCTCCTCAATGGTCCTCTTGTATTGGAAAAACTCGTATCACCGTTGACGCCGCCACTTACATCCTGCGGGGAAAATTGGAGTCATTCACTGCCAGTATCCCAGCATCATCTTGGGGTTTGCCGTGCAGTTCCGAGAGATTGGCCAGGCGATCAATCCAAGCCTTCATTTCAGAGGCGTTCCGGCGAAGCACTTCGAGCAAGAGGTTGTGGACACAATCAATCATTTTCTCGTTTCGATAAGCCGCGACTTGATTGAGAATGGTCAGGGTCTCCGGCCGCAACTTGAGGAGCTTTCGGCGCGGCCCCGGTTGCGAGGTAAAGGCTGGAACAGTTTGCTTTCTCTCGGTCATCGGTCGATCCTTTCGAGTAAATAGTGAACACCCTCCATCTTAAAGCGGTAGCCAAACCGGCTACCTGTCAGTAGGCATAGCCGACCGCACGGTATGGAGGGTCAGACCCCGCCGGCGGAAGCATTGAGAAGCATGAAAGTGTCAGGTTGACGAGGGAGTATATGGTAGGGGGTAGTATGCCGTACCTGGAAACGAAATAGGCCGCCGCATGGAGTGAGCGTGTATCGGCCTGAAGTTCGTCACTTCGGTGGAGACGGTCATTCGGGAGCTTTTGTTCCCGCACATGAAGGCTTTCGCCTCAAGGCACCGTAGCGTCTCCAGCCCGGTTGCCGGCCCCCTCGTGGGCACTCTTCATGCTCTATATTTTATAATAACTTCGCCAGACAAGCGGCCCAAGGTCAGCAGCACAAAATTCGGCTGTCTTCGGGTTCGAGGATCCCCTTGACGGCATCTGGACGGAGGACGACCGTGATTCGTCACTTTTTTGGGCATCATGAGTCATCAGGAGTTAGCGGGGGCACCGCCTGCTTAGTGATCGCCCGGCCATTCGGGATCAGGAGTCGTCTATGAGCCTTGAACTTGCCGTCCAGATTGCCACTGTCATCACGTTGCTTCTAACGGCGGGGACACTGCTTTTTGGCATCTGGAGTTTTCGCAAGCAAATGAATTGGCAAGTCTACCTCACCTATACGGAGCGCTATGAGAAGATCTTAGGGGCGTTCCCCTCCGGTGCCCTGGAATCGCGATTGCGGCTCGGTGAGACACTACCTCCCCAAAGTGAGGAACTTCGGATTTGTATCCTCAAATATCTCAATCTATCTTCGGAAGAATTCTTCCTGTATCAAACTGGATTCGTCTCGAAGAAGATTTGGAACATCTGGCGACCAGAAATCGAGCGGGCGGTGCGAACTCCCATGTTGAAACGCGAATGGCAACGTATCCGCCATGAGTTCAAGTCTTACCCGGAATTCTTCGCCTTCGTCGAACGAGTACAATCAGATAAACCGTCATAGCCGTCCTGAGACCCTGCCTTCGCTCAAATCGTTGGTTTCTCGGTCGCCGCCCGCGCCACGGATTCAATCGCAATAGCGGTCACGGCAGCCCCGTAATCCAGATCGATGTTCGCCATGTTGTCGTGCGTATCGTGATAGCCGGTGCGATCAATGTCGTAGTTTTCCATAAACAGCACCACCGGAACGCCGGCATCGGAGAAGATTTGTCCGTCCGTGTTGTAAAGCGTGCTGCGCGGATTGTGCGGCAAGCGCACCTCGCCGCTGAGCGGGAGATGAGCAGCTGTCGCCGGAATGTGGCTGCCGTCCGGACTGCGTTGGCCGCGACCAAGACCACGACGCCCGGAGCGCTGGTTTAAGCGCTCGCAGGCCGCGTTCCACGCTTCATTCGCCAGGTGCGCTTGCTCCGCCAGCCACAGCGAGCGCGGCCCCGTGCCCGGCGCGATCTGGAACACGTCCGGTTCCTTGTCGTTGTTGTGGGCCACCATGTCGAGTACGTATACACCCTGAATGCGCACTTTCGATAGGTCACGCCAACGGTCCTTCTCCAGATGAATCTTCAGACGTCCCTCGACGAGAAGCTGCGTTAGGTGTCGCGCTCCCAGGCAGTCGGCGGGGAACTCCTCGCCGGTCAGGTGAATCAGCCACACGTCGCAGCCGAGTTGCCGCTTGCGGCTCATGTCGAGAAAGATTGACGCCGCCTGCATCAAGGCGACCGTCGCCGAGTGATTATCGTCCGCGCCCGCCGCCGCCAGACGCGCCCCCGTACCGCCGTATTCCGGATCATAGCGATCCAACATATACGCTGTATCGTAATGATCCGCCATGATGACCGCTCGGCTCCGATCGCGTCCGGGGATGACGACGAGCAAGTCGCGTTCGTGCAGCAATCGCTGCTGATTTTTCGCCCATCCATCCATCCAGGTGAAATCGAAATCCGTCCGCCATTGGAACGGCAAATCACCCACGAGTGCCTTGCCGGTCAGTCCGGCCCGCGCCACCACGCGACGATAGTAACTCAGTAGGTAGTCGCCCAGCGGTTCGAGATCGCGGGAGAAGTGATCGAGCAACTTCTCGGTCGGCTTATCGCGCACATAATCGGCGTTGCATTTGTTGATGTATCGTCCCTCGGCGAGTAAAGCGATCTTTTTCCAGTAATTCACCTCGAACGTGCGCCGCGCCGTGAGCGCAATCGTCCGTCCTTCGGGGGCTGGAACGCTTGCCGGTTCCAGGCAGCGCTCCAGCGTTTCCGCGAGACGCCGGCCGCGCACGGAGTCGGTCGAGCGATCCGACAGCGATGCCAGCCATGCTTCCAGGGTGTGTTCGCCTTCCGGCAAAAGAATTTGCCGCGCCAGCGAGCGCGGCAGCGGCCGCTCGCCGCGCAGTCGCCAGGTGTCGAGCAGCAAGCGTACATTGAGGACCGTTTGTCGGGCGCGCGGATCGTGAGGATGTTGGAACAGTTCCAGCGCCTCTCGATAAGGCTCGCGGTGGAGGAGACGCGGCCACAGTTCCACCGGGCGAGCAAGGTCCGAACGGTCCACCGAATACGCCGTCAGATAGCCGAGCGGCGCGTCGGCCAGCACGCGAGGCTCGTTTTCAGCATGATCCAAATATGCCACGAGCGGACGATGCCAGTACACTTCATGCTGTCCGACGCGCATCGGCGGGAACTGGAAACGATAGCCAAACAATCCGCCTTCCTGCACACGTTTCGCCACCTGCATGATGTCGTCGCGGCTGGCGCGCGGGCCATCGAGCAGCAGGTGATGCTGCTTCGTCCACAGCTGAACATTGCGAGCCATCGGCTTGCCGTACAGACCGAGATCGTCCTCATCGGTGCTGAAGAGGACATGGATCAACTTATCCTCCTGCCCCTTTTTGTGTTTGTTCGTCAATACCGACAATTCATCCTCGTGGCGGTGCATTTTCGCCCAGCGATGGGTGCGCAGATAGGTGTTCTTCACGGCGAGCTGCGGATCATCGGGATAGGGTTCGTCCGGATGGGGTTCATGCAGCCAGCCGGATTGGGGAATGCGCAGACCGATCACGTCTTCTCGGCGTTTGAGAATGTGCAGTAGCGGAACTTGCGCCGCGAAGGGCAATTCATGCTGCAAGCGCAGATTGCCCGGCACGCCCCAGAAGACCAGGCTCGCCGGACACGGTAGCAGATGCAGTCGTTCATTCAAATACGCGTGCTGGATACTCTCCGGCAGGGTGGCGAAGGGGCGGAACGTGAGCAGAAAACGGACGGCGGAGATCGGTTGATTCTTCGCCCACAGATAGGGCGCGGTCCAGTTGGGCAATGGCTCCTCGCGCCAGTGCGGCCAGGACAGAAACTTTTCCATCGGCAAAATGCGGAAGCCGGCCTTGCGCAGATCGGTCAGTTCCTCCAAGGGGATGCCGTAGACCGTATGCAGTAAACGACGGATGAAGCCCTCGCCCAACTCGGCTGGCGCCTGGCGGCGCGGCGTCGTGAAGAAGCTGCGCCAGAAGGCGCGAGCCGGCCCCTGCTCACTGGCGCCAAACAGCGTCCAGCGCACCCGCCCCTTGTCGTCGAGCGTCTTCGACAGCGCCAGAGGCATCAGCGTGACATAGCGCTCATGAGCAAGCATCCCCTTCTGGGCCAGTACCGGCGGCCAGGCCGCATTGCCAGCCAGCTTGACGCGCGAGAGACCATACACCGGCCGGCCCTGCACCAGCTCAGCAAGAGCATGGACCACTACCTCGGCCACATGCGCCAATCCTGGCTGTAGTTGTCGCGCCTCGTCCCATTCGCCGATCGGCCAGCCCCACGGATCGTCCTCGTTCAGTTCGTGTTGCGCGTAGCCCTGATACGGTTTGCATCCCTCACGCGGCGGCGGCATGAATTCGGAATACGCCGCGATCGGATAGCTCTCCGCACCGCGAAACCACGGCGCGCCATCCATCAACTGCTTCCACCCCGACAATGTCATGGTGATGTCCCACAGGGTCAAAACACAAGACGCATAAAAACACCCAGCTTACCGCGCCAGCAAGACCGTCAACAGCCATCGCCTGCACCGGTAGCGCGCAATCGGCACCACCCGCAAGGTCGATCCGGCTCGCCCAAGCATGCCGGCGATTACGCTGACGGGTTCCACGGCGGCAACCGATACTTTATGGAACTCTCATGCCGAATGGATTCGGCGGGTTTCCGGGCAGGATTTGCTCCATGACGACACATCGCACGGGCCGCGCGGCGCGACACGGGTTTGGCTCACGTTGCGGGTGGAAGGCCGCGCTGCTGCTTCTCGTCGCCGGTTGTCAGACCTCGCCGGGGCAGTTAGGCGGCTGCAAACCGAACACGTATCACACCAGTCGGAAACGGGTACTGGCTCGACAATTGCTAGCTGATACGGCGGAAGAGATCGGCCATCATCCGTTGCGCGCGGGGCGTACGGTACTCGCCGATCAGGCGGGTCTGTTCGGCTCGATGGGCCGCGGTCTGTTCGGCAAACGGCTCGCCATGCGTCTACACGGTGCGCCACCTCCCCTATCCACCTGTCCGGCCGTCGTGAATCCGGAGTTGCTGGAGACGAACTTTGAGCCTGCCGCCGTGCAACTCTATCGCCAGGGCGGAGACGCGCTGGCCGTGCTGGAACAGATGATCGACTCGGCGATGTGCCGTATCGATGTACTCATGTACATATGGGAAGATGATGCGGTCGGCTGGGGCGTGGCCCGCCATTTGGCCGCGCGAGCCGCGCCGGATCGGCGCGTGCGCATTCTGGTGGATGGCGGCGCCAATCTGATTTTCGTGCCGACCCCGACGGATGACCCCGTCTCCCCCTCCGCCTCGGAGGATAAGAAAGCGGTTAAAGCCGGTGACGCGAACAAAGTCGTGTGTTGGCTGGCTCGGCAACCGTATGTCGAACTGATCCGCATCCGAAATCCCTTCGGCCACTTTGACCATCGCAAATTGGTGTTGATCGATGGTCAGAACGCCTGGGCCGGCGGGCGCAACTTCTCCTACCCCTCGTTCTTCGTTCGCCATGACGTGTCGTTCACCCTGCAAGGGCCGCTCGTGACTCAGTGGCAAGAATGCTACGAGCGTTACTGGCGCGACCAGGGCGGTAAGCCGGCGAGCATCCCGTCGGAGACGCCGCCGGTGGCGGCTAATGCGGCGGGGCGTCTCGTGTGGAACACGCCAACCGAACACAGTCTGCGCCACGCCCTGTATCACGCCATCGATCGTGCCGGCGCTTCGGTGTGGATGGAGAATCCTTACCTGTGCGATAACGGCGTCATCAGCAAGCTGGCCCGCGCTCGGCGGCGCGGTGCGGATGTGCGTGTCGTTCTGACAATTCAGTCGGATACGAAGTCGATCAATCATACCAATCGAGTGACGGCCAATCGCCTGCTTGCCGCCGGGGTGCGCGTTTATCTGTATCCAGGCCGCATTCACACGAAAGCCGCCGTGGTCGATGGCTGCTGGGCCTACCTGGGCAGCGGCAACTTCGACACGCTCAGCCTGCGGCGTAATCACGAATTGGGTGTCGTGTTTGGGCCGGGGCCAATCGTCAACGAACTGGAACAAATCATGTTCCAACCCGATTTCAATCCAGACTGGGAACTGCGTGCCCCTCTGCCCCTGACACTCCAGGATTACGCTTACGAAATGATCGCCGGATTCGCTCTGTAATATCTGTTATTACAGGCAGCCGTTTTTTTCTTGCAAACGGTTCGTCTTCGCAAGACGATCATTTCATCGTTTTCCTCATTCGTATGAGCCAAAGGGGTGCGACGGCCGTGAATCGGCGTTTCACCTTCCGATGAAGATGAGGGGTTTGAGTCATGAGCGATTTCGATTGGACGGAACGGTTCCCAGATATGCGCCCCGTCCGCAATCCGCCCGCGCTGATGCGGGTCAACGGCTTTGGTTGCGGCGTCTACGGTTCTCGCGATCACGATGCGGATACGGGCACCTACGTCACCACGTATTGCCTCAGCGCCTTGTTCCTCCCGGTCTTCGCTCTGTGCGCTTACCGCATCGCCGATGCGCCGAACGGCGGTTGGTATTTCCTGGGGCGCGTGCCGTTGTCGCGCTTCGCCAAAACGTGGAATCTCCTCATCCTTTTCGCGGGTCTCTGCGTGGCCGGCGCGATCGGTTGGACCAGTCACACCGAATCGCCGGACTACATCGCCGGCCGCCAACTCGCCGAGGCCGATGGTCTGTCCGCCAAAGGCGAGATCACCAAGGCGGCCCAACTGTATCGCCAGGTGGCCACGGGCAGCAATTCACACCGGGGCGAGGCCACCGCGCGCCTCAAGGATTTGCTGGATGATCCGCGGACCCATACCTCGCTCCCGGAGGCGGCCGGCGTCTTTCGAGTCGCCATCGACTCGCGTCAGCGCATCGGCCTCCGCCCCAACGATCTGGAGGAGCGCGGTTTGAAGTTGTTCGAGCAGCACGCCGAAACCGATCCGCGCGGCGCCCTGGCCTTGCTCGATGTCCTCACGCCGGTCGCCAGCGACCCACGAAAACTGGTTGCGCGACGGCGTTCGCTGCTGGAACGTCTCGTGGCCCGCGACCCTCGCGATCCCCAAATTGTTTCGGAATTGGCCCTCCTCTACGAGGAGAACAATCAGTTGCCGCGTTGCGAGGCGATCCTGATGCCGCTGAAGGATCGCCTCGGCGATAGCGAAGGCGCGCGCATTCTGGGGCAAATCCTTCGCCGTCAAGATAAAGTCGAGGAAGCGTGTGCCGTGCTGGAACCGTACACCACGCGGCGCTTGCCGCAGCTGCGCAGCAGCAAACAGGCTTACGATAACGCCGTGCAGCAGTTGATCACGCGAATCGACCAGGGGATTGCGCCAGGGTTTCCTTATCAACGACTCCGCAGCGCGGACAAGGCGGATCATCTGGTGATTTTCCAGGAATATTTCGCGTCCCAACTCAAGGAAGACCCCAATCTCAAGAGCGTCAACGAGACCTATCAGCGTGCCCGTCTGGTGGTGCCGGCGGCCCTGGAACTTGGCATCGTCTTGCTGCGGCGCGCGCAGGCGCGTCCCGATCCGGCCGCGCGCGGGGCGGACCTGAAAAAGGCCGAGGAAATGTTCCTGGCCATTCAAACAGACGAAGCGGCCAAGTCGAACACCTACCGTCTCTCACTGGGCCAGGTCTATTACTGGCTGGGTAAACAGCAGGAAGGCCGAAAACAGTTCGATGAGGCGCTCGCCGCCGAACAACGGAGTCCCGCGCTGCTGGCGGCCGTGGGCGGGTTGCTGCACGAAGTCGGGGCCGACGCGGAAGCGCGGCCGCTCTTCGAGGAAGCGCACAACGCCGAAGTGGATGTGGAAAAGAAATCGCACATGGCCGTCGCGCGAGCCTTGGCCGCGACCGACCTGGACGACAAGATTCTCTGGATGCAGCGGGCCAAGCCGAAAGAGGCCAACGCCAAGGCCATTTTGCGACAAGCTCAGGCGGATAAGGCCCTTCAAGAAGGCAAAACGGCGGAAGCCGAGCCGCATTTGCGCGCGGCCATCGATCTCTATGCTCACCTGCCTGAAAATGCGGCCACCCTCAACAATGCCGGTCTCGCCCATCTCACGCTGTACCACATCACCGGCGAGCGGGCATCGCTTGAGAAAGGCGAGGCCATGCTGGAAAAAGCTGTCGCCCAGTCGCCGCGCGACAGCACTTTGTTGCTCAATGCCGCCCATTCTCTCCTCGACGCGGCGGTTCGGGATGCGATCGGCAACTCGATCGATCTCAAGACCCTGAAAAAATCCGGCGATCATTCGCTGTTGGCCTATCTGTACGACGATCAAGCGGGACAGCGGCGTATTCTCGAACGGCTACGTGCGCATCCGGCCGCGGTCAAGGCAGCTTCGATGCTTGAGCATTTACGGATTTTGTCGCCGAAGAACGCGGGGGTTTATCACCTTCTCGTCTCGCTTTACGAGGATCAACGTGACGAGAAAGCTCTGCGCGGTCTGGCCCAGCAACTCGATAAGGTTGAACCGGATTTGTCCGCGAAGGAAAAGCGAACGCGCGAGATGTACGCGGGCAAGACGGAGAAGCAGGATCGCAAGGACTGGACGGCGCGGCGCGAGCGCTGCATGAAACTGGTCGAGACAACCGGCAAGGAGCAGCGCGGCCTTACCTACGCGGTCGCCGCCGCCGAATTGGTCGGCATCAACATGGCGCTGGCTCAACTCGGCGATCCGGTGGAGGCGGATGAAGTCGTTGCCCTGGCGGAAGCGGCACAAGCCGCCGCTCCTTCCAGTGCCACACGGGGAATGCTTGAGGGCGCATTGCTTTTCCGGGCCGGTCGAAAACTTGCCGGCAAGGAGCCTGCCTTCGCGGCTCTCGTCTCGCGCACGCGCCGCTCGCTGAGCGCGATGGATTTGCTGGCGGTGACTCTGGCACACGAGGGCAAGATGCGTCAAGCGATTCTGGCCGAACCAGATGTGCAGCGGGTCGTCACGCTCCTTCGCGAGTCTTGCCGTAAGTTCCCCGACACGCCGAAGGAATGGGCGTGGGCGATGCTGCGCGGCATCGATCCCGCGGAGGCAACTCGTCTCGCCAAGCGCATCCAAGACGATCCGGTTAACGCCTTGGTGCGCACGATCGACACAAAACTTTCGCCTCTCAGTGCCAATACGATCCTGCATTCCTGTTGGGCGCTCCAGGCCGCCGGCAAGGACAAGGAAGCCGTGGCGATGCTCAAGGCGTGCGCCGCGCGTGGCGTGCCGATGCCCGACACTCCTTAAGGATCGGCGGCGAAATAATTTTCCGTGTCGTTTACGTTTCCCGAAACGTAAGCGACACGGAAAATTATTTCGCCGTGTACAATGAACGGCGTGGAACCGATCGCCTTTTGAGAATAGGACGAGGCACTCATGGATCTGGACGCGAAAGTTTGTTATTGCTTTCACGTCTCGCAGCGCAAACTGCTCAACTTCATTCGCCTCGAAAAGCCGTGCGTGGCGAGTCAACTTTCCGAGTGCGGCGGCGCGGGCACCGGCTGCGGTTGGTGCATCCCCTTCCTCAAGCAACTCCATCAGCAGGCCGTCGAGGGCGGCGTGACCGACCTGGAGCAACTGACGCCGGCTGAATATGAGCGTCGCCGGGCCGTCTATATTCGGTCGGGCAACGGCACGCCCCCCGCCGGCGCCACGCCCTTGCCGTCCGAGCCGGAAACGTGAACCTCTGAGAAAACCAGCCGAATCCTCGACTCGATACTGGCGAAGCTCCGCGAAGCGTGTTACTTTGTGGAGCGCGTGGGGTTCATGGAAAAGTATCGCGTGCCAGCCGTTCATCGCCCCGCTGAACGAAATCTTGCTGTACCTACCTCGTCTCAAGGGAGAAACACCATGGAAAAAAAGAAGGTGTGTCCGGATTGCGAATCGACCGATGTCGGTCTCGATCGTCGTGATTTCCTTCGCACGGTGGGCGCGACGGCCGCCGCTGTCTCTGCCGCCAGCCTGCCGCTGTTCGCCACGGCTCGCGCCGCCGAGAGCGCCGCTGCGCCGACGAAAGCCAGCGCCGCCGAAACGGCGGTCAAGGGCCTCTACGAAACGCTGACCGATGCCCAGAAAAAAGAGATTTGCTTCGCCTGGGATTTCGTCGAAACCACCGGCAAAAAACGTGGATTATTGCGGACGCATGTATCCAACAACTGGCAGATCACCGAGCCGCACATTCGCAGCGAATTCTTCACCAAAAAGCAGCAGATGATTATCCACGACGTGTGGAAGGGGATCATCAATCCGGAGTGGGAGGCCAAATTCCGCAAGCAACTCAAGGACGACACGGACGGCGAGGAATGGGGCGCGCAGCAGAGCATCGCCATCTTCGGCACGCCGGGCAGCGATCAATTTGAGTTCGTCATGACTGGCCGGCACATGACGCTGCGAGCCGACGGCAACACCGAATCACACGTCGCTTTCGGCGGTCCGATCTTCTACGGCCACGCCGCCAGCGGTTTCAAGGAAAGGGTGCATCACCCCAACAATGTGTTCTGGCCGCAAGCGATCCAGGCCAACAAAATTTACACGCTGCTCGATGGCAAGCAGCAGCAGAAAGCGCTTGTCACCGCTCGTCCGAAGGAGTCGGCGATCAGCTTACGTGGCGGCAAGGGCGGCATTCCCGGCATCCGCGTCGCCGAGTTGTCCGGCGATCAGAAAAAGGAGTTGCAGAAGACGCTGATGATGCTGCTCGATCCGTTCCGCAAGGAAGATCAGGCCGAAGCGTTGGCTTGCATCAAGAAACAGGGCGGACTCGATAAGTGCGGCCTGGCCTTCTACAAGGACGGCGACATCGGCGAAGATGGCGAGTGGGATAACTGGCGTCTGGAAGGACCATCGTTCGTGTGGTATTTCCGCGGTTCGCCGCACGTCCACGTCTGGGTCAACGTCGCCGACGATCCCTCGGTTAAAACCAACGCGCGCGGGTGACAACGAACTCACCTCGGCGCACATTCACTCTCGTTTACGTTTCGCGGAAGCCGCCGCGAAACGTAAACGAGAGTGAATGTGCGCCATCACGGCCGTTTCTCCAGCGGCACATAATGCACATCGTGCTTGCCGACGTAGATTTGCTCCGGCCGGAAGATGCGGTTGTTCTTCAATTGTTCCAGCCAGTGCGACAGCCAACCGACGACGCGAGCAATGGCGAAGATCGGCGTGAACAGGTCGCGCGGGATGCCGATGCTCAGGTAGACGCAGCCAGAGTAGAAATCGACGTTCGGATAGATGCCCTTGGGGCCGAGGACGCCGGCAGCAACGCGCTCCACTTCGAGGGCCAACTGATACAACTTCGGCCGCCCCATCTCGACGAAGGCATTCTCGGCCAATTCTTGCAGAACCGTGGCGCGCGGATCTTTGACCTTGTAGACGCGATGCCCCAGGCCCATGATCTTCTTTTTGTGAGCGATGGCGTCGTCGAGCCAGGGACGGACGTTGTCGGCCGAACCGATCTCGTCGAGCATGTCCAGCACTTGTTCGTTGGCGCCGCCGTGCAGCGGGCCGGTGAGCGTGCCGATGGCGGAACTGACCACCGTATAGGGATTGGCCAGCGTCGAGCCGGTGACGCGGCCGCTGAACGTCGAGGCGTTCATCGTGTGTTCGGCGTGCAGAATCAGGCAAGCGTCGAGTACCTTGCCGACGGCCGGCGATGGCTCCTGCTCGGTGAGCATGTAATAAAAGTTCGCGGCATGGCCGAGGTCGTCGCGCGGCATGATCGGGGCGTCGCCGTGGCGGAGGCGGTGAAAGGCGGCAACGATGGTAGGCAGCTTGGCGATGAGCCGCACGACCGAATCCCAGTTGCTTTGTTCGTTATGCACATCGCGGGCCGGGTAGAACATGCCCAACGCGGCGACACCCGCTTGCAGGGCGTCCATCGGATGGCCGGTCTCCGGTAGACACTTAATTAGGTCGATCAACTTGTATTTGATGCGGCGATGATGCCGCAAGGCGTTGTCGAAAGTGGCCAACTCTCGCTGGGTAGGCAGTTCGCCCTTGAGGAGCAGCCAGGCCGCTTCCTCGAAACAACTCTCCTTGGCCAGCGTCTCGACGGCGATGCCGCGATATTCCAGCCGGGCGCGTTTGCCATCGATGAAACTAATAGCCGACTCCGCGACGGGTACATCGGCCAAACCCGGGTGAAATTCCGGCTCGCTCATGGGGATCCTTCACTCTTCCTTCAATGCGGCCACGGTTGGGGACCGTGGAGAAAAGGCCGAAACGAGGCCCGTCACGGAGACGACGCCTTTATTATGCGAGGAAGCCCCCCGAAGGGCAAATCTTCCTGTGTATTTCGTGCTGCGGAATGGCTATCAGACGGGCGGCTTATTTCTCGACTCCTTTCTTTCTCCGCTTCTTTTGGGCGGCCCCAGCTATTCTATCGGCTCGTTCCCTCCCATTCGCCGGGATTCCGCGGCTGGATAGAATAATAACATGGCCGATTCCGCCGCCGATCATCCGCGTACATGGAGACTGTTATGGTCGCGACCCCATCGGGCAAGCAAGGATTCGTCGAGGAAGTCGAAATCCAGGGGCACATTATCGATTCGCTGCTGCTGCCCAAGGTACTCGATGAAATCCTCATGCACGGCGGTTCCTACGTCATCAAGGACATTCGTATCGGCCAGCGGCAGACCGACGCCAGCCATGCGCGCATCGAAGTCCGCGCCGACAGCGGCGAAAAACTCCGCGAAATCCTCGACGCCATCCATGATCACGGGGCCGCGCCCATCACCGTTCGCGATTGTCAGACCGTGGCCGCCGATATGGATGGCGCCTTCCCCGAGGACTTCTACAGCACCACCAATTACCGCACACAAGTACGGCTTGGCGGCGAATGGATTGACGTGGAGGATCAAGAGATGGACTGCGGCATCCTCGTCGATGCCGAGGGCACGGCCGCTCGCTGCATTCCCATGACGGAGGTGCGTCTCGGCGATCATCTCGTCGTCGGTCGCCAGGGTTTGCGCGTCTTCCCGGCGGAGACGATGGCACGATCGAACCTGTTCGAGTTCATGGCCAGTCCGGTTTCCAGCGAAAAGCCCAAGGGTGTCACCGTGCGCGAGATTGCCGCGGCGATGAAGCGTACCAAGGCGGCCGGCGAGAAAATCCTCGCCGTCCTCGGTCCCGCCGTGGTCCATACCGGCAGCGTCGAGCATATCTGCCAGTTGATTCGCACCGGCTACATCAACATCCTGTTCGCCGGCAACGCCCTGGCGACGCACGACATCGAGCAGGCGCTGTTCGGCACCAGTCTCGGCATTTCGCTGGATCGCGGCTTGCCGATGGAGGAAGGACACGAGCATCATTTGCGCGCCATCAATACCATGCGGCGACTCGGTGGCATTCGCCGGGCCGTCGAGCGGGGCATCCTGAAAAGCGGTGTCATGTATGAATGCGTTCGCCATGACATCCCGTTTCTACTGGCCGGCAGCATCCGCGACGATGGTCCCTTGCCGGAGGTCATCACCGACGCGCTGGACGCGCAGCGGCGCATGCGCGAGATGATCCACGGTGTCGGTTTTTGTTTGATGGTCGCCACCATGCTGCACTCGATCGCCACCGGCAATCTGCTGCCGGCCTGGGTCAAGGTGGCCTGCGTGGACATCAACCCGTCCACGGTCACCAAACTGACCGACCGCGGCAGCGTGCAAACAGTCGGCGTCGTCACCGATGCGGAACCGTTCCTGCGAGCGCTGGTCGCGGAACTCGGCGAACGGCCGGCGTAAGCCGGCTGGTATGGGTTGGTGGATACTCACCAGCCGGCTTACACTGGCCGTTCGCCCATTCGGAGTGTGTCATGCGTCAACCGCGTATTTTGATGTGTGAGCCTACCTACTTCGCCATTGAATACGAAATCAATCCGTGGATGAATCGCGCGCGCGGCAGTTCGCGCGAACGAGCATGCCAGCAATGGCAACGGTTGTACGATACCCTCGTCGGCTTGGGCGTGGCAGTCGAATTGCTGACGCCGCAGCCGGGATTGCCCGATCTAGTGTTCACGGCGAATGCGGGCCTGATGTTCGGCCAGCGATTTTTCAGCTCGCGGTTTCGCCATGAAGAACGTGCCCGCGAGACGCCGCACTTCGATGCTTGGTTCGCGGCGCACGGCTTCAGCGTCGAGCATCTGCCGGAAGGGATGTACTTCGAGGGAGCAGGAGATGCCCTGTTTTGTGGTTCGACGTTGTTCGCCGGCTATCGCATTCGCAGCGATGTGCAGGGGCATCAATATCTCGGCGGTGCACTGCAAAAACAAGTATTGCCGCTGGAGTTGGTCAATCCCTACTTTTACCATCTCGATACATGCTTTTGCCCGCTGGCACCCGGTGAAGCGCTGTGGTATCCCGATGCTTTCGATAGCTACGGACGCCGGGTGATCGAAAATGACATTCCGCATCTGATCGCGGCGGGCGAGGCCGAGGCACGCTGCTTCGGCTGCAATGCCGTGGTAGTCGGCAAGACGGTCGTCCTCAACGCCGGCTGCGAGAAATTGGCGGCTGACTTGCAGGCGCGCGGTTACACGACGGTAGCGGTGGAACTCGATGAGTTCATCAAGTCCGGCGGCAGCGCCAAGTGTCTGACGCTGCGCCTGGATGGTGAAGAAGCGGCGGTGTGGGAATGAAAATTACCAGCCCGAAGCGCCGGCGACGGGGCTTCACCCGTCGCTGGCGCTTCGGGCTGGTAATTCACCACACCAATTCGAGTTTCGGCAGCGGACGGTGTGTACCGCGCTGAACGATCCAGAACATCAGAGCCGCGCACACAATCGCCACCAGATGCAGGATGATGACGAGACGCAACCAGATGGTGTGCGTGAGCGCTTCCAGCGCTGCTCCTCGATTGACCTCATCGAGCTTTTTCTGCTGCGTGGTCTTGGTCTCCTTGGAATCCCCCTTCACCTGTTTGTCTACCCAGTCCGTGTAGCGTGAGTCGAGGCTGAAGCCTAGAAGCACTTGCAATCCCAAGAATAAAAACAGAACGAGATTGACCGCGGCCACAATCCCCCAGCGCCAGGGCAGGATTTTCTCCACACCGGGCGGCAACTTGACATGAATCAGGTTGATGACCACGCTGGCGACCGTCACCGCCAGAACAGGGAAGAACAACAGCAAATAAAAGATCGTCAGAACGCTGACGCCTGGTTTGTACTTGTCGTCCTCTATGAAGGAAACGAGTTGCTTCAGGTCGCCGTCCACCGTGGACAATCCGAAAGCGGCCTGCCAAGAATTCTGTGTCACGGCCGGCTCGCCACCGGGATACACGCCAAGCCAGTTGAAGAATAACAACACGAACACCAACAGCAGACATACCGGCGCAATCCACGGTAACACACGCGGACTGAACCATACCGTCATTGTCCGCTGATAGCCTTCTGGGGACAGCGAGGAGAGCGATGGAGCCGGTGACGAAGCAGGCTTGGTCGTGGTCGCGTTTGACAGCGGCGGCAACGGCTCCAGGTTCGACACGGGTGGAGGCGGTGGAGGGGGAGGAATTGGGTCGTGGCGAACCGAGTAGATGTCCGGTTCCGGCATGCTCGGCGGTAGTGTCGGCGGCGGTGGCGCGGCGGCACCCGGCAGACCCGGCACCGTGAAGGTGCCGGTACACAGAGGACATTTCATCAACTGCCCAGCGAACTCCTCCGGGACGGTGAGCATTTTTTGACAATTCGGACACAAGAGATTCATAAAGGTTCGATCCTGACTACTCCGGACGCTAAGCCGCAAGCGGCCCAGGCGAAACTATTCCAAGAACGCACGGGGCAAGAAGTCCAGCAAGTCCGAGGCGATCAAGGAGACTTCGCCGACTTGCCCCCTCGCCAGATCGCCCGCCAATCCATGAAGATACACGCCCAGTTGGGCGGCGGCAAATGTTTCCAACTTCTGTCCCACGAGCGCGGCGATCAAGCCGCCCAGCACGTCACCCGTCCCGCCTGTCGCCATGCCGGGATTGCCCGTCGTGTTGACATACACGCGGCGGCCGTCCGTCACAATCGTGCCGTGGCCCTTGAGTACCAACACGACGCCATGCGTGGCTGCGAAACTCGCTGCCAGTTCTTCGCGGTGCGTCTGCACGCTCGGAATGTCGCAGCCGAGCAAACGGGCGAACTCGCCGGGGTGCGGCGTGAGAATGATCGGCCCCTGATGCTTGCGTAGGGCGTCGAGCCGGCCAACAAGCACGTTGAGAGCGTCGGCGTCGAGAACCAGAGGCGTGGTGGTCTGTTCGAGGACAGCGACGAGCAGGCCGGCGAGATCGGCGCTCTGGCCGAGTCCAGGCCCCAGTTCGGCGACGCTGTTGCCGCGCACCAGTTCCAGCAGTTCCGGCAGTGCGGCGGCGCTCAGCCGGCCGTGGTTGTCCTGGGGCAGAGGAGCGGTCGTGTAACAGGGATTGGCGGCGGCGACGATGGGGAGGATGCCCTCGGGCA
>Ga0134126_10004417_pt1 | contig 17583 bp, 18 predicted proteins | sample KB31752_FD_96881 | JGI IMG/M metagenome (GOLD analysis project Ga0134126, IMG submission 96881) | Terrestrial soil microbial communities with excess Nitrogen fertilizer from Kellogg Biological Station, Michigan, USA - KB3-175-2 | ecosystem: Environmental > Terrestrial > Soil > Unclassified ...
CGCCTCGCTGGCGCCGCTGTTCGAGCGCGACGATTGCATCATCGACGGCGGCAACTCGTATTATCACGACGACATCCGCCGCGCCGGCGAATTGAAGTCAAAGGGCGTTCACTACGTCGACGTCGGCACGAGCGGCGGCGTATGGGGCCTGGAGCGCGGCTATTGCCAGATGATCGGCGGCGAAAAGCCCGTCGTCGAGCGGCTCGATCCGATCTTCTCCGCCTTGGCGCCGGGCGTCAAAGCGGCCGAACGGACGCCGGGCCGCGAGAAGAGCGGCGGCACGGCCGAACAGCACTCCACGGCCGAACAGGGTTATCTGCACTGCGGGCCGAACGGCGCCGGGCATTTCGTCAAAATGGTCCACAACGGCATCGAGTACGGCATCATGGCCGCCTACGCCGAAGGGCTGAACATCCTGCATCATGCCAACGTCGGCAAGCGCCAGGACGAAATCGATGCCGAAACGACGCCGCTGCGGAACCCGGAGTATTATCAATACGATCTCAACCTCTCCGACGTAGCCGAGTTGTGGCGCCGCGGCAGCGTGGTCGGCTCATGGCTGTTGGATCTGACGGCGATTGCGCTGTTGAAGTGCCCCGACCTCTCCAAGTTCGCCGGCCGCGTCTCCGATTCGGGCGAAGGCCGCTGGACGATCACCGCGGCCATCGACGAAGCCGTCCCGGCGCCGGTGCTGAGCGCGGCGCTGTACGAGCGTTTCAGCTCGCGCGGCGAGGCGGAGTTCGCCGACAAGCTGATGTCGGCGATGCGGTTCGAATTCGGCGGCCACATCGAAAAGGCCGCCGGGCAGTAACGTCGCGTCGCCGTCTCGGCGGCGCCGCTTTGCAAGCACGACGAACGTCAACATAGTTGCGTCGCTGAACCATGACGAAACCGGAGCAAGTCGTCTTCCTGCTCGACGTCGACAACACGCTGCTGGACAACGACCGGATCGCCGTCGATCTGAAACGTCACCTGACGCAGGCCTTCGGCGCCGAGCGGCAACAGCGTTATTGGACGATCTTCGAGGAGTTGCGCGGCGAACTGGGCTATGCCGACTATCTCGGCGCCTTGCAGCGTTACCGGATCGAGAACCCACGCGATCCGAACCTGCTGGCGATTTCGTCGTACCTGGTCGATTATCCGTTCGCCAACCGCTTGTTTCCCGGTTCGATCGACGCGATCGAACGGCTGAACGGCTGGGGCCCCGCGGTGATTCTTTCCGACGGTGACGTGGTGTTTCAGCCGCGCAAAGTCGAGCGCTCGGGATTGTACGACGCCGTCGAAGGGCGCGTGCTGATTTACATCCACAAAGAACAAGAGCTCGACGACGTCGAGCGGCGCTACCCGGCCGAGCACTACGTGCTGGTCGACGACAAGTTGCGGATTTTGACGTCGGTGAAAGAGGTTTGGGGCCCGCGGCTGACCACCGTGTTCCCACGGCAAGGCCACTATGCGCTCGATCCGAAGATTGTCGCCGAAAACCCGCCTGCCGACATTACGATCGAGCGGATCGGCGAGTTGGCGGAATATGAATTGAGTGACTTGCTGAAGGCGGGCCGCTAGAAAAATGCGACGGCTTTATGGAAGGGGATATGGGGATGCGGAGGAGATGAGGAGATCGGATGGATAGAATTAAAATCCATTCTTCATCTCCGTATCTCCTCCGTATCCCCCATATCCCCTTTCCAAAATGGTTGAATTCCACCAACATCCGTCCGACTCGCTCGAAAAATCGCGAAGGAACCGAAGATGACCGCGAACGTCTCTGCCCTGCGACAACGGCCGGCCTGGAAGGCGCTCGAAGCGCACTATGAAAAGCTGCGAGACGTCCACTTGCGGACGATGTTCGCCGACGACCCGAAGCGCGGCGAACGGTTCTCGGTCGAGGCGCTGGGACTGTTCTTGGATTATTCCAAGAACCGTGTCACCGACGAAACGCTGAAGCTGCTCGTGCAGTTGGCCGAAGAGTCGGGCCTGCGCGAGCGGATCGACGCCATGTTCCGCGGCGACAAGATCAACGTCACCGAGGACCGCGCGGTGCTGCACGTCGCGCTGCGGGCGCCGCAAGGTGCGTCGATCGTCGTTGACGGCGGGAACGTCGTGCCGCTCGTGCATGCCGTGCTCGACAAGATGAGCGACTTCGCCGACCGCGTTCGCGGCAGCGCCTGGACCGGCTTCACCGGCAAGCGAATTCGCAACGTCGTCAACATCGGCATCGGCGGCTCCGATCTCGGCCCCGTGATGGCCTACGAGGCGCTGCGGCATTACAGCGATCGCAACCTGACGATGCGCTTCGTGTCGAACATCGACGGGACCGATTTCGTCGAGGCGACGCGCGATCTCGACCCGGCCGAGACGCTGTTTATCGTCTCCTCGAAAACCTTCACCACGCTGGAAACGCTGACCAACGCCCATTCGGCACGCGATTGGTGCCTGGCGGCCCTTAAAGACGAACAGGCCGTGGCCAGGCATTTCGTGGCCGTCTCGACGAACGCCAAGGAAGTGGCCAAGTTCGGCATCGACACAGCCAACATGTTCGAGTTCTGGGACTGGGTCGGCGGGCGATACTCGTTCGATTCGGCGATCGGCTTGTCGCTGATGGTGGCAATCGGCCCCGAACAGTTCCGCGAAATGCTCGCTGGCATGCACGCCATGGACGAGCATTTTCGCACCGCGCCGTTCGAGCGGAATCTGCCGGCGCTATTGGCCTTGATCGGGCTGTGGTACATCGATTTCTTTGGGGCCGAGACGATCGCCATCCTGCCCTACGATCATTATCTCGGCCGGTTCAGCGCCTATTTGCAGCAACTCGACATGGAGAGCGACGGCAAACACGTCGATCTGGAAGGCCGCCGCCTCGATTATCAAACCGGGCCGATCGTCTGGGGCCAGCCCGGCACGAACGGCCAGCATGCCTTTTACCAATTGATTCACCAGGGAACGAAGCTGATCCCCTGCGACTTCATCGGCTTCTGCCAATCGCTCAACCCGCTCGGCGAGCACCACGATTTGCTGATGGCGAACGTCTTCGCCCAGACCGAAGCGCTGGCCTTCGGCAAGACGGCCGAGCAAGTCGCCGCCGACGGCGCGAAGCCCGAGCTAGTTCCGCATCGCACGTTCGACGGCAATCGGCCCACGAACACGCTCTTGGCCGACAAGCTGACGCCCGAAATGCTGGGCAAGTTGATCGCGCTTTACGAGCACAAGGTGTTCGTGCAAGGTTCGATCTGGCGGATCAACTCGTTCGACCAGTGGGGCGTCGAGCTCGGCAAGGTGCTGGCCCAGCGGATCATTCCCGAGTTGCAAAGCTCGCAAGAGCCGCAACTGGCTCACGATAGCTCCACCAACCGCCTGATCCGCCGTTATCGCGCCCGCAAGGCGCCGCTTACGCCAGAATCTCGCGGATGACCTGGCCGTGGTCCATCTCCAGGCGTTTGCGCCCGGGGATTTCCAGCCGGCGGCTGTCGAGGCCGAGTTGGTCGAGCACGGTGGCATGTAGATCGGTGACGTAATGCCGGTTTTCCACCGCGTGAAAGCCGACTTCGTCGGTGGCGCCATGGACGACGCCCCGCTTGATGCCGCCGCCGGCCATCCACACGGAAAAGCCGTAGGGATGATGATCGCGGCCATCGGCGCCCTGGGCGCCCGGCGTGCGGCCGAACTCGGTCCCCCAGACCACCAGCGTTTCGTCGAGCAAGCCGCGCTGCTTGAGATCCTTGACCAGGGCGGCGATCGGCTGATCGACCTGGCCGCACAGCGCGCTGTGGCCGGCCTTGAGATTGCCGTGAGCGTCCCAGGCGCCGGCGCCGTCGTTGCTGCCGTGAAAGATTTGCACGAACCGCACGCCCCGCTCGACCAGCCGCCGCGCGGCCAGGCATTGCTCGCCGAACGTCTTGGTTGACCCCTTGTCGAGACCGTACATCACCCGCGTCGCCGCCGTTTCGTCGGAAAACTTCAACAGCTCCGGCACGGCCATCTGCATGCGGAAGGCCAACTCGTAGCTCTTGATGCGGGCCGCGAGCGCCGGATCGGCCGGATACTCGACGCTCGAAAGGCGGTTCAGCTTGTCGAGCAACGCGAACTCGCCGCGTTGTTCCTCCTCGAACACGTCTGGGCCGGGGGCGGCATAAGGCAGCGGGTTTTTGGGATCGACCTGCAATTGCACGCCGTTGTGCTCCGGGCCGAGGTAGCTGCCGCCGTGGGCGCCCATGCCGCCGCAGCAGTCGGCGATCGGCGTGCCCATCACGACGAATTGCGGCAAGTCATCGTTCAGCGAACCCAGCCCGTAATGCACCCAGGAGCCGATCGTGGGCAGTTGCCCGTCGAGCGAGTGGCGGCCGGTGTGAAACTGAAGCTGGGCGCCGTGGTTGTTGTCGGTGGTCCACATCGAGCGGACGATCGCCAGGTCGTCGACGCATTCGCCCAGGTGCGGCCACCAATCGCTGATCTCGGCGCCGCTCTGGCCGTGCTTGCGATAGCCCACCTGCATCGGGAACAAAGCCGGATGCACCTTGTGCAAGCCGGGCACGACCTCGCGCAGGTTTTGTTTCAGGTAGGGCGAATCGAGCGCGGCGGCGAACGGCGTTTCGGCGATCGTTTTGCCCGCGTATTGATTCAGGGCCGGTTTGGGGTCGAACGACTCCATTTGGCTCGTGCCGCCGACCATGAACAACCAGATCACGCTTTTGACTTTCGGCGCGGCCGCGACGCCGGCCGCCGTTTCTGCCCGCGCGATGCCGTCGCGCTGGAGCATCGCTCCCAGGGCCAACCCGGTCAGGCCCATCCCCGCGTCGGCCAAAAACGTCCGCCGATGGATGCCGCTCGCGGGAACGTATCTGCCATGATCTTGGGCGGACATGGCCGAAAATCCTCGTTCAATTGGTTTCGGAATCGAAGTTGGCGTTGATTGGCATTCTCGGCGGCCAAACCCCCGGCCCCTTATCCTATGTCGGCCGGCGGTCGGCTGGAAGAGAGCCGCCGCGGGCACGTAGGCGATTGGCGAGCCGGAGGCGTCAGCCTCCGGGTACGGTCCACGTTACAAGAACGAGGATTATTTCGATGGTCGGAAGTGCCGTACCCGGAGGCTGACGCCTCCGGCTCGCCAAAAAGCGGCTTCGCATTGACCGCGTGGCAGGCTATGCTCGGAATTCACCGCCGTGCCATTGCCGCAAGGAGAACTCCATGTCCGGCCTTCCACTGGCCAAGGCCGAGGAAATCGGCTTCGACGCCGCGCGGCTGCAAGTCGCCTTTGACTTGCTCGCGCACTGGACCGAAGGGCCGGACGCCGCCATCCCCGGCGGGGCGCTTCTCGTCGGTCGCAACGGCCGCGCCGTCGAACCGCAATTCTTCGGCCGGCACGGACCGGAGCCCGACGCCGAGCCGATTCGCCGCGACGGCGCATTTTTGCTGGCCTCGATCTCGAAGCCGGTCACGTACCTGGCGGCGATGCTCCTCGTGGAGCGCGGCCAACTGAGCCTCGCCGACCCCGTCACGCGTTACATCCCCGAATTCGCCGCGCACCACAAAGGCCAGACGCTGGTCTTTCATCTATTCACGCACACCTCGGGCTTGCCCGACATGCTGCCGAACAACATCGAGCTGCGCCGGCAGCACGCTCCCTTGTCGCGGTTCGTCGAAGCGGTAATTCGCGACACGCCCCCTTTGTTTCCGCCCGGCACGAACCTCAGCTATCAAAGCATGGGCACGCTGGTCGCAGCCGAGATTGTCGAACGGATCGCCGGGCGGCCGTTGCCCGAATTCCTCGAGCGAGAGATCTTCGCCCCGCTCGGCATGTCGAGCACGGCGCTCGGCAGCGGTTCGCTCGATCCGCAGAGGTTGGTGCGGGTGCAACTGGCCGAAGAAACGGCGGACGGCGACTATCACTGGAACAGCGACTATTGGCGGCGGCTCGGCTCGCCCTGGGGCGGACTGTTCAGCACGCCGGAGGATTTCGCCGTGATCTGCCAATTGATGCTCGACGGCGGCCGGCGCGGCGGGGTGCAACTGGTTTCGCGGTCCACGGTCGAACGCATGACTACAAATCGGCTCGACGATCTTCCCGACTTGCCCGAACCGCTCCGCCGCACCCAGCCTTGGGGGCTGGGCTGGCGGATCAACAGCCCGACGTCGAGCGACACGTTCGGCGACCTCGTATCGCCCCGCGCCTTCGGTCATTGGGGCGCGACCGGCACGCTCTGCTGGATCGATCCGGAGCATCAAGCGTTTTGCCTGCTGTTTACCACCGGCCAACTGAGCAAATCGCAGTGGCGTTTGATTCGGATCTCGAATGCCGTGGCGGCGGCATTGATGTAGGGCGCGGTCAATTTGTGGCCGGGGCGAACCGTGCCGCGCTGTCCGCGAGTTTGAATTCACGGGTAGCGCGAGGACGATGAAGTGGCCCCACGCAGGGTGCCTTGGTTTGCGAGGGCGGGAATGTCGTCGTCGCCTGAAATAAGCATTCGCTTCGGCGCACTGGCCGCGGCTCTTGCCGGCGTCTTCGGCGCCGCGGCGAGGGCAGAACGATCGAGCGGCGGTAAGCGCTCAGTGGGCCGGAGTTGGAATCACTCGGCAGATTCGGCCTTGTCATGTTTTCCAATAAACTTCGCCACCGATTCGCCAACTCCTTTGAACACCTCTGGCAGCGACTTTGAAAGGCTTCCAAGAAGGCCATATAGGTCTTGGGTCAGTTTTAGATCAAGCTCGCGGTCGAGGATGTGCATGTTCTTGCGCTGTGTGCTGGAAAATCTCTGATGGCTCTGCTGCATTCTTCGAAGCAGCTTCTTTCGAAGTTTTGCCGCCTTGTCATGTTCATCTGGACCCAGCGATTTTGGTTCATCATTCCATCGTTCGTAGGCATCGGCGAATTCGACGAACCTTGCATGAATGGTCGTCTTGAGAAAAGCCTTGGAATCGGGAACGCCGCTGAAGACAACGGCCATTTTCTCGAGGGTGGCTTTGACGCGGTTGCAGTCCGCGTCCGGCAAGCCGCAGTCTTCTCGGTCGACCAAATCACTCATGAGTTTAACTAACGCGACTTTTCGCAACTCCATAAACGCCCAGACTGGCGTGCCGCGTCGAACATCAAGCGTCATTGCCAAATCTCCTATACGGGAATGCAATGCCGAGACGAGTCATTTATTTTCTACGAGGTTAGGCCAATGTCAATCGTCTTCGCGAAGTTGATCGGGCGCGAAAATGCGGTCAAGTTCGACGAGCTCCCGCGGGCCGAATGCCAGCGGGACGCCGAGGAAGCGACTGGCGAAGGTGAGTCGGCCGAGCCTCGATGTTCTTGATAAACTGATGGCGCTCTATCAACCCGTGCTAGATTTCTTCGCCGACTAGCTCGGAACATCGGCGCCGACATCGCTTGCGCGACGTCGCATTCGTTGATTCGGCGCCGCCCTCCTCTCAGCCCGCCAGACTGTCCGCCTCGCGTAGCTCCACGTCGGCCAACCGCTCGGCGATTTCCGCCATCGAGATCGTTCGTTCCTCGGCGTCGGGAATGAGCAGTTCTCGCAGCAGCGAGGCGAACGGCTCGGGCGCTTCGGCGGCCAGAATCTCGGGGTCCGCGTCGCGGATGCGGCCAAGCACCTGCAATACGTTGTCGCCGCCGAAGGCCTGGCGGCCGGTGAGCATCTCGTACAGCATCGAGCCGAGCGCGAAGACGTCGCTGGCGGCGGTCGAAGGATGGCCGTCGGCCTGCTCGGGCGCCATGTAGCTGGGCGTGCCCGTCACGCCGATCGGCGCCAGGTCGGTGGTTTCGTCGGGATCGGTCGCCCCTTGCTCGCGACGGGCGAGGCCGAAATCGAGAATCTTGACCAAGCCCTCGCGGGTCACGAACACGTTGGCCGGCTTCAAGTCGCCGTGGACGATGCCCTGCGCGTGGGCGGCGGCCATGCCCGCGGCGATTTGCCGCACGATATTTGCCGTTTCCGACGGCGGCAACGGATGGTCGGCGATCTGTTTGGAGAGCGGACCGCCGGACAGATACTCCATGGCGATCACCGGCACGTCATCGTCGTCGTCGACCGAATAGATCGTGCAGACGTTCGGATGATTCAACGCGGCGGCGGCCCGCGCCTCGGCCAGCACGGCTGCCGGCGCCAGGGGGCTGTCGGGTTTCATGACCTTCAAAGCCACGGTCCGCCGCAGCATCGTGTCTTGCGCGCGAAAGACGGAAGAAAACGCCCCGCGGCCGACTTGCCGCTCGATGCGATAGTGCGAAATCGTGCTGCCCGGCCCCAGTCCGCGCGCCGCGTCGAGCGTTGGCTTTTCGGGGGTCCAACTCTCGGCGCACAGGCCGCCGGTTTGCAGGGCGGCCAGAATGCGCAGGATTTCGTCGGCCCGGCGGCCTACGCTCAAGTTGTGAACGGCCTGGTATTGCAGCACGCCGTTGGGATCGATGATGAACAAGCCCCGCAAGGCGACGTGCTGGTATTCCAAATACACGCCGTAGGAGCGGCAGACTTCGCCCTCGGGGTCGCTCGCCAGAGGAAAATCGAGCCCGCCGAGGCCGCCTTGGTCCTTGGGCGTCGCGATCCAGCGCAGGTGCGATTCGATGCTGTCCGAACTGATGCCGAGCACTTCGCAGCCCTGGCGCCGGAATTCGTCGAGGCGGGCGCTGATCGCCGTCAACTCCGTCGGGCAAATCAGCGAAAAATCGCGCGGATAGAAGACCAGCGTCAGCCAGCGGCCGCGGTAGTCGGCCAGCTTGGCGCGATCGGCCGACGACCCGGCCATCGGGGTGCAAGGCAAATCGAAGTCGGGGGCGAGGCTGCCCACGTGCATGGAGGTCGCAGACATTTGTTCCAAGATATCAGGGTCCGGCGACGTTTTCCATTGGCGGCAGAGCGCGCAGGTAGGGGCGAATGCGCTGGAGCGTCTTGGGCCCGATGCCGCGCACTCGGCGCAGATCGTCGTGATCGAGATAGGGACCGCGCGCTTCGCGGGTTTCGACGATCCGCCGCGCCAGGCTTTCACCGATCTCGGGCAATTGGGCCAACTCGGGCCAGTCCGCTTGGTTGATATCGACGATGAATTCGACCTTTCGCCGCGGCTCGCGATCGATTTCGATCAGGCGTCCGCGCCCGCCGCCCTGGCTGTGCCAATAGAAGGCCAAGGCGGCGATTGCGACCAACGCCAACGAGCCGACGGCGGCCTGATCGGCGCGCCGCAGCAGCCATGCGGGGGAGGCCTTCGGCGATGGTTCGCGTTGCGTTGACATGCCATCGCCCATTATCCACAATCGCCTCTAGGATGACCAGCAAAGAGTTTCGACAAATCGAGTGGGACGAGGACGTCGAAGACGATTGCCGGCAGCTCATTCGGCTGGCGGTCCGCGAGGATCTGGGCCGGTTGTACGATTGGACGACGGTGGCGCTCGTTCCGGAAAGCGCGTCGGGCAGGGCCAACGTGGTTGCGCGCAAGGCGGGCGTGATCGCCGGTTTGCCGGCCGCCCGGATCGCGCTCGACGAGTACGATCCGCAAATCGAATTCAATCCGCTGGCCGCCGACGGCGATCGCGTCGCGGCAGGCCAGATCGTGGCCGAGTTGAACGGCCCGGCGCGCAGCCTGCTCACGGCCGAGCGTCCGCTGTTGAATCTGCTGGGCCATCTTTCGGGCATCGCCACGCTTACGGCTGAGTACGTCGCAGCCGTGGCGCGCACGCAAGCCCGCGTTTACGACACGCGCAAGACGACTCCCGGTTGGCGGCGGTTGGAAAAATACGCGGTCCGTGCCGGCGGGGGCTGGAACCATCGGCTTGGGTTGTTCGACGCCGTGCTGATCAAGGACAATCACCTGGCGCTGGGCGCAACGACGGATCGGGGACGTTACACGCCCGCCGAAGCCGTGAGCAAGGTGCGCGAATTCCTGGCCCGGCTCGGTCCCGAAGATCCGCGCAGCGAAATAATCGTCGAGGTCGAAGTCGACACGCTGGCCCAACTGGCCGAGGTGTTGCCCGCCGGGCCGGATCTCGTGCTGCTCGACAATTTTCCTCTCGAACGGCTACGCGAAGCCGTGGCGACGCGAAACGCCGGCTATCCGCAAATTCAGCTCGAAGCCTCGGGCGGCATAGAATTGGCGACCATCGCGGAAGTGGCCGCCGCCGGGGTCGATCGAATCAGCACGGGCGCGCTGACGCACTCGGCGCAGTGGTTCGACGTGGGTTTGGACTGGATTTGACAGTCCTGCCGGGCGAACTAAAGTTTCGCATGCGACGACCGCCCCCCTGCCGCCGCGCGTTCACGCTGGTCGAGGCCCTGGTCTCGACCGCCATCATGGCCGTCGCCGGCGCCGCGGTCTTGCTGGGCATCGCCAATTCCATCGATGCCACCGACGCCAATTTGCAACAGACCTTGGCGATGGGCATGGCCCAAACGCTGATGGACGAAATCTCCGCTCAGCGCTATATGGAATTGGACGGCAATCCATATATGCCGGCCTTGCAGCCCGACGCCGGCGAAACCGCCGGGCCGGGTCGCAGCCTGTTCGACGACATCGACGACTACAACGGCTACCGCAGCCAGCCCCCGACCGACCGCTGGGGCGTCGCCCTGGGGACCGACAACGGTCAAGGCGCGGCGCGAAATGCCGGCTTCCAAGCGCGAAGCGGTTATTTCAGCCGCTGGCATCAACAAGTGGACGTGTATTACGTCAGCGATAGCGACGCATCGCAAGCGCTGCCCCCCGGGTCGACGAGCAACTTTCGCGCGGTGCGCGTGACCATCCTGGTCGACGATGCGGCGCGGGGGCCGCTGCAACGAGCCCAACTAACGCGAGTCTTCGCTTATGTGCCCAACTCGTAGCACGAGCGTCCCCGCTTGTGCCGACCAGGCAATTCGCCGGCGGTCCAACGAGGGGAAGCAAGCGAGGACGCTTGCTCTACGCAATCGCTCATTCGCAGCTCCGCGTCTCGGACGGCGTCGCGGCCTGACGCTGGTCGAAATGCTGCTCGCGATTTCCATACTCGGAATCACCGCCGGCACGCTCACCGGGCTATCGCTGGCCGTGCAGCAGGGCACGACCTACAGCCAAGGCTATTCGACGGCGACGCAGCACGCCCGAGTGACGCTGGAGCGCATCGCGCGCACCGTGGGCCAGGCGACGGCGACCGATGCCTATCCTGGCGCCGTCGTGGTGTACGACATGCTCGGCAGTTGGCGCTTTCCCGATACGTTGGTGGTTTGGCGGCCCAACGGCCCGCCGGCCAATCCACTTGGGCCGCCGCTGCTTGGCGAAGTGGTCATCTACTGTCCCGACCCGGCGAATCCGAATCAACTGCTGGAAGTCACGGCGCCGGGCAATGTGACGCCGGTCCCCCTGAACGACGCCGGTCTCAATACGCCGGCTTGGCGGAGCCAAATCAAGAGCCTGGCCGGCGCCGCGACGAGCAATAAGGTCTTGCTGACGAATCTGCTCCGCGCCGTGCAATACGATCCCAGTACGGTGCGGGCCGCGATTCGCTTCGAAACCGACATGCACCCGACGGCGGCCGAGTGGAGCGCTTGCCAGTCCTCCCCCGCCCTGTGGAGCACGCTGGGCTGGCCGCAAGGACTTGGCGGATCGCAAGCCGGCTTGCGGCAGGCGGCCGTGCGGGTCGAACTTCAACTCTTGCCGCCTGCGTGGTCCGGCCAGCTCGATCCGCAGGCGCAACAAACCGTGCCCTTTCTCGGCTCGGCCGCATTCTCTTACGCATTGCAACACCCATGACCCGCATTCGATGCCGACCGAGGAAATCTCACGACCGGCAAGGCATGACGATCGTGGTCGCCATGGCGCTGTTGTCGATCGCCATGGCGCTGTCGTACTCGGTGCTGCGCACGCAAGGCATGGCGGTGCAAATCCAGTCCAACAGCAACCTGCGCGAACTGGCCCGGCAGGCGGCTTGGACCGGGTTCGCCGCCGGATTACGGAACATGCACCAATCGGCTTGGGCGGGCGTCGACAGCTCGTTCGGCGGCAAGGTGAATGCCACGGACGCCTTCAGCGTGAGCTACGCAACCGGCGATCCGGCGCTGACGCCGCAAAGCGAGAATTACTCGGACTACCCCTATCGCGTGACGCTCTCGATCACCGGTTCGGCCGCCGATCTCGCACATCCGAACGTGACAGCGACTTACGCGCTTCGCGCGGTCGTGCGCCTGGCGCCGCAACAACTCGCCGCCGAACCGCCCAATTGGACGGCGATGCAGCAAAACACGGTTTATCAGTGGACGCCCGGCAGTTTCACCATCGATTGGCCCTGCCAGATTCAGGGCAATCTGTATCTGCAAGGCGCCATGTCGGTCTGCCCAAGTTATCCGTACCCTTCGGCCGCGGTGACGCGTTATTTGAGCGACTTGGCCGCGATGAGCGGCGGCGGGGTCGAATACCGGCCCCTGACCGGAATGATCTCGCTGCCCTTTCCGAGCAACAACCCGCCTTTTCGCAACTGGCTGTCGGGCGCGCTGGGCGTCTCGTTCAACGATAACAAACAAGATTCATCGACGAGCGGCTGGAGTTACCCCGGACAGTTAAGGAACTATCAGCTTTACGCCGGCGGCGCCGTCTATCAGGTGCAGCAAGTCAGCGGCCCGCTGAAAAACACGAAGTTGGCGCCCGACCCGCTGCTCAATCCATTGGGCCTGTATTACGCGGGCAGCGATCTCAGCCTGCAAGACAACGTCAGCGTGCAAGGCACGCTGGTCGTCGGCGGCAAGCTCAGCATCGACGGGACCAACGTCTCCATGCAGTCTTACGGCCTGCCCGCGCTGGCCGGTTCGGCGCAAGCCGTGCATTTGCCTGCGGCAATTTTGCAGGGCGACTTTCAACTCAGCGCCGCGCCCAAAGGCGAAGTCATGCAGGCTTCGGTGCAAGGGGTGATCGCGGCGTTCGGCGACTTCCTCGTGCAGAGCGATTCGCAGGACGCCGCCTTCAACCTGCTGGGGCGCGTGATCGCCGCCGACTTCACGATCAATCCTCGCACGGATTATTTCTTTCCCGACCAGACGCTGAACCGGGCAGTCTGGCAATTCGCTTGGAACAGTTTCTCGGCCCAGTCCGGCGGCAATCAAGACGGCCAACAATGGCAGTCCTTCCCGGCGTGGCTCGCGCCCTTGCTGACCTACGCGCCGGCGATCACGCTGAAGCCGAACCCGGCGCGGCTCAACTACCATTGGAAAAATCCGAGCGACCCGATATATGTGCCCGGTTCGAGCGATCCCGGACTGCGGTGGGATGTCGTCTCGTTCGCGAACAATCCCTAAAACCCCCACAATCCCCATACTAGAGGCCGAGCCATGAAAACCCGTTGGAATGCGCCTTGGGCCCTCCTGACCGTGGCCAACGTCCTATTTTTCTGCGTGCTAGGTTTTTATCAGTCCTCTAGCGCCGAGCCGCGGGAAGGAAACGTGCCGTTTCCGATCCCCGAAGAGCAGCGCGGAGAAATGATCAATCTGCTGACCGACGTCCGCGAGTTGCTCAAAGAGCAGAACGCACTGCTGCGTTCCGGCAATCTGCGGGTCGTCGTGGCGGCGCCTAAAAAACGTTGAACAGCCCCTCATGCCTTGCCGCCGTCCATCGTCCGCCGGGTTTTCGCTGGTGGAGCTACTGATCGTGGTCGCGTTGATGGGCATTCTGGCGGCGCTGGCATTGCCGAACGTCAATGCCGGCATCCACGAACAGCTCGAAGGCGCGGCCGAGGTCATCGCCGGCGACCTCGCTTACGCCCGCGGCTTGGCCGTCTCGAACAACTCCAATTATCGTATCACCTTCGACCTGGCCAACAACCAATACGTGCTGCGGTACAGCGGCGCGAATCCCGCGCTGGCAGCGCTGCCCGCCAACCCATTCCAGGCGCCCGGCGGCGATCCGACGCAATACGCGGTCAAGCTGGACGATCTTTCGATGCTGGGCGGCAAGGTGCAACTGGCGGCCGTCGGCACGTTGGGCAGTTCGCCCGCGGCCCAGACGCTCTTGGAATTCGGTCCGTTGGGCGGCACGACGAGCGCGGACCCGACGGTAATTTGGCTCAGCGCCGGCTTGGATAGCGCGACGCGATACATTTCGGTGAGCGTGAATCCCGTCACCGGTTTGGCCAGCGTGAACGATTTTACGGCCAGCGGCCCGCCGGCGGCGATTATGCGGTAGCTGGCGAAGTAGGGCCGCAAGAATAAAGCCACGGATGAAACACAGATCAAACACAGATGGGAAAGGGGCCGAGAAACAGAGGGGCAAAGGGAGAGGGTGCTTGAAACCAGTTCGCCTTTTACCTCATTGAACATTCATCCATCTCTGGCATCCGTGTTTCATCCGTGTTCCATCCGTGGCTCAAAGAACTCGAACCGACCGACGTTGATGATTGAGGTCTAACGCTTCATGGTCTCTTGGTCTTTCAACCGGCGGCAAAGCCCGATCGGCGTCGACGTCGGCAGCCGATCGGTGAAGCTGCTGCAGCTCAGCCCCGATCGTTCGTCGCTTTTGGAAGCCGTTCGCTGGGATCTGCCGCAAGCGGATGCGTCGGAGGATCGGCCTTGGGGCGTTCGGCTTGGGGAGGCCCTGAAGCAGGCCCGCGAGGGGCGCCGTTTTCGCGGTCGCGACGCCGTCGTTTGCTTGGGCGCCGGGCAGTTGTTCGTGCAAAACCTGCGAGTGGAGAAGAGCGTCGGGGGGGAGTTGGACCAGGCCGTGCGCCAGGAGGCTGCTGGCCGAATCCCGTTTCCCATCGACGAGGCCGATCTGCGCTACGTGGAAGCCGCGGACGTGCGGCAAGGCGACCTCCTGCGGCGCGAAGTGATCGCGCTGGCCTGCCACCGACCCGTGCTGGCCGAATTGCTCGGCGCGGTTGAAGCGGCGGGCTTGCGGCCGGTGGCCGTCGACGTCGAACCGTTGGCCCTGTTGCGGTGCTATGCCAGCCAGTTTCGCCGGGACGAAGATCAGGACCAGAGGGCGATTTTCGTCCACGTCGGCGCGAGCAACACCGCTGTGATCATCGCCCAAGGCGGCGATCCGCTGTTCGTCAAATACATCGATCTGGGCGGACGGCATTTGGATGAAGCCTTGGCGCGCCACCTGCAAATGCCGCTGGAAGAGGCCTGGGCCTTGCGCCGGCACAACGGCGATCGCCGCGCCGATCAACAAGATCCCGAAGTCGCGCGCAGCATCGCCGACGCCCTGCGCCCGGTGATCGAACGGTTGGGCAAGGAGATTTCGTTGTGCATCCGCTACCACAGCGTGACCTTTCGCGGGCAACCGCTGGCGCGCTTGGTGTTGGGCGGCGGCGAGGCCGCGCAGACGTTGCTCGACCAATTGGCCGGCCACTTGAACCTGAAATGCGAGCTGGGCGACCCGTTGCGCGCGTTCGAACCGACGCGCGCCACAGGCCGCAAGTCGCAATGGGACGTCGCGGCGGGGCTGGCACTGCGAGAACTCGCTTGAAAAGCGGCAGGAGCGGCCCATGAAAGACCTCGACTTTTTGCCCGCTCGCTACCGCGAGAAAAACGCCCAGCGCAAGACCCGGGCTTGGCGCGGCGTCGTGCTGGCGATGTTTAGCGCGCTGCTGGCCGCCGGCTCGCTCGGGCAGCTCGAATTCCGACGGCTGATCGAGGCCCATCTGGAGACAGTCCGCCAACAATACGACCAGGTCGCGAACACGGGCAAAGAACTGGCGGCGCTCGAAGGCGAGCTGCGCGCGGTCCGGGCCGAGGCGGAATTATTGACCTACCTCCGCCGCCCTTGGCCGCGGACTCAACTCCTAGCCGCGATCGCCGAGCCGCTGCCCGAGTCGATCACACTCCGCAAGCTGGTCGTCCGCCAGGAGGAAGCCAACGGCTCGCTGGCGCCGCCGCCCGTCGGCCAAACCGCCCAAGACCAGGCGGAGACGGAAGCGGCGCGGCCCGCCGCGGAACGAACTTTGAAGCGATTGCGCGCGATGTTCGACGACGCGCCGCTGACGGTGACGCTTGAGGGCGTCAGTCGAGACGGCGCCGCGATGCATGTTTATATCGGCCAGTTGGCCGAATCGGACTGGTTCTCAGCGGTCGAGCTGCGCTCGGTCGAGCGCTCGGACGACGAATCATCGGCGGCGTTTCGCTTCGTCGCCCGTTTGGTCGTGCGGGCAAACTATGGTCGCTTGCAGTCTTCCCCGTCGAAGGCGGGACTTGCCGCCGCGAATGCCGGTCAAAATGTCGCGAGGCCGCCAGCGCCATGAAGATACAAGCACCGCGAGGAAACTGGTTCGTCACCTTGCCGATGGCGGGGATTGCAGCGGCATTCGTGCTGTTGATCTTTCTGCCGGGGCAGCGCCGCATCCACGCCCTGCGCGACGAAATGCGGGAGAAGCAAGATTTTATTCTCGCCGCCAGCCAAACCGCCGCCCGCATCCACGCGATTAAAGCCGAGCTAGCAGAGACGCGGCAATACAACGCTCAGTGGGGAGGGCGCACGGCGAGTTCAGCAGGCGCTACGGCCCTCTGTGGGCAAATTGCGCAGCTTGCCCAGGCTTCGGGTGTGACGACGACCCGCTTCGCCCCGGCCGCGCCGACGGAGATTGAGCGACTGAGCCGCGTGCCCCTCAACGTCGCGTGCCACGGCTCGTTCGCCCAGATTCAGGCATTTTTGGCCGCCTTGGAAGAGCGCCCACGGCAAGTTTGGCTCGATGATCTGAAGCTGATCGGCGCGGCGGAACATGGGGATTCTGTGCAGTGCGAGATAGTTTTGGCTGCCTTTGTCGATAATTTAGAGGAATCGGATTAGGTAAAAGTCGGCGAGCCGCCGATACAAGAGGCGGCCACCCTGCGAGACGAAAACCGTGAGCCAGCGAATCCTGAAAAAACTGCGCCGCGAAGCGGCGGCCAACCCGAAGAAGGCGGCGATCTTGGGGATGTTGTCGTTGGCGGCGCTCTACTTTTGGGCGCCGCTGGTGCGGCAATGGACCGCGCCAGGCCAAAACGCGGCAAGCAGCGCTGCAGCGCCGGCGGTGATGCCGGTCGCCAGCGCGGCGCCGATGGCCGGAGGGATAATGACGCCGGCGGGCGCGGCTGCGCCGCTTCCGGCCAACCTGCATTGGCGAGAGTTGGCCGCGGCGATCGATCGCGATCCGCGGATGCAACCCGTGAAACCGAAACAAGGTTCGAATGCTGCGCGCGACCCGTTCGTCGCCCCGCAAGCGGCGGTCGCTGAGGAGCTTGGCCCCGCAACCGAGGAATTGGCGGAAGAGGCCAAGACGCCCGATGAGTTGGGGCTGGTTTTGTCCAGCACGATCGTCGGCGCCACGCGGCGCACGGCAGTCGTCAACGGCAAGGTTTATGGTCCGGGACGCGAACTGCATGCCGAAGACGGGGTGGTGTTTGTCGTGAAGCAAATCGAGCCCTGGGGCATCGTCTTGGAGCGCGCAGGGCGGCGATTCGAATTGGAACTGCCCAAGCCAGCGCCTTGAACGCCGCGGAGGGCCGAAGCCGGCCGAGCGCTCCGCCGAAGTCACGGAAGACATCAGCATGAACAAACTGTTGCTGGGAAGCTTGCTGTTCGGCTGCGCGGCATTCGGCGCCGGCGCCGCCGTCTTTTTGGCGAGCGCGCAGCCGACGAGCGCCGGGCGCGCTCCGCCCAGAC
>Ga0134126_10004420_pt1 | contig 17580 bp, 10 predicted proteins | sample KB31752_FD_96881 | JGI IMG/M metagenome (GOLD analysis project Ga0134126, IMG submission 96881) | Terrestrial soil microbial communities with excess Nitrogen fertilizer from Kellogg Biological Station, Michigan, USA - KB3-175-2 | ecosystem: Environmental > Terrestrial > Soil > Unclassified ...
GCCATGGCCTGCCTGGCCCGCTTCGGCCAGCGCATCGCCGGGTTGCCTTCGATGCGGGTACGCGCCGTGGCCACCAACACCGTGCGCCGGCTGGCCTCGCCGCAGACGTTCCTGACCTCCGCCGAGGCGGCGCTCGGCCATCCGGTCGAAGTGGTCTCCGGTCGCGAAGAGGGCCGTCTGATCTTCCTGGGCGCGGCACACGATCTGCCCGCCTCGCGCGAGCCGCGTCTGGTCATCGATATCGGCGGCGGCAGCACCGAGTTCATCATCGGCCGCGGCCTGGCGCCGCTGCATACCGAGAGCGTGCAGGCCGGCTGCATCGCCTCGACCCTGCGCTTCTTTCCCGGCGGCAAGCTTACCCGAGCGCGCTGGCAGCATGCCATCAGCGAAATCGGCGTGCTGCTGCAGCAGTTCGCCGAGGATTATCGCGAGTCGGGCTGGCAGGACGCCTACGGTTCGTCCGGTACCGCCAAGTCGATCGGCGCGGTCGTCCAGGCGATGAATTTTTCCGATGACGGCATCACCTCGGCCTCGCTGGCTTCGCTGCGCGACGCACTGATCGAACATGGCCAGATCGGCACACTCAAGCTGCCGGGACTGGTCGCCGATCGCGCACCTGTGTTCGCCGGCGGCGTGGTGATCATGGAGGCCGCGTTCGCCGCGCTCGGCATCGAACGCCTGCGCGTGTGCGAAAGCTCGATGCGCGAAGGCCTGCTGTGGGATCTGCTGGGCCGCGCGGGCGGCAGCGACCCGCGCACCGCCAGCATCGACGCGCTGGCGACCCGCTACGGTGTCGATCGCGCCCAGGCGCGGCGCGTCGAGTCGACCGCGCTGATGTTTTTCGACCAGGTCGCGCGCAACTGGAAATTGGACGCCGATGCCCGCGAGTGGCTGTCCTGGGCCGCGCGAGTGCACGAGATCGGCCTGGCCATCGCGCACAGCCAGCACCATCGCCACGGCGCGTACATCCTGCGCCATGCCGACCTGGCCGGCTTCTCGCGGCAGGAGCAGGAATTGCTTGCCGCCGTGGTCGAGCTGCACCGGCGCAAGCCGGACAAGGCGATCGTCAGCACCCTGCCGCTGCGCTATCGCGCGCTGTCGCGGCAGATCACTGCCCTGCTGCGCCTTGCCGTATTGTTCCGGCGTGCGCGCCGGGCAGAGTCGCTGCCGCAAATGCAACTCGCCGCCAGCAGCAAATCGCTGCGCCTGAAGTTGCCCGCCGCCTGGCTTGATCAGCATCCACTCACCGCCGCCGATCTGCAGCAGGAACAGTTGCCGATGGCGGAGCTGGGTGTGAAGCTGGACAACTCGGGCAAGTGATCATGGGCGGAACGCAAACCGGTCAATCGCGTTGCCGCGTATCATGTACGCACTCCCGGACCATCCCATGCCCATGCTGAAATCCCTGCTCGCGACCGTATTGCTGATCCTGCCGTTGACCCTGGCGGCACAAGCCGCCAAGCCCGCGACGGCTGATTCGACGCCCGCCGCGGCCAGACCGCAGGTGCTGCTGCACACTTCCCAGGGCGACATCACGCTGGAGCTGTACCCGGACAAGGCCCCCAAGAGCGTGGCCAATTTCCTGCAATACGTGCGCGACGGCTTCTACGACGGCACCCTGATGCACCGGGTGATACCCGGTTATCTGGTGCAAGGCGGCCTCTACACCCGCGAGCTGCAGCCCAAGCGCACGCGGTCGGCCATTCCCAGCGAGGCGGACAACGGATTGTCGAACCTGCGCGGCACGATCGCCGTCGCCCGCGGCGCCGATCCGAATTCGGGCACGGCCCAATTCTTCTTCAACCTGGTCGACAATCGCCGGCTCGATTTCGTCGGCAACCAGAGCGGCCTGACCTGGGGCTTCGCCGTGTTCGGCAAGGTCACCAAGGGCCTGGACGTGCTCGACAAGATCGCCGCGCTGCCGACGCGCCCGCTCGGCCCGTTTGCCGGAGACGTGCCGAATCCGCTGGTGGTCATCGACAGCGCCCGTGTCATCGGCGAGGAAACGCCGGCGTCGGGTGGCAGCGTCGCGGCGCCGGCCAAGACCGAACCCGTCAAACCTGCCCCCGCCAAGCCAGGCAGGAAGCCCGTCAAGCACGCTCGCAACGACTGACCGGCATGGCCTCGCTGTTCATCGCCGACCTGCACCTGGACCCCGCGCGCCCGCAGATCACGACCCTGTTCGAAAACTACCTGGCCAGCGACGAGGTTCGTCAGGCCGACGCGCTGTACATCCTCGGCGACCTGGTCGAAGCCTGGATCGGCGACGACGACGATGCCGAACTGCCGCAACGCATCGCGGCCGCCACCCGCGCCGTGCGCGATGCCGGCGTACCGGTGTATTTCATGGTCGGCAACCGCGACTTCCTGCTCGGCAAGCGCTTTGCAGGGCGCGCCGGCCTGACCCTGCTCGATGACGGCACCGTGCACGACATCCACGGCCGCCCCACCCTGCTCATGCACGGCGACGTGCTGTGCACCGACGACATCGCCTACCAGGCCGTGCGCCGCCAGGTGCGTACGCCGGAATGGCAGGCGCAGATCCTGTCGATGCCGCTGGAAGCCCGCCGCGCGTTCGCCGCCAAGGCACGCGAGGACAGCAAGGCGCACACCGGCAGCACGATGGAAAGCATCATGGACGTCAATGCGGATGCGGTGGCCGCAGCGATGCGCGAGGCTGGCGTGAACCGATTGGTACATGGGCATACGCATCGACCGGCGGTGCATCGGTTCGAGCTCGACGGGAAAGCTGCAGAGCGGATCGTGCTCGGGGACTGGTATGAGCACGGATCGGTGTTGCGGGTGGATCGGGATGGGATGGCGTTGCAAGGGTTGGCGTTGGGGTGACGTACAGCATGTGGGGATGCCTTCGCTCAGCCAAAGGGGCGAGCCGCCATGCTGGAGGCTTCTCGCGCATCCGGTAGCGCGTCGCGCCAGAAGACGCTTGGCTCATTTGACGACAGACTTTCCGTGCTTTGCAATCTCAGCCAAGGCGACGGACTCCCTTGCGAGAGCTCTGCTTTCTTGTTCAAGAACACTCTGCAACCTTGCCTGTCGCCATTGCAGTGCCCGCTGATACAGGTGCATGTCGGCCGCATGAAAATCGCGTACCTTGTCCAGAAAGGCTGAATCGCCCAGCGAGCCGTCGCGCACGGGATGATGAGCGGCTGATCGAGCGCATCCGCGACGTGCACGACGAAAGCCGGCAGACATACGGAAGTCCGCGCGTGCACCGCGGGTTGCGACGCGCCGGTGAGCTGGTGGGTCGGCGTCGGGTTGAGCGTTTGATGCGGGATAAGCGCCGAAAAGGACATTCTCAAATGCCTGCTTGCCAACGGCGCGGAGTACAGTCGTTGGCGTTGGCGGTGCCGCCGTTGTCCGTCATGGCCTTCGCTCGGCTTCGATTCTGTACAACACCGCGACGCGTTCGATCGCTTTTCCAGCCAACGGGCTGCCACTGGCCTTATGCTGTTTGACCAACCTGTACCGCGCATGCGCTCAACAATCGGGTTTGGTCATGCCGGCATTTGGAGCTGCATAAAAACATCCCTGTGCAGCTCCAAATGCCCTTTGGCGAGTTGTTCGCCAGGAGCGTTTCGGGGATGATTATCGTAAGGTGATGTGAGTCAAGGCGATGGCGCAACCGCTGCCGGTGCGTGTACGAACTTACGCCAAGCGATCAGCAGGTTCTTCGTGTTCACCGATCCCAGTCCCGACGCAAAGCTCCAGCCGGGCTGTGCACCATAGGCCTTGTTTTTCGGCGAATATTGCGTGGGAGCGATATCCCTTGTAGTCAGGCCGACCTGAACTTCACCCTGATATACCGTCGAGAAGAAGTAGCAGCCGCTGGTGACGAGATAAGGTTTTTCCTGGTAGCACTCGGTGGAAATCGAACCGCGCGTGACATTGTGAAACACACAGCCGTTGTCGTTAGTGCCAATGTCCGCATTGCAGGCGGCCAAACTGGTCGGCGGCGTACCGCTGCCGACGCCGTATTCCTGACCCGCCAAGGCGTACAGCGTCGGTGCTGCATTGCCCTGATCGGCCGGCAGCCCACGCATGGCAATGCCTTGGTCAATCAACGCCTGAAGACCCGCCATCATCGGCGCCGCAAGTGATGTCCCACCTTCCACGGACACCGGCGTAGTGAAGTTTGGTGCGCAAGGATAAGTCGCCGTGCAGATCACCGCCCATGTGTAGCCTCCGAAAGAACCAGCGAACAGCGATACGTCCGGAACATCGCGTGACTGATCCGGCGCAGTACCAGTAATCAGGCGCTGCCAGGCCGGTTTGCGATCCACCGAGGATGGACCACCACTGCCAGCTTGGGATGACATGTAATGACCGTCGAGGTCCCATTCGAGCATGGAGTTGCAGAAATCGACGGCGCTGGAAAAGCCGCTGGCCTTGGCGGCCACACCGTTACCGCATGACTCGTTCCACGGGATCTCCGGCACGTACCCCAAGACAGTTCCGTAAGCATCGTTGACGTAAGTGGGGCTGAAATACTTGTCGGTTGTGCCATCGAGTACATCGGCGGTATCGGTCCCGCCCACTGCCGTCACGTTAGGCGAAGTGGCGAAGGCGTTGGCATCCACACCGGCCCCGGAGATCACGCCGCCGTTGAAACTCGGATTGGAGCCGGAATCGCCGCTGGAAACGAATACCGAGATGCCTTCGGCATCGGCCTGGGCCCACATCAGGTCGATGGCCGTCTTGCTGGCGCTGTCCACCTGGCTTTCGCCATAGCCGTAACTGGTGCTGATGATGTCCGGACGACCACTCGGTGCATTGATCAGGTTGTCTGCCGCGATGAAGACGCCGCCGAAGAAATTGTCCGTCGCGTACTGGAAGCTGCTGTCATAGTCGGAGCAACTGGCCACCACGATGTTTGCACCGGGTGCCATGGCCGTGGCGTATTCGGCATCCAGCAAGGTCTCTGTATAGTCCTGCCCGGGGCCGTATACTGCGTTCGGATCGTAGCAATTGGCTGGCCCATTCGCCGGTTCCGGTTGCATCTGTGAAAAACTGCCGCCGTAAGAGTCCAGCTTGAACTGCTGGACGAAGTTGGTCCAGTCGCCCGGCACCATCGAGTCGTCCTCGACCACTGCGATGGTGATGCCCTTGCCGGTGACACCGTTCTGGCGAATCGGGAGCACGCCGTACATCTTGGCCATGTCGTTGGGCACCAGGCCACGTATTCCACCCTGGAATGACACTGCCATCGGGTTCGCCTGCCGCAGGGACGCTTTCCCAACGGATTTCAGGTTGAACTCGTGCGTGGATGCATTCCACGTGACGGTTTTCGGCGTCACATGCTGGGGTAGAGGGCGCAGATCGTTCAGGCCCATCACCCCAGCGACCACCGGTTGCAATGCGGTGGGCACGCTAATGTCGCTCATGTTGGAAATGTGCTTGCGGCCATCGATGGTGTAGATCGCCTCCTGAGTGTGGAAGGCCTGCTTGATCTGACCGACATTGCCGCTGAAGTCGATCTCCGTCTTGTTCGGATAGACGTTATTGATCGCGAAGCCCTGTGCGACCAGCCAGGATTTCACAGCGGCGATATCGCTGTCGGAAATGCCGAAGGTCTTGCCGTATCGCTCCGGAGTGATCCACTGGTGGAAATGGGGGGAGTTCGGATCGTGCTGTCCGCTGATCAGAGACTGCAAGGCTGCCATGCGCTGGACGCTTGGCCGCAGGACGAGTTGCAAGTGTCGCATCGTCGTCGCGTCGGGCACCACGCCGGTGTGTACTAGACCGGCCAGGAGGGCGGGCCGGGTGCGCGCAAGTGTCGAGATGATCCGGTTATTGACTGCGTGAGTGACGCGGGGCGCTTCTGCAGTGCTAAAGCCGGCCAGAGCATCCGTGGCGCCAGCGATGCTCGCGAAAGACCACGCCGGTGCCGCGATTGATGCCGCCATGATGGACGCGCGCAATAGCGAATGACTACTTTTCATGAAACCATTCCTCGAAAGATTCAAAGAGACTCGCTGCCTCGACTTACGACGACAGAGGCCGCGTGCAGAGCGTGGGCCATCAGCGGCTCGGCGCAGCCGCTGGTGCATGCAGGAAGGCACGCCAGGCGATCAGCAAGTTGCGGGCATTTACCGAACCAAGGCCAGTGGCGAAGTCCCAACCGGCGCCGGTACTGAAGGCTTTGGTTGCAGGTGAGTAGGGCCGGGATGGATCCAGCGACGTCAGTCCTATAAGCCAGTGTGTTTCGTGGACGTCGTAGCCATCTGCATAGAAGTAGCAATTGGGTGTCGGGACTGCATAAGGGCTGTCGTCGTCTTCCTGGCGGCACTGCGTCGAGGTCGATCCACGCGTGATGTCGCGGAAGACGCAGTTACTGGTTTCCTTGGCCTCGCCATTGTCCGCACTGCACGCTGCCAAGCTCGCCGACGCCGGCCCGACGGGACCGCCATATTCCTGTGACGCCAGGGCATACAACGTAGGGGCCGCATTGCCCTGGTCCGCCGACAGGCCGCGCATGGCAACGCCTTGGTCAATCAGCGCCTGGATGCCGGCAAACATTGGAGCTGCCAGAGAAGAGTTGTTGTCGATCTGCACCGGTGACGTGAAATCTGCGGTGCATGGGTATTGAGCTGAACAGATGATCAAGCCGGTATTGCCACCCGCCAGGCTGCCGCCGCTATAGGAGCCACCGAACAGCGACACGTCGGGAATATCGCGCGAATTGTCGTTCGCTGCGCCGTATACCAGCTTCTGCCAGGCCGGCTTGGCATCCACCACCGAAGCGCCGCTGCTGCTGGCCATCGAGGTGACGTATTCCAGATAGGGATCCTTGGTCAGCAGGAATTTGCAGAAGTCCAACACATTCGAATAACCATAATGCTTGGCGATCACCCCGTTGCCGCAGGAGCTGTTCCAGGGAATCTCCGGCACATAGCCTATGGCGGTGCCATAGGCCACGTTCATCTGGCTGCGGAAATAGGTAGACGTGGTTCCGTCGTACTCGTCGGCCAGGTCCGTGCCGCCGACCGCGGTGACGTTCGGCGAAGTCGCCAGCGACCCCCCGGAAAATGCCCCTGCACCGTTGAGGATCTGGCCGTTATAGTCCGGATCTGTGCCGGTATTGCCCGTGATGGCGAATACCGAGATGCCTTCTGCATCGGCTTGCGCCATGATCTGGTCGATGGCCGTCTTGCTGGCGCTATCGGTGCGATTCTCACCGTACGACAGTGTGACGCTCATGATGTCAGGCCGACTATCGCCATTGATCAGGTTGTTGGCTGAAATGAAGGTGCCACCATAGTGATTGCTGCTGGCGTCGGGGCTGAGCTGCGAGCAGCTCGCCACCACAATGTTCGCGCCGGGAGCAATCGCTGCGGCCCATTCGGAGTCTTCGATGGCACCTGGAGCTTCGAAGTGAGTGCCCCAGGTTTTGTCGGTATCCGCGCAATTGTCCATGCCGCTCAGCTGCGGATTGATCTGCTGGAATGTGCCGCCATACTGGGCCAAGTTGAACTGCGTGATGAAGTTCTGCCATTCGCTGGGCAACACATCGCCCAACTCGACCAAAGCGATGGTGACGCCCTTGCCGGTGACACCGTTCGCGCGAATGGGGATGACCCCGTACATATTGGCTAGATCGTTTGGTACCAGCCCGCGCAGGGTGCGCATGGTGCCACCGCCCACGGCCATCGGCTCCGTCTTGTCGTCGGACGCCTTGGATAGCTGCGCGAATGCCTGGGCTTTGGCATTCCACTGCGCTGTCGTGGGCGTGGCCTGATGGATCTCTTGCTGCTGAAGTACGGCAGGAAAGTCATTCAGTCCTACTACACCCGCGACGACAGGGCGCAGGGCCTCGGGAAGGCTGATGTCGCTGGTATTGGCGATGAATTGTTGCTTGCCAAGGGCGTAATAGGCTTCATGGGTATGGAAGGCTTGTTCGACGTCGCCCGCCGTGCCACTGAAATCGATCTGCAGCTTGTTCGGGTACACACCGTTGACAGTGAAACCTTGTGCCACCAACCACGACTTGACGGCGTCGATATCGCTGTCCAGCACGCCGAACGCTCGGCCGAACTGTTGCGGCGTCAGCCATTGATGAAAGTCAGCCGAACCGGGAGCGTGCTGCTGCGCGATGAGAGCTTGCAACTGGCTGCTTCGGGTCGTGCTGGGCTGGAGGACAAGTTGCATGTGATCCATCCCGAAAGAGGCTGCCACCATGGCGTTCAGCGTCATGTGCGGAAGTGAAGCAAGGTGTGTCTTCGGGATGACTGACATCACCCGGTTGTCTGGCACGTTCCTTACCCGCGGCGTCTCCGCCGTGCGCGTCGTGATGGCCTCAAATGCGGTGTTGGACATGCCGGCGAATGCGCCGGCCGAGGATGCGGCGAGTGCCACCGCTATGGCGGCTCGCAACGTGGAATGACCGATCTTCATGAACTTCCCCATCAAAGGTGAAAGACGCTTGATAAATTGGAAAACGGAGACACCCACCTTGGCCGACACGGCTGTCAATTGACGGGCGCTCCTATTCCATCCTTCGGTTAGCCCAGGCGCGGACCGCAGTGCGGCTGCATAGCCTTACTTTCCGGGATCCACGTAGGCGCTCTCGTCATACGAAAATCGGACTAAATGAACTATGCCCTTCAGCCAGTGGGCGGCCGAGTGCAGATCCGGGTGCCGGCTTGATCGAGAGGTAATCCGTTCGCCGTCGAATCCTCACTGCGGCCCAAGTATTGGACGGCCATCATGCAGGCGCAACCGAAAGTGATGACGGACTTCCATCATGCTGGAAACTAGTCAATCACGATCGACGCAATACCGACTGCGGAGGATCAGGTTCGACGAACCCGCGAATCCTGCGCGGACTTGCCCTGCAGGCCATGAGGATAGGCATCGAGAGCAGCCTGCCAGCCCAGTTGGAACCGGGTCCGGGTGTTGAAGCACTTCATGAGTTCGGCGACGCGCCGGGTCAGCGTCGCCTCCGAGATGCCAACCTCATGTGCAATGGCCTTGTCGTTGAAGCCTGAAGCCAGCAGAGGAATCAACTCTGCCGCTGACTGGGAAACGCGAGGAGCCGAGTTGCCCATTTCAGGACCTCCGTTTCGCGTGAACGTGATGGGCGTCGCCCGTTCCCAGACCAACTCGAAGAGGGAGCAAAGTGCGTCGAGCAGCGAACTGGCTCGGACCAGCAAAGTCGGCCCCCCCTGATCTCCGGTGTTCAAGGGAATGACGCCAATACGCCGGTCAACCACGAACATCTTGATGGGCAGGATGGGAAAGACCCTGGCTTCTTCACCCATTTGCATGTCGTGCCGCAGTGTTTCCAGTGCATCTGGCAGCTCGAGATAACCCGTATCCGAGATGCTGCGAATACGAACGCCCGGTCGCATTTCCTGTTTGTTGATGAGTCCGGGATACAGTAGCGGCGCACACTGGAAACCGAATGCCTCACTCTGGATGGTCTGCCGGAGTTGCGACAGGATCTGGCCAAGAGCCGCGCGATTGGAGATGACCTCGACGATCTGCTCGCGGTTGTGCGAATTGGTGGAATTCGACGCCTGCTCCCTGAGCTCCGGTATGGTCAGGCGCACTCGTTCCAGGGTGGACTGGCGTTGGCTGACCAGTGCCTCGATCGCGAGTTCCGGCGGCGTAGCGATGTAGCGCCTTGGGCGCTCCGGCGAGTGGGTCGCCAGTCCCTTGCTTTCGATGCCGTCAAGTATCCGCTGTGCCTTGCGCAGCGACAGTGAGAGCATGCCGGCGATGTCCTCCACGGTGGCCATGCGGTGGGCCAGGAGGGCGCGATAGGCGCCTTCCTCCATCTCATCAATACCCAAGGGCTCCAGGGATCTCGATAGTTTAGGGTGTGAAGTATTCATCATTTTGGATCAAACAGGTTTTAAGCTTCCCGACAGCAAATTGCCAAGGATCCAAAGGAAAACCCGCTTGGCATCGGATTCAACTATGAAGTGCACCACGGCTACAAGTAAGGAAGCATCGAATACTTGTTCAGCTGAGCGAAAGCCTAACCGCTTCCGCGGTCGTTGGTTGAGCTTGTCCGCTATTAGCTGAATTTCGGCATCGGAGCAATTGCCGAAATCATGGCGCTTGGGCAGGAACGCCCGACCCGAGCTGTCGGTATTTTCATTGGCGCCGCGCCGCCAGATGAATGCAGATCGGAGGAGCACCTTCCACCACGCGGCGGGATGTAGATCATGGCGCGCTCGGCGAATTCGTAGACGTTGTCCCGGGTCAAGGCATGCGGCACGGCTAAAAAGCTTGTGGCATCGCGAGAAGATTGAGCATGCCCGCAGCACGCGCTGCACGGTTTGCGAGGAGTCCCTGTACACACTTTATCCCATGCATTGATGCCGATGGGGGATAACTGCGTCCGCTTTGCGTCGTGGTCACGCCGACTGGTTCCAAGTCTGGAAGATGCCCTTGGGGCCATTTCAGCCTTGTGTCGAAGACTTGTCGCGAAGGAGTCTTTCTGGGAGCGGCACCACCTTCTTCATGCGAAGGCCTGTCGCGCGGAATATGACAAAAGACCCCTGGCAGGTGGCACCCGCCACGGGTCAAAGGGCCCGTCAGGAATACATCAGTGCGAGACTGCCGGCGCGTGGGCATAGGCGCGCCACGCGATGAGCAGGTTCCTCGCGTCCACCGATCCCAGGCCGGAAGCGAAGCTCCAGCCGGGCTGGGCTGGATAGGCCTTGGACTGAGCGCCATACTGCGAACCGTTTGCGGCCGTCAGTCCGATCTGCACGGTGCCTGAGGCCACGGTACCGATGAAGTAGCAGTCCGGCGTCAAGATGTCGCTGCCTATTTCCTGATAGCACTCGGTAGAGGTCGTGCCACGCGTAATGTCGTGGAAAACACAGTTGCCGGTGCCGTCGGTGCCGTTGTCGGCGCTGCAGGCATTCAGGCTCGAGGCATGCGGCCCCGTGCGGGTACCGTATTCCTGCGCCGCGATGGCGTACAGCGCCGGTGCCGCGTTGCCCTGGTCCTGCGGCAGGCCACGCATCGCCAGCCCCTGGTCCATGAGCGCCTGAATTCCCGCCATCATCGGCGCGGAGAGCGAGGTGCCCTCGATCAGGTTCACTGGCGTGCTGAAATCCGGCGCGCACGGGTAGTTCTTGGTGCATACCACCGTGGCCGTGCTGCCGTTGTAGGAACCAGCGAACAAGGCCACGTCGGGCACGTCGCGCACACGGTCAGAGGCGGTGCCGTAGACCTGCTTCTGCCACGAAGGCTTGATGTCGGCGCTGGAGGGGCCGCCGCTGCTGGCGGTCCACGAGACATAGTAGCCGTCGGGATCCAGCGACAGCAGGAACCCGCAATAGGCCGGTGCACTGGAGAACCCGGCGGCCTTGGCCACCACGCCGTTGCCACAGGACTCGTTCCACGGGATCTCGGGCACGTAACTCAGCGCCGTACCGTACGAGGCGTTGGGCGTCGCGCTGAAGTACTGGCTGGTGGTGCCATCCAGCGTGTCGGCCAGATCGGTGCCACCCACCGCGGTGACATGCGGCGAGGTCGCCAGCGAGTTGGGGTCCAGCCCCGCGCCGGCAGTATCGGGACCCCAGTCGCCACTGGATACGAACACCGACACGCCTTCCGCATCGGCCTGCGCCCACAGGGAATCAACCTCGGCCTTGTCGGCAGCAGGCGTCTCGCTCTCGCTGAGGCCGTAACTCGCGCTGATGATATCCGGCCCCGAGTACTGAGGCCCGTAGATGCTGATCGTTTCGCTATTGATCAGATCGTTGGCAGCGATGTACATGCCCCAGTAGACATTGGAGGTCGGCAGTCCTGACGTGGGGGACTCGATCCATACATTGGCGCAATCCGCATCAATGATCGAGGCGCCCGGAGCGGCGGCCGCCGCGTACTCCGTGTCGAGCGCGGACTCTATATCGTTATCCGCTCCGAATTCGAGCGTGTAGGGTTTGACACAATTATTGATCGTGTCGCCGCTGACGGAATCGACCAGTTGCGGTTGCTCTTCGATAAAGCTGCCGCCATAACTGCCCAGGTTGAATTGATTGATGAAGTTTTGCCAGCTCGCCTGTGACATGGAAACGGCCTGAGTCCCCACGCTTTCCACCAGGGCGATTGTGATGCCCTTTCCGGTCACCCCGTTGTCGCGGATGCTGGAAATGTCGTACATGGTGGCGAAGTCGTCCGGCACCAGCCCGCGTACGCCGTCGCTCGATACGGCCTGCGGCTTGCCGGTCATGGCCAGTGCCTTGGCGGCCGGGGTCTGTGGCAGGTCGAACTTGTGTGTGGCGGGGTTGGAGGTGCCGACCCGGGACGAGCTGACCAGCGGCTTGATGCCGAAATTGTGCAGACCCACCACGCCCATGATCACTGGCGCCAGGGCCGCAGGCACGCTGATGTTCGTGGCACTGCCCACGTAATCGACGCCATGGAGCTGGAAGTGCCGCTCTTGGATGTTTAGTGCCTTGTTGATCTGGCCCACGGTGCCGCTAAAGTCGATTACCTGCATGTTGGGATAGACCGCGTTGACTCTTAACCCTTCCGACTTCAGCCACGCCGTCACGGCAGATATATCGCTATCAAGTACGCCGAATGTCCGGCCGTATTGCGACGGACTCAGCCATTGATGGAAGCGCGGTGAGCTAGGATCGTGCTGCTGCTGGATAAGCGCTTCCAACTGCGTCTGGCGGTTGACGCTCGGCCTGAGCACCAGTTGCAAGTGATTCAACATCGTGGACGCATCGACCATGGCGCCCGGCGCGGCCCGTGAGAAAACCGCCGGGTGAGTGTATGCAATGGCGGAAACGATGTTGGCGTTGACCGCCTGCGTCACTCGCGGTGTCTCGGCCGTGTTGATGCCGGCCAGAGTATTCGCCGTGGCCGCCGCGGCGGAAAGCGACGCTGTCGATAGCGCCGCCAGAACGGCGGCACGCAAAATGAGATGACCGTTTACCATGCTGTATTCCTCGGAACCTTGCCTTGAAGGATTGGAAGCGCCGATCCGTTCAGCTCATCGCCATTCCATCGCGGCGCTGCTCGAAAGATGTTTCAAATGACCTCCGACAGGTCCTTCCGGCCGGAAGCCGTGCTGCCATTACTGGGCCGCTGGCGCGTGGACGAAAGCTCTCCAGGCGATGAGCAGGTTGGTGGCGTTTACCGAGCCCAGCCCTGTGGCGAAGCTCCAGCCGGGATGGGCGGAGAACGCCTTGACTTGCGGTCCGTAGCTGGTCGCGTCGGTCGAGGTCAGGCCGATCTGGATAGCGCCGCCCTCTACCGAGCCGACGAAATAGCAACCAGTGGTCGTGACATACGGTGGCTCCTCATAGCACTCGGTGGAGATCGAGCCGCGCGTGATGTTGTGAAAGACACAGTTCGCCGTACCGTTGTTACCGTTGTCGGCACTGCACGCGGCAAGGCTGCCGGGTGCTGTGTCGGCACTCGTGCCGTATTCTTGCTGCGCGAGTGCGTACAAAGTGGGTGCCGCGTTGCCTTGATCCGGAGGCAGGCCGCGCATGACCAAGCCTTGGTCGATCAGCGCCTGGATGCCGGCGAACATCGGCGATGACAGCGATGTACCACCTTCGAGCACCGTCGGCCCGGTGAAATTCGGTATACACGGATAGGCGGCAGTACACAGGATCACGGCGGTGGTGTTGCCGTAGGAGCCGGCAAACAGCGATACGTCCGGCACATCGCGCGACTGGTCGCCCGCCGCGCCGGTGATCAACCGCTGCCAGGCCGGTTTTCTGTCTATGGCCGACGGACCGCCGCTGCCGGCTTCCGAAGTGACGTACTTCCCTTCCGGATCGTACTTCAGCCGGAATTGGCAGAACGCCGGCGCACTGGAGAAACCGCCATAGAGCACTTTGGCCGCCACGCCGTTGCCGCAGGATTCGTTCCATGGAATCTCGGGGACATATCCCAGCGCCGTGCCGTAGACGTCGTTGAGCGGCGTCGTGCTGAAATATTGGCTGGTGGTGCCGTCCAGCACGTCGGCCGTATCGGTACCGCCCACTGCGGTCACGTCGGGCGAGGTGGCGAAGGCGTTCGCGTCGATGCTGGCGCCATAGATCACACCGCCGTTGAAGCTCGGGTTGGAACCAGAATCGCCGGTGGACACGAACACCGAGATGCCCTCGGCGTCGGCCTGCGCCCACATCGTGTCAATGGCCATCTTGCTGGCGCTGTCTACATAGTTCTCGCCGAAACCGTAGCTGGCACTGATGACGTCGGGGCGGCCGGTGGTGGCGTTGATCATGTTCATGGCCGCGATGTAAACGCCGCCGAAGAAATTGTCCGTGGCCGGCTGGTACTCATCGTTGTAGTCGCCGCAACTAGCCACCACGATGTTCGCGCTGGGCGCGATAGCCGTGGCCCACTCGGCGTCAAGCACCGTCTCGATCGACTCGTTGCCGGCACTCACGCCGAGCGCGCCCGCCGGGTCGAAGCAGTTGGTATCGCCCGATGGCGGCGCCGGATTGATCTGCGAGAACGTGCCACCGTAGCCACCCAGCTGGAACTGCTGCACGAAGTTGGTCCAGTCGCCCGGGACCATGTCGCCGTCCTCGACCAAGGCGATGGTGATGCCCTTGCCGGTGACGCCGTTCTGGCGGATGCGCTGGATGCCGTACATCTTCATCAAGTCGTTCGGTACCAAGCCACGCGTGCCGCCCTGAAAAGGCACGGCGAGAGGGTTCTCCGCGCCGGCAACCGTGGCTTTGTCCGACACGCTGAACCGGCGCGTGCCCGCATTCCAATGGGCGACCCTGGGCGCTTCGTGCTGCGGTTTCGGCCGCAGGTCATTTAGGCCCATGACGCCGGTGACGACGGACTGCAACGCGGTCGGCACACTGATATCGGAGCTATTGGCGAAATGCTTCTGACCATCGATGACGTAGACGTCCTCCTGAGTATGGAAAGCCTGGCGGATCTGCGCGACGGTGCCACTGAAATCGATCTGGGTCTTGCTCGGATAGACGTTGTTGACAGTGAAGCCCTGCGAGACAAGCCACGCGGTGACGGCGGCGATGTCGCCGACGGCGACTCCGAAGGCTTGCCCGTACTGCTGCGGGGTGATCCACCGGTGGAAGCGGGACGATTCGGGGTCGTGCTGGTCGGCGATCAACGACTGCCGCATGGCGGCACGCTTGGCGCTGGGACGCAGCACCAGCTGGAGATGCCGCAACATCGCGTCGTCAGCCACCTTGCCAGCCGGCGAAAGTGTCGACAAAAGGGCCAGATGGGTGTGGTCGAGCGCCGACGTGACCCGGTTGTCCACAACCTGGGTAATGCGCGGCGCTTCGCTGGTGTCGATGCCGCTGAGTACACCGGCTCCGGCGAACGACCGCGCCGATACCAGGGCGAATGCCGCCGCAATGGAGGTGCGCAAGAACAAATGACCATTTTTCATGAAGTCTTCCTTCGCGAAACAGCAAATGGAACAGCAATGACCGACCGGATCGGCGGCCAGGCCCCTTAAAGCATCGACGTGTCGTGCGCCGGTGCGTGCGTTGTACCTGCCCAAGCGCCATGGCCGGAATGCCGATGACTGGATATCTTGGACACTGCACAACCAGGAATTCCCCACCGCCACGCAACGACTGGCTTGTTACGATATCGATATGCGCCTTGGTTGGGCGGATCCGCCAAAACCCCCATCATATGATGGATGTCTATACGTCCAAGCGTGTCCAAGTATCGGCGTGCAGGCGAACCGGAAGCAACGAAAAACGGCGATGGATTTTCTCCATGGAGAAAATCCACCACACCACCATAAGCACTTGCGCTACTTGGTGCGGAGTGGATTGGCTCAACGGGTGCGCCGGCCCGGCTTCGCGATTGGCGCTTCCACGGAATTTACACGATCGGGGAAGGTCTCCAGCGCTGCCCGCCAGCCCAGTTGGAAGCGGGTGCGGGTGTCGAAGCGCTTCATCAATTCAACGATGCGCCGGTTAAGGGTGGTCCCGGAGATGCCGGCCTCGGAGGCAATGGCCTTGTCATTCAGTCCCGCGGCCAGAAGAGGAATGATCTGTTCGGCGACATCCTCGACTTGGCCGAACGGCGTGCCCATGTCGAGCTTGCCACTGCGGTTGAACACGAGTGGTGTCGAGCGCTCCCAGATAAGTTCGAAAAATGCGCACAGCGCATCCAGCAGCGGACAGGAGCGCACCAACAGGGTGGGGCCATCGAGGTCTTCAGCATTAACCAGCAGGCCAGTCCTGCGATCTGCAATGAACATCTTCACCGGCAGATTGGGGAATATCCTCGCCTCTTCGCCCATGGCGACCAAGTGTCGCAGCGATTCAAGGGCTCCCGGCGACCTGAGGTATTCCAGATCGGACACGCTGCGGATACGAATGCCCGGGCGCATTTCTTGCTGGTGCGAATCGGGTACACGCATAGGCGCACGCTGAAAGCCGAAGGCCTCATGTTGCAGCGTCTGGTGCAGGTGCCTGATGATCTGGCCGAGCACCACCGGGCTGGTGATCACCTCCACCAACTGCTCCTGCCGACCGCCCCCCGACTGTCGCGCGGATCGTTCCTTTAGCTTGGGAATGGCGGCACGCGCGCGTTCGATGTCGGCCTGGCGCTGGCTGGCCAAGGCCTCGATGGCGAATTCCGGTGGTGTGGCAATGTAGCGTCTGGGACGTTCGGGCGAGTGCGTGGCCAGACCCTTGGCCTCCAGCCCTTCGAGTAGCCGCTGGATCCTGCGCGGCGAGATGCGCAGCATGCGAGCGAGCTCGCTCGCTGTGGTCATGCAGCGTGCAAGCAGCAGCGTATAGGCGCGCTCCTCCATTTCATCAATGCCAAGCGCTTCAAGTGACCTTGGGGACCGGCCGTATGTCACGTTCATGCCACCACCGTTCTCCAAAAACTGTTGATCTCCGCCAGAAAATGAGCCGGGGTTTTCATCGAAAAATGAGCCTCCTGTTCATGCTGCAGGTTAGCTCAGATCCGGATTGAGGTTGAGGTCTTGGCCTCCTTTCTGATGTCAGTGCCATGGTTCCAGTAGCGATAGCTATGGTTGCCAGTTTTCAGGATGTGGCAGGGGTTCAAACCCGATTTCAGGGACACTTAAGAGAAGGTCGATGCGGCGGATCCGGAGTGTTCATGTCGAAGCGAAGATAGTTCAGTCCAGTTCAAGCGTGGCACGCTTGAACAAGCTAATCAGCCGGGGATCAGTTGTGTGCAGGTGGCTCGTGAGCTAGGGATCCGGGACAACCTGTTGACTCGCTGGAAACGCGAGGACGGGAGCCAGGGCAAGAGCGCACTTGTCGGCACGGGAACGCCACGGGATGAGGAGCTGGCGCGTTTGAAGCGCGAGTTGGCGCGGGTGAAGAAGGAACGAGATTATTGCGATGAGTTCTCGGTCCGGCCCAGCAACTAGGCACGCCAAGAGTCACGTACATCGTGGGTAGCATCGTGGGTAGGGAAATTGCGCTTACAAAAAAGCCCCTTTTTTCAGGGGCTTAGTTGCGTATATGGCGGAGAGAGAGGGATTCGAACCCTCGATCAGGTTTTTGACCCGATACTCCCTTAGCAGGGGAGCCCCTTCGGCCACTCGGGCATCTCTCCGGGGTTTTGCCGCATTGCTGCGGAGCCGGC
>Ga0134126_10004421_pt1 | contig 17580 bp, 17 predicted proteins | sample KB31752_FD_96881 | JGI IMG/M metagenome (GOLD analysis project Ga0134126, IMG submission 96881) | Terrestrial soil microbial communities with excess Nitrogen fertilizer from Kellogg Biological Station, Michigan, USA - KB3-175-2 | ecosystem: Environmental > Terrestrial > Soil > Unclassified ...
AATGGCATCGGTGCCATCGACTACGAGATAAGCGTCGTACATGGCTGCGGTCATGCAGACGTGGTTGGGAATGATCCGGATCTTTGAGCCGATGGGCAGCTTCTCGAAGGGCAGCCGGCTGCTCGATCGGATCTCTCCATGCTCCTGATGGACGTCGACGACCGTCAGGCTGGAGGTGATGGGACGACCGAGAACATCGAGTATGAGTCCGTACCCCATGTCGGGGCCCGCGCCCGCCGCGGTACTGCGATCCTTCGACAGCGCGAGCCCGCCGGCGTCTACGACGACCTGATTCCGCTTTGGATTGTGGCTGATCACGGTGGCCAGCACCGTCACCGCCACCTGTTCGAGCGCCAAAGAGCCCAAAGCCACTTGGAAGAGATCGCCCGCCATGTACACGCCCGCGCGCAGCTCGGTCAGGCCCTCCCCCTCGAGCAAATGCATGACCGTCGGCGTCGATCCTGCGCTGACGCCCTGGACCGGGATACCGTCAGCCCGCAGCCTCTCCGCGGCACGCACGACGGCAAGCCTCTCCTGCTCGGCCACATCGCGCAGGGCCACCGTGCTCCTGGCCTTGTATGAGTGGCCCGCGTGGGTGGCCAGCCCTTCGAACCTGACTGCGGAGTTGCTGAGCACGCGCGCAATTTCGAGCAGGGTCGGATCCTCAGGATCGACCCCCGTTCGATGCTCGCCACTATCGATCTCCAGCCACACACCCAACGCCACACCGCGGTCGCGGGCAAAACCGGCCACCGCGCGCGCGGTCTCCAGACTATCGACGAAGAAGCTGAACCGCGACGCTCTTTCGAGTATCTGCGCGGCGCGCGGCAGCTTGTCCGGCGAGATGCAGACCGCGCATTGAATATCGACGAAATCCCGCTGCGCGAAGTATTCCGCCTCGTTGAGCGTGGCAACCGCGATCCCCCCATGCGAGGGATCGACGGCCATGCGCGCAGCATCGATCGACTTCAGCGTCTTCATGTGCGGACGCAGGCGCACGCCTATTGCACGGCACCGGCTCCTCACTCGCTCGCAGTTGGCCTCGAGCTTGCTCCGGTCGAGCACGATTGCCGGAGTTTGCGCATCGCGCAGCGTCATCGGTCGATCACGTTCCATAAGACCTTCACGTTCCATAAGACCTACAACATAGCCTGACTCGGTCGCACTCGACGCATTGCCGAGGCTCGCCCTCGTGTGGCCGGCCGCCGCGCTAGCTCGATCGATTGAATCCCGGGTACCGGGAATAGCCCCGCGGGCCCGTGATCCTCAGCGGACGACGCGGAAGCGGGATTGCCTCAGCACGGGGATCTTCCCCTGCGCCTCGAGTGCCGCTCGGATGTGTGCGATGGCCGTGCGCTTCACCTCGAGCTCGCGGGCGAGCTTCGAGTCCGTGCGCTGCGGGTCGGTGCGAATTGCCGTCTCGATTCGCAGGTGGACTTCACCGCGCGCCGTATGCAGCGCGATTGCGGCCATGGGATCGATCTTCTCGAATGCGTTGGAGCTCATACGCGTGAATCTCTGCAGGTTTCCCCGTCCTTCTAACCGGTCTTCTTGGTACCGTGGCGCTAGTCTACTCGGGCGTAATCCGGAGGGCTACCGCGGACATCGACCGTGGCCTGACAACCCACGTCTGGTTTTTAATCTATAACTAATTGAATTACAAAGACTTTATCGTGCCCGTGCGTTTCACCCTGAATTGCGGTTAAATGACGGACGATGGGGATGGCAGTGGCGTTGGAACGCCGACTCACGTCGCCGTGGCCACGTCCGCGGCACACTGAAGAAGAAGAACATGAATACCCCGAAGACAACGGCTCGACCAGCGGTCGACCTCGATGCAACCGACGAGTTTCCCGTCTTGGATGCCGCCGCATACGAGGCAGAAGTCCTTTCCCGGGATTCGGGTGAACAGACCGATAGCTGGGCCACCGATACGGAGGCCGATCCCTCCGCCGTGGGATTCCCTGCTGCCGACCATCCCGTGCCCGACATTCCACGCGTCGCGGCCGACTCGGACGCCATGTTGGCGGTCGAGCACTGGATCGCACAGAAGACGGAGGAGCTGCGCGCTCATCACGACGCGCTGAGCCTTGCACAACGCGAACGCGCCGCGGCTGTGGCGCGCGCCAGCGCGCTGAGCCGCGAGCTCGCCGAGACGAGCGCGAATCTCGATTCACTGAATGGCCGCGAGCGGGCCCTCGAGGACGCGCTGGCCAGCGAGCAAGAGGCGGCACGGACCCGCGCTGCCAAGCTGGATGCGGCGCGGGGCGAGGCCGCCGTGCTGGCGCAGCAATTGGCCGACGCGCGCGCGGCTGAAACACGGCAGAACGCGGCGCTGGCAGCCTCCGAAGCACTCCTCGAGCAGCGCTCCGGAGAGCTTCAGGCGCTGCAGCGTACGCACGAAGCTGTCATCGCGGAACGGCAGTGTGCCGCGCGCGAGCTTTCCGAGCTCCAGACCCGCCTGCACGACAGCGAGACCCGCGAGCGGGGTGCGCAGAGCACGATCGAGGGACAGAACCGCGCGCAGGCCGAGCTGAGGCAGCTCGTACAACAGGAGAGCGGCGCCCGCGAGCTTCTTGCCGCGGAAGTCAGTGCCTTGCAGGCTCAGCTCGCCAACTGCGTCGAGAGCCTGCACAGCCGCGAGTCGTATCGCGGTCTCTACGAGAGCACCCTCGAGGAGCTTGATGCCGAGCTCACCGTCGCGAAGCTCCGGACAGCGGAGCAGGAGGCGCGAGCCAATCAACTGGACGCCGAGCTCCAATCGCGCGATCGGCGGCTTCAGAACACAGTCCAGGAGCGTGACGCCGCACGACATCTGCACGACGCGGAAATCACCCAGCGTGCGGCCGAGCGCGGCGAAGACGAGCGCAGGCGCAGCGCGCTGGAATCGCGGCTCGCCGATCTCACTGCCGAACATGCCGATGCGCGTGCGCGGCTCCTGGCGGCGGAGTCGGCTCTGGCAGTCGCACAGCAGCGCGCGCAGGCCGAAGCCCTCGCAAGCGGGACGGCCGCGCAGCGGCTGCGCGAGCTCGAGACTGCGATGGCGGCGCGCCAGGCTGAGGTGAGCGATGCGCGGCTCGAGATCGAGCGCAACCGTGCGTTGCTCGCGGATCTGACGGCGGCGCTGCTGAAGAGCCAGACCCTGTTCGCCGACCAGAGCCGGCTGCTCGAGGAACGGGAGTCTGCGGCAGGCACCATGGCCGCGACCCACGCGGAGCAGACCGCGCTCATAGCGACATTGCGCGGACACATCGATGAGCTGACCGCTCGGCTGGCAACACCGGAAGCGGAACGCCGTGCTCTCGAGGAGCGGATCAGCGCACTGATGAATGACGTGACCGAGAGCGACTACCGTCTCACACGCCTCGAGTCGATGAACTCGGAGCTACGCGCCACGGTAGGGCGACTGACCACGTCGCTGGCGGAGCGCGAAGGAGAGCTCCAACGCGCCACGCAGATCGCCTCGATGAACACTTACGCCCTCGGGCGTGTGCAGTCGAGCATCGACGAGCTGGGCCGTACCCTGGCTGCCTCCGAGGCAGTGCCCAGCCAGCCCCAGGTAAGCGTCCTGACACGCATTGGTAGCGTCCAGAACCACAGCGTGGTGCTGCGCGGACGGACGACGATCGGCCGCGAACGTGACAACGACCTTCCGCTCCCGATGCGATCGGTCAGCCGTCATCATGCCGTGCTGATCCCCGCCTTCCGAACCGCATTCGTGCAGGATCTGAGCAGCACCAACGGCGTGCTGGTCAACCAGCGCCGCGTGCGCTGCGCGCGGCTCGAGCACGGCGATGTGATCACTTTCGGCGAGGCGCAATTCCGCTATACGGTAACACCGGCGCCGCCGGGCGCCGTGCCCATAGGGTCCACGAGCTCGACACGTGCATCCTTGAAGCTGGCGCCCTGAGCCTGCCGGGCATCCTCGCGGCCGGCGGCGCTCGGCTGCGTCATAGTTTCGGATGAAGGTTGGCGCCCGACTCCAGATACTCCTGCAGCGATGCGACGCCCAGCCGCTTGGCTTCGAACAGGCTCTCCAGGTGCTCGCGCGAATTGATGAGTCCGCGCGCGCGTAGAATGCCGTGCTCGTCGATGATGGCCGCAAACGGTAGCCGCTCCACCTGAAAGCTCATCCCGAGCTCGCTCGACAGTACGTACGGAATCTCGCGCAACCCGTTTGCGGCGACGAAGTTGCGATGCTCATCCTCACTGCCGTCGCTGGCGAGAATGAGCTCGAGCCAGGCCGACTCGTCAGCGCGGCTCGACTTCAGGACCGGCAGCAATACCTTGCACACGGGACAGGTCGGAGACAGGAATACGAGCAGGGTGGACCTGCCGCGATCCGACGGAGCACCGATCGTGAGACTGTGGCCGCCGAGGTCCGTCAGCGCCATGGCCGGAACGGGCTCACCGACTTTCAAACCCCGCTTCAGGAGCAGCGCACCGGCAGGTCCCATTCGCTCGTGCAGCACGCCAATCTGGCGTACGAGCGCGAGGATGACGGCTGCGAGGCCGAGCACGAGCAGCCACAGGACGATGTTGGAGACGATGAGCGCGCGAAGCATGTGGCTCAACCGCGCCGGGGGACCCGCTGGGCGGGGAGGCGCAAACCTTCCATGGCAAGGTACAGCAGCGCGATCACCGCTGCTCCGGCAATGACCGTCCATGTGTCCATCCAGTTCGATACGCGCTGCGCACGCGGCAGCAATCCCACCGACAGCGATGCCACGGCGGCAACTGCGTTACGCCATACCAGCGCAGACGAGATCTGCGACTGCGCGCCGAATCCCAGACATCCGCAATCGAGGTCGCGGCGGCCGCGGCGCAGGTTCGCGGCGATTGCCGCGCCATATCCGGCCAGCAGGAGGGCCCCAAAGACCGCCGCCGCAGGACGTGTGCGCGCGATCAGGAGGCTCGCTCCGAGGGCCAGCTCCAGGACCGGCAGCAATCGGCCGAGCAGCGGGATCAGCGCGCGGGGAACGATGTCATACGCCTCGACCGAGCGCTCGAACATCTTCAGGTCCGTCAGCTTGTGTAATCCGGCGGCGAGCCACAGTGCGGCCAGACACAGGGTCATGATCGTCGCCGGCACGGGATCGATCACCCACGCCGTCGTCACCGCGGCGATCACTGCCGCCCCTGCAGCCGCCGCATGAGCCGGGCGCGCGTCGCGCTGATCTCGACGAGTGGTTCGCGCCTGTAGCGGGCGACTTCGGCGCTGGTGAAGGCGCGGAACTGTCCGGGCTCGACACCTCCGAACGCCGGAATCATCCAATTGAGAAGAGCCGCCAGGTCCTGGTCCGACAGCGTCGACAGCGCGACTCCGGGGACCTGCAACAGGTAGCGCCGCCCCGCAGCGAATCGAGACAGCGGTGCCAGCGTCGATCGAATCGACGGCACGCGACCCGGCTCGCCCCGGGCATCCGGTCCGTGGCAGCCGAGGCACTGCAGCATGTAGTTGATCCGGGGCTCATAGGCCAGCGCCTGCGTGCCCATGAGGAGGGTCAGACCTACGATCGGCAGCCAGCGGCGCGGGTGCGCCGGCGACTTGCGCGCGATGTGATCAGGTCGCCCGGGCAAGAACGCGCGCCGTGGAGCAGTGATAGGGAATGTTCGCGACACTGCTGCCGGTGCACCAGTCGTAATCGTTGGAGCGGAAGGGTACGTAAAGCGGCATATCCCGCTCGTTCCGGTTGCACAAACAGCGCCCGCAGCTGCTCTTGCCGCAGCAATCGTTGTATGAGATCACGTAATCGAGGCCATCCGCTGGATTGTGGCACGTGCCCACCCAGGTCACGGGCGACTGCACGGTTCCCGGCGGACAGGCTGACGCGGAACCCCCGCAACAGCCGCATAGATACCCGTCGATGGCGCAGTGCCGCCAGTAGTGGCAGCTGGTCTCATCCTGCTTTGCGTCCTGATGATCCGCCTCGGTCTTGCCGGGCTTGGCTGGCTTCTCGGCGCCGCGCGCAACGGGCAGTAGCGGGAGCGCCCCAACCCCCACGAGCAGTGCGCCGAGCGAGCCTAGCAGCCCGCGGCGCGACGTACGACGGGCCATCGAGCGTGCGGACTCCTCCATCCACCGGTCGAAGCGGCTCACGGCGTCACCAGCAGCGTCGGTGTCGTCCCCACGTTCTCCACTGATCGTAGGTAGCTTCCAGTCTTCGCATCATAGACCTCGAGCGTGGTGCTGCCTATAAAAGCAGCGAAGAGCAGCGGCCTGTCATCACGCGTCACTTGAATCGAGCCCGCCGGACTTCTGAGCGCAATGCGCTGCACTCGCTGGTGTCGACCCAGATCATAGACCCAGACTTCCTTGCCGGGGTCCTTGTGAGTCTCCGGGCCGCCCTGATGCATGATTGCATAGAGGCGATCGGACGTTGCGTGCACCGCCAGCTGCTGCAAACCGCCCGGACGCCAATTCTGCCGGCGCTCCGCATCCGAGAGCAACGACCAGCGCGGGCCCGACTCGAGGCCACGGGACGTGATGTCGATGCTGTAGACCGTGCCGCCGTAGGACACGAACAACCAGCGGCTGCCGAGGCGCACGCCTTTCTCCGTCACCGGGTCACTCGACACATCGAACATGTCGCGAGTGTGTACCCGGCTGCTCACATGACCGGCGTCATCCAGATGCACATCGAGCAGAGCGCCGTCCGCGCATATGCTGAAGAACGATCGGGCGCCCGTCGGATAGGCCAACGCGCATCCCGGAGTCTCGATCTCGCCGGCGAAACGCCGGCTTCGAGTGTCCACTACGGTGATCGACTGCGCCGGAGTGAAGTTGTAGATGAGCAGGAAGGCGCCGTCATCGGTCAGCTCCGAATCCGCCATCATCGGCATGTTCGCCGAGCGCTTGGGCGGAATGGCGATCTCGCCCACCGGAGAGAGGCGGCTCGGATCATAGAGGGTGACCACGTCCGTGCGCGTACCCCGCGTGCCTCTGGAGAAGTAGGTCTCGGGCGAGAAGATCAGCTTGCCGTCCTTGGCAAGCACCACCCGCTCGAAGCCAAAGCCGGTGCTGAGCATGCCGAGGAAGCGACCGGAGTCCCCGTCTACGAGGAGCGCCTGCCCATCGGACATGTGGGAAAAGACGATGTCGTTGACCCAGACCCAATGTGGCGATGCCACCGCAGGGAGGGTGGCCACCACGCCAAGCGGATCCGCCGTGACCGCCGGACCGGCAACAGCCGTATGGGCGTGGCAGGTGAGCGCGAGCACGGCGGCCAGTGCCGCTGTCCGGACGGTGCGCATCTAGAAAGAATACCGGGCTTCGAGTCCGATGGTCCGGGGCTGATTGATGAACAGCCGCGGGCGCCCGGGCACCTCCGCCGCGATCGAGCGGTTGTCACCGAGGTTCGTGACCTCGTCCGTCAGGTTCTTGCCGACGAGCGCCACCTCCGTCGTTCCATTACTCAAGGCGACACGCAGGTCGAGAAGCCTGTAAGCCGGGCGCTTACGCGGGTTGGTGGAGCTGTTGTTGGCGCTGAAGCTGCTGCCCATGTACGAATAGTCCAGCTCATTCATGAGGGACCAGTCGGCGGTGACCGGGACCGTATAGATTGCGGAGGCGTTACCGGTCCAGTCCGGGACCTGGAACACGGGCGAGCCCACCGGCTGCGGCGATTGGCCGGCCTGGGTGATCTTGGCGTCCTGATAGCCGAGGCCAAGCGACACATTGAGATGCTCGGTGGCCTGGGCCCGCATCTCCAGCTCTGCCCCCTTGCTCTCGGCCGCGCCGGCGTTGGACACGTACTGGAAGCCACACTGCAGCAGAACATTCTGCTGGATGTTCTTCCAGCGGATATCGAACGCGGACACGTTCAATATGGCGCGACGATCGAGCCAGGCCGTCTTCGCCCCGACTTCGTAGTTCCAGAGCGAATCGGACTTGAAGCTGCGCGTCTGGTCGAGGGTGATGTTGGGGTTGGCCGCAGCGAGCGCCGCGACGCAGTCATTGGGCGTGCCGGGCGTTCCCGGCGGCACGATGGGCACGACGCCGCCCGGGCGGAAGCCCTTCGACACGACCGCATAGACCATCTTGTCGCGCGTCAGGCTGTAGTCCGCCTCGAATTTTGGCGTGACTCCGTCCTCCTTGTCGGTCGCGAGCGGACTGATGATCTTGCCGCCGCCCACCGCCAGCCCCTCCTCGAATCCCTCGGAGGTTGTTTTGACCTGATACCATCGCAGACCCGCCGTCAATTTCAACGGCTCGGTGACGTTGTAAGATACCTCGCCGAACACCGCCGGCTCCTTGATGTCGGTATGGAAATCCTGGGCAAAGATCAGATTGGGGATGTTGTCGGGATTGTTCGGAAATCCGTCCGTCAGCTCGTTGTCCAGGTTCGGCACCTGGGACCCCGGATAGAGCGAAGCGAACGGCACGCGGCCGTGGAAGTCGGAGTAGAACGCCCCCGCAACGAACTGCACGGGTCCGGGCAGGCTCGAGGCGAAGCGGACTTCCTCCACGAATCGCTGATAGGACTTGATCTCCTCGATCGGGCCCGGCGCTGGAGGATTGCAGAAGGGAGACGGACTGTCGCAGGCGCCCGAGGTGATCGCGGCCCAGACGAACTCCGACTGGTCTTCCGTCTCATCGACCGTCCGATCGAAGTACGCCGTCGATGACACGAGCTCTCCGAGTCCGGTCTTCCAGTGCAGCGTCAGGGAATAGAGGTCCCACCAATCGGTTCCACCCTCCGGAATGTCGTAGAAGCGGGCTTGGTTGAAATCCGTGGTATTCAACGGTGTCGGCAGCGTATAGGGCCCCGAAGGGGCCGGAAACCCGATCCCGTTTTCCGGCGTGCTATTGAAGTCGCCAAGCGGAAAACCATTGTAGCCTTCCCGTTGCACCATCACGCGCGGTGTGATGGTCAGAGAGTCGTTGGGCTTGAACGTCAGGCTTGCCGAGCCTCCGTACGAATCGGTCGCGGCGACGTTGTGGACCGTCGTGCGGCCGGTGGTGGACAGGGGGAAGCAGGTGACCCCGGCCGTGGCGGGGTTCGTACAGTAGCTGCGGCTGAAATATCCCGCCTCGGAGTCATAGAAGCCCGTGAGTCGCAGCGCGACCCGGTCCTGTACGAGCGGAATGTTGACGATCGCATCGCCGGTGTAGTCGGGTCGGTCGGTTCGCTCGGTGTCGAATGCTCCGGCGTGGACGGTTGCGGAGAACTTCGACAGGTCAGGCTGTTTGGTGATCAGACGCACGGTGCCACCCATGGAGCGCGCACCGTACAGCGTACCCTGGGGCCCCCGCAACACCTCGATGTGGTCGATATCGAGCACCCGTGGATCGATGGAGTCGGGAAGCGGCAGATCGTCGATGTAGAAGCCGGTGACGTTGTCTCCGGAGATACCCCGGATCGACACGGTCCGCGCGGTGCCCACGCCGTCGCCCGTGGGCGCGAACGCCAGATTGGGGACCTTCGTCGCGTAATCGACGAAGGTGGTGATCGCCTTCTGCTGCAGGGCGGCCGAGCCGAACGTCGTGATCGACATCGGCACGGTCTGCTCGTTCTCCGAGCGCTTCTCGGCCGTGACGATGACCTCCTGCAGGCCCTGCACCCCGCTGGTCGGCGCCTGATCCGCTTCCTGCGCGGCGGCGCACGTGGCCACCAACATACAGATTCCCGCGAGACATCGATTGATATTTGTTGTCATCGTCTCCCCCGTCAATTCATGGCCCTAGATCGTTGCGGTCTCGCTCCTCCGTGACTCGGCGGGCGGGTTTGCGGCGGCGGTCCTTTCCGCCTCGATGAGCTTGGCCAGCACACGACGGAAGTGTACGAGCGGCCCATCCGCCAGGATCGCGAGCATCTCGAATTTCGGATCCTCATCGAGCGTCTGCTGCTGCCGCTCGATGATCGCCTTGTCCTCCATGAAGCCCTCTATGAGGCTGTTGAGGAGCGAGCGCGAGATCGTGGAGTCGTCACCCTCATAGTTATTGAGGTAGGACCAGAAGAAGTGGGTCGTCCGCTCGGTCTCGGGTGTCATGAACTGACAATTGCGGTACTCGCGCGTGCCCGTGAGATCGCCCTTCTGCGCAGCCTGCCCCGCGGGCGCGAAGAGCGTCTCCATGGTGAAGATACCCGGTATGAGCATCGTGGCGATGTTGCGCCTGTCGACCTTGGCGCCCTTGTCGGGGATGACCTTCCTGTGAAAGGGCGGCGCATCGCTGTTGTAGTGCCAGCGTTCGACGCGAAAGCCCCGCTCGAGCCGCTCGATGGGGTTCGGCTTGCTGACGTAGGCGTACTCCTCCGAGCCGCCGAGCGTACCGGTGTGTACGAACGCGAGATGGGCGAAATCGCTCAGGTTGTCGACGATCAGCAGATAGTTGGCATCGTAGTGCAGGTAGGCGGGTATGCCCTTCCACTGTGGATCCCGCAGATAAGGCAGGTCGACGATCAGCGCAGGGTCCGCCAGTGCCGGATCTCCCATCCAGACCCAGATGAACGGGCGTTGCTCGACCACCGGATAGCTGCGTACGCGCAGCCGCGGCGGGATCATGTCCTGACCGGGAATCTGCACGCACTTGCCGGAGCCGTCGTATTTGATGCCGTGATACATGCAGCGGACGGCATCGCCCTCGCGACGTCCCCGCGACAGCAGCGCGCCGCGATGCGGGCAGCGGTCGTTGAGCGCGATCACCTTGCCGCTGTCGCCTCGATAGAGCAGTACATGCTCTCCGAGCAACGTCCGGCTGAGAAGTTTGCCATCGATGAGCTCGTGATCGATGGCGCCTACGTACCAACAGTTCCTGAGAAACATGGGGCAGGCCTCTCCAGTATGTTTCGCTCTACGAAACGCGATTTTGTGTATTATAGCATCCCGGTGCCAGCATGAGACGTACGAACAAGCGCCCCGCGGCGCGGGCAGTTCCTGCCAAAGGCGACGGGCTCCAATCCCTGCAGACGGCGTTCCGGATACTCGATGAGCTGTCGAATGCTCATGGACCGGTCGGGCTCTCGAGCCTGGCGGGCAAGATAGGGGAGCTCAAGCCCCGCGTTTACCGCCATCTGGCCACCATGAAGCGGCTCGGCGTCGTCTTCCAGGATGCACGCGGCGGAGGCTACAACCTGGGCGGCAAGCTCTTCACGCTGGGTGAGGCGGCGCTGGAGCAGTTCGATCTGCGCCTCGTCGCGGCGCCTTTCCTCATCCAATTGCGCGACCTCACCCGCCAGACCGCACTGCTCTCGGTTCCCGGTAACGGCGAGCCGATCGTGCTGTCCTGTGTGGAGTACCGCGACCGTCTCGCCATCACCTCACACGCGGGCAACCGGCCGCCGCCGCACTGCTCCTCCCAGGGGCGCATAGCGCTCGCGTTTGCCGATGAGGGAGCCCGCCAGCGCGTCCTCACACAGAAGCTCGTGGCCTTCACCCCCCACTCGCTCACCAGCCGCGCGGCCATCGAGGCTCGGCTCGACCTCATCCGGGAGCGCTTCTTCGAAGAGGCGGTCGATGAGGTGCGGCTTGGGATCAACGCGCTTTCAGCGCCCGTTTTCCGCGACGCCACCGAGTGCGTCGGCATCATCGGCATCGTGGGGACTTCGGCGGAGATCCCGAGTCCACCGCCGCAGACACTCATTCGTACCCTGCACCGGGTGGCTGGACTTCTGTCGGCCGAGCTCAACTGCCGGATCTACTTCGACCGGGGACTGGCAGGGCGCTGAGGGCACCCGCTGAGGGGCCTCTAGGCCAGCCGCATCACCGCAACGGTGCAGCCGACCGCAAAGATCGGAATCGGCGCATAGAACCAGACTTCGCCGGTACATCCTTCCGTGGCCCCCGCCACGGCGATGAAGGTGCGGATCTCGAAACCACCCTGCCCGGCTTCGCGCCAGACCTCGTCATCGCGATAGGACAGGAGGGCCTCGCGGCGGTTGGCCGTCCACTTGTCGAGAAAGTCCCGATCCCAGGGCTCGTTGATGCGCCCGGAGTCGGGAGTTGCCGGCCAATGGGAGATCCCTCCCGTACCGATCAATGCGATCCGCTCGGGACGGGCGTCACACGCACGCCTGAGAGCCCGTCCAAAGTCGTAACATCGCTTGAGAGGGATGAGCGGCGGACCCTGACAGTTGATGTTGACCGGGATGACCGGGAGGTCGTAACGGGGCGTCAGAAAGTGCAGCGGCACCATGATGCCATGATCGAACTTCCATTCCTGCGCGTAAGCGAGATCGCTGTCCGCCATCACGTCCTCGATGAGCGCGCGAGAGAGGTCCGCCGCCCCCGGCACGCGTCGCCGCTGGATGGCGAGCCAGGCCTCATCCTCTATCGGTCCCTCGTAATGCTCGGCCATGCCGACGCAAATGGCCGGCATGTTGTTCATGAAGAAGTTGGCGAAGTGCTCGGCGCCGATGACCACCAGCGCATCCGGCCGTGCGGCCTCCATGGCCTGCCGCATTCGCTCGAGTGCCGCGTAGAAGGCATCCCGCACCGTTGGATCGGCCCGCTCGCGGCGACCCGTGATGCCGGGCGCGTGACTGCAGACGCCGGCAAACACCAGACTCATTTCTCACCCCTCGGCATTCGGGCTGGGCGGCTCACCTGGTGCCCGCCCGTGAATACAAGCCGGTCCTCACCGGACCGTATTTGCGCTCGCCTTCGCGCATCGCTTCGATGTAGGCATTCCATTCATAGCCGCGCATCGCCGCATAGTGCATGAGAATCTGTCCGTTCACGCCCATCACGTAGAGCAGGCCGACATCGGGCTCCCGAATGGCGCGCCGCTCTTCTTCGGTGAGCTCGTACTCGGCGAGCAATCCCTCGAGGTCCGCGTCGATGCGCCGGCGCGCAGCCGGATCGCGATTGAGCTGAAAGAGCAGCTTCTGCGTGTAGTAGAGGCTCATCGCAGAGAGCTCCTCTTGCGCCAATGGGAGGCCTCCTCCCGTGAGATCTCCTCGAGAGAGGATTCGAGCTCCTCCAGGAGTCTCAGGAGCTGCGAGATGCGCTCCATGCCGAAGCGCCTCTCAATCTGGGCGTACATTTCCTCGGAGTAGGGGGCATGCGTGCCGATCAAGCGTAACCCCTTGGGCTCCAGGCTCACCATGTAGCGCCGCAGATCGGTATCCACTTGGCGGCGACTGATGAGCTGACGCTTCTCGAGCTCGGGCAGGATGCGCGACAGGCTCGGGGCCAGCAGGAAGGTGGCCTTCGCGAGCTCGGTGACCTCCAGGGAACCCGAGTGGGCGAGCGCCCGCAGGATTCGCCATTGTTGCTCGGTCACGCCGTGCTTGCGCAGGCCCGGGCGGAAGAGACGCATCACCGCCTCCCGAGTCCGCAGCAGCGCCATCGGGAGCGATTCCGAGAAAGGACGCATGGGGAGCGCGCGTTCCGCGATGTTCATGGACCGCTTAGCCATCGTCGTCCACCACCTCATTCCGCAGCACGCCGACCTGCGAAACCTCGACTTCTACGATGTCTCCTGGCACCAGGAAGCGCGGCGGATCCAGGCGTGCTCCCGCACCGCTCGGCGTGCCTGTCAGTATGATGTCTCCGGCCTCCAGGCTGCAGAACGTCGAGAGGTAGCTTATGAGGTACGGGATGGGAAAGATCATCCGGTCGGTCGTGTCATCCTGACGGAGATCTCCATTGACGCGCGTGGTCACTCTGAGCGGTGTCACGCCGATCTCATCGGCGGTTACGATGCAAGGTCCGATCGAGCCCGAGCGGTCGAAGTTCTTGCCCTGAGTCACGTTGAACTTCGAATGCCGCAGCCAGTCGCGAACCGACCCCTCGTTGGCGCAGCTATAGCCGAAGATGTGGGTCAGCGCGCGCTCCGGCGGGATACGGCGCCCTCCTTGGCCGATGACGACCACGACCTCGCCCTCATAATCGAGCTGGGTCGATTCCCGCGGCCGGACGAGAGGCTCACCCGGCGCAGCGAAGGAGGTATGGGAGCGCATGAAGATGCTGGGATATTTGGGCCGCTCGCTACCGTCCTTGTACTCCTCGTTGCGCTCCGGGTAATTCACCCCGATGCAGAAATACCGCGTCCCACGGCCTGCGGGATTGAGCAGCTGCGCCTCGCCGGGGGCGTAGTCGCAACGCTCGCCGTCCGCCAGATCGCGTGCCGGCTCGAGCAGGCCGGCACGCAGCAACGAGAGGACGTCACGGGCCCGCTCACCGAGCCTGGCGCCGAGGTCGAGAATGCCCCGCGGCCCGAGCGCGCCGCAGGAGCTGCCACCAGCCTCGGTCCGGAAGTTCACCAACCTCAAGGCCGCTCCTCGAGAAGCCCGGCCCGGCGCAACACGCCATCCAGCCGCCGCTCGAGCTCCGCTGTCGCGGGCACCATCGGCAGGCGATGCTCGTTGGTCTCCAGAATACCGAGGCGGCGCATCATGTACTTCATCGGGATTGGATTGGTGTCGAAGAACACCGCCTGGTTGATCTCGAAGAGTCGATGATGCAGTTCTCGAGCCGCGACGAGATCTCCGCGCCAAACGGCCTCGCAGAGATCCGACAGCACGCGCGGACGCAGATTCCCGACGGCGTTCATGAGCCCACAGGCACCCACCGCCATCATCGGGAAGCTGAGCTCCTCCAGACCGACGAAGATCTTGAACTGCGGACCCAAAACCGCGTGGCACTCCGACACCAGCGCGAGGTCGTTCACCGCGTGCTTCATGCCGACGAAGGAAGAAGACCGCGCGCGCAGCTCCTTCAAGGTGTCGATTGTCACGCTGACCGCGGTCCGGCCCGGAATGTGGTAGATCATCCACGGCAGGTCGGTCACCTTGGCGAGCTCGAGAAAGTACGCGATGAGGCCGCGCTGCGGCGGTCGGATGTAGTACGGCGTTATGATGAGGAGCGCATCCGCGCCGGCCTTCGCCGCGTGCTCGGAAAGCACTCGAGTCTCCTCGAGCGACTGGGATCCCGATGCGGCAACGACGGGTATGCGTCCGTCGGCGACCGCCACCGCGATGTCGACCAGGCGATTTCGCTCCTCCACGGAAAGGGTTGACGGCTCGGCGGTCGTGCCGTTGACGAGGATTCCATGCGAGCCGTTCCTGATCTCGAACTCTACGAGCCGCGCATAGCTCTCGTAGTCGACGGCGCCGTTGCGAAATGGCGTCACGAGCGGCGGTATGGAGCCTCTGAGGCGATCGAGGCGGGCGTTCACGCAAGTTCTCCTCTCGGCCGGTGGCGCTCAGGCGCCGAGCTTCGGCACCCGGTGTGTGCCGAAAGCCAGGCAGATGTTCTTGGTCTCCATGTAGAAATCGAAGCTGTAGTCACCGCCGTCGCGGCCGATACCACTTGCCTTCATGCCGCCAAAGGGCGTCGGCAGGTGGCGATTGTTCTCGGAATTCACCCACACCATTCCGGCATCGAGGTTGTGCGCCATGCGCAGCGCCCTGCCACTGTCGCCGGTCCACACATAGGCGGCGAGGCCGTACGGGGTCTCGTTTGCGATCTGCAATGCCTCGGCCTCGCTCTCGAAAGCGATGGCGGTCAATACCGGACCGAAGATCTCCTCCCGTGCCACACGCATCTTGTTCGTAGCATTGGTAAATAGCGTCGGCTGCACGTAAAGGCCCGGCTCCAGCGCTGCGACGCGCCCTCCTCCCACGCGGACTTCCGCGCCGTCCGCGCGTGCGATGCTGAAGTAGCTCATCACCTTGTCGAGGTGCCGTGGATGAATCAACGGTCCGATCTCGCTCGCCGGATCGAGTGGATGTCCTACCTTGAGCCGCGCCACCCGCTGCGCAAGTCCCGCAACGAAGCGATCGTGGATGGAGCGCTGCACGAGCAGGCGGCTGGAGGAAGTGCAGCGCTCGCCGTTGAGGCTATAGATCATGAAGACGGCCGCGTCGAGCGCCCGATCGAGGTCGGCATCGTCGAACACGACCACGGGGTTCTTTCCTCCGAGCTCGAGGTGAACACGCTTCAGCGTGGGTGCCCCCTGACTCATGATGAGGCTGCCGGTCTTCGATTCCCCGATGAAAGCGGTCGCGCGGATGGCGGGATGCTCGGTCAGGAGCTTTCCGGCGCGCTCGCCAACGCCGTTGACCACGTTGATGACGCCCGGCGGTACGCCGGCCTCGGTCATGATCTCAGCCAGCAGCATCGCCGTCAGAGGGCTCCACTCCGCCGGCTTGTGCACCACGGTGCAGCCTGCAGCAAGCGCCGGAGCGATCTTCCAGGTCGACAGCATGAAAGGCGTGTTCCACGGTGTGATCACCGCCACCGGCCCGACGGGCTGGCGCACGGTGTAGTTCATGTGCTGAGCGGCCGGAAGCGCGAGCCCGTCCGCCGCTCCCGGCGCACGGTCGGCGAAGAAGCGGAAATTCTCGGCGGCACGCAGGGCCGCGCCGCTCATGAAACGCAACACCTGACCCGTATCGACGCACTCGACGAGCGTGATCTCCTCGCGACGCGCTTCGATGGCATCCGCCACCTTGTGCAGGATTGCGCGCCGCTGCTCACCGGTCGTGGCCCGCCAGGCCGGGAACGCCGCGGCCGCGGATTGGGCGGCCGCATCGACGTCACGCTCGTCACCCGAGACGACCTGACCGATCACTCGCCCATCGATCGGTGAGACGTTGTCAATGAGCTCTTTGCCCGTACCGCGCTCGTGCCGCCCGCCGATGAAATGCCCGAGCGGCTGCTCGCGGTAACGGCCCAGGAAACCCTCGGCCTTGGCCTGATTCGACTCAAGTGCGCTCATGAGAGGCCTGCCGCCTGACTCTGCCGCTTCTTCACCTGCTCGTGCAGATTGTTCTTCTTGAACGTGAGCACCGGGTCGATCTCCTGCATCTCGAGGGAGATGGCGAGCGACTGCGATTGGTAGATCGGCGCCAGCTCGCGGCAAGCGGCCTCGAATATCGCTTCGCAGGCACGACGGCGTGTTTCGACATCCCGCCCGTGGCCGACCTTGAGGCTCAGATGCACGAAGGCATTGTCCGGATGACCGTCGGCGATCACGTAGTGTTGTGCCTCATAGGCTCGCGTGCGAAGGCCGCCAATCGGAAAAATTCCGGTCTGCAGAGCGGCCTGATGCACGGCCGACAGCAATGCGGGCAGAGCAAGCTGCTCGCGCAGCCCCGCGGAATATTCGATCACGATGTGTGCCATCGGCCATCCTCTGATGCAAAACCGCGCGAGCGCAGGCGCAGCCCACGGCAGGATACTTATCATGATAATAATCTCCGTCTGGCGCCTGTCAATGCGTCCGTCGTAAGCTATCGGCCCCACAGCCGAAATGACGCAATTGGTGCGCGCAGCGAGCTTCAAACTGGGGACTTTCTCGATCGAGGCTGGCGGGCCCCTCCCGGGCCTCGTTCTCGGGGAGAGCGGCGCAGGCGGGGCCATGGCGGAAGGCATTCCGGGCGCGCCACGAATCGTGCCGCTGCCGCGTCTGTCGCCCCTGCTGCGTCAGATCGGCGTGACTCTCTCCGGCACCGACTCGCTTCTCGCCCTGCTGGAACACTGGCCGGAAAATCTCGCGGTGCTCACCCGTCTGTGCACCGATGTCTACGCGCAGATGCTGCGCTTGTCCGTCCCTGAGACTGAAGTCCTGATTCACGCGCCGCTACCGGCGCCGCGCCAGATCTTCTGCACGGTGGCGAATTACCGCAGTCA